>JACKQG010000613.1_pt1 | contig 51790 bp, 41 predicted proteins | sample 8237621 | NCBI WGS metagenome assembly JACKQG01 (sample SAMN15677084, study PRJNA649215) | marine metagenome | biome: marine; feature: Black Sea; material: saline water; isolation source: suspended particulate matter (SPM) from the Black Sea western gyre | collected 2013-06-09/2013-06-10 | depth... | reverse complement strand
CCAAATTAGCAGACCAGAGGGTCAATGACAACTAAAAAAATAGGGTGCGTCCCTAGTATTCCTAGTATTCTCATGTTCTATACAGAGCAGGTGCGTCCCTATTACCGAAAGGCAATTTTTGTGCCTGTTTTACCTACAAACTACAGATGCACGCTCCCTATTATTCCAATTCATGCTGGTTATTATATTCCGGAAATAACAAAAGACAGCCACCAGAAATAGTGGCTGTCCTTTCATTGTTCTTTATTTGTCGAAGCGGATTTTTCAACAGCACAACCTTTGCTTATTTCTTCTTTTATTTCCTCTAATTTTGCCTTAATATCATCGCGCACTATTCCCGCTTGTAACCACATTGCTAAATACAAGGAGCACATGATCAAGAAAATACCTTTGCCCTCCAGCCCTATTTTCTTCCAAAAAGTGCCAAAAACAAGCATAATTAGACAAACAGCCATAACAACGATATTTCCAATCATTTTTTTGTCCTGCTCTTTCATGACATCCTCTCTATTATCTCTACATTGTTCCTTTTGAATTTTATTTACTGAAGATATTGTGATTAACAATTGTAGTCAACTGCCATCTAAGTGTCAACATGATTGCTATTTCAGTATTTCTCTGTCCGCGTTCGTCATATATTTACAATTTTTAATACGCCTTAGAGTATCACAGTGGAAATGATAAAATATCTCATTACTAATCGATTATATATACATCCTCTCCAGCAATATCCTCTGCCATTTCATCTGCCCTTCTCATAGCCTCTTCGATTTCGGTATAGTTTGGGATATTGCCACGGGGTGCTAAAATATAGACAAGACCATCGACAAGTACCACTACGCCTCCTACAACAGCCATGCCCACACCAATAGGATGCCAAGATGAAGCAGCGCCAACCTTAATTAATATCCATCCACCCGCAGCCCCAGTTAGGCCTCCAGCGACACCTGGCCAAATCAACCACTTGTAAGTTTTAGTCGATGTAGCTGTAGCACGAGTAGCAGAAGTGTCTATCATGTCATGTAATCTTTTATCAAGCATAACCGTATTTACGCCCTCTGAGTTGTTGACATTTAATACTGAAACGCCCTCAATTGAAACGATATCCATTTCGATATCGTTATAGTTATCGTCATCGTCTGGAACTTTGAAGACGCAATCGTAATGACCATTGCTATAGCTTACACTTTCAAGAGTAATATCTTGATACAACTCATAAAAACCCGCAGCCTTAAGATACAGATTAACATCTATCTTATGCGAATAATCAGGATGTGTAGCTAAATATTCATTAGATGTAGCGTTGTCCCATACGGTTTTCAATGGAATTGATATAGATATATCATAATTTCCCCATGGATCCAGATAGTTTAGTGGATTGTTCCCACAGTACGCATACCAATTGATGCCATCGCCGTAGCCAATCGGATCGGTCTGTAAGAACCGGCCAATATAGGAATTATAGTATCTGGCGCGGTAGTAATATAGTCCTGTTTCGTAATCGAACCTTCGGCCGGTGTACATGTAGGGATTGGCAATGAAATTGGGGTCTGAGGCCGCGACCTGGCCATAGGCGCTGTACTCGTAGCTCTGGCAGCTATTGCCGTAGGAATCACTTAAGGCCACAACAGAGCCCGAACCATCGTAGTGATAGTAATAGACGGCGTTACTATCTGCGACGTCTATCATACAGACCATCTCATCAACGCGCGCACCGTGGATGTATTTGCGTGTGAGGTTGTTATTGCCGTCGTATTCGGCCCCCTGTTATAGGCCAAGTTAGCAGCACTCGGGGGTAAACCCTTTCGATTTAATATTTACTATTGACTATTTTGGATTGAGATTTTTCAGATTTCAGATTGGGCGGTTCAGGAACCGCCCCTACAACGATAACGGCAACCACACATCAGGGCAACCACACGGGATTGCCCCTACATGAATGACCCCATTAGTTAATTTAGAATTGAGAAGTAAGAATTGAGAATTGGTGAATTAGAGATTAGAGATTGACAACAACAAAGTATCAATCTATGATACAGACGTTGATAACGGAGCATATAAGGACGGCATAAGTTATGGCAAATAAAGGATTTACGCATCTTCATCTGCACAGTCAGTATTCACTGCTGGATGGGGCTATCGATTTCGGTAAACTGCTGAAGCTCTGTAAGAAGCTGGATATGGAGTCTGTTGCGGTAACGGACCACGGTAATATGTTCGGCGTTATAGATTTCTATACAAAAGCAATCGCAGCGCATATAAAGCCGGTACTCGGTATCGAAGCTTATATCGCGCCGGGCAGCAGATTAGACAGGACAAAGACCAGTATATCCGATGCTGCATATCATTTAGTTCTTTTAGCTGAGAACAAAGCCGGCTATCACAATCTGCTCAAGCTTTCCAGTGCCGGTTATCTCGAAGGATTTTATTACCGGCCAAGGATCGATAAGGAGATTCTCGCCGAGTTCAACGAAGGCCTTATATGTACATCGGCATGTCTGAAAGGTGAAGTTACGGCGGAAATTGCCAGAGGGAATGAAAAGGCGGCGCGGGCAGCGGCGGAAAGTTTTGTGAAGATTTTCGGGCCGGAGCGGTTTTTTATAGAGATACAAAAACACGAAGGAGACCACCCGGAGGTCACTGAGGGGCTGATTGACCTTGCGAAAAAGATGGGGCTCGGGACAGTAGCAACAAATGATGTTCACTTTCTTGAAGAAGACGACCACGAGGCACATAACTGCCTCTGTGCCATAAGCACCGGCAAAAGGGCCGATGACCCGAGCAGAATGATTTATCCATCCGACGTATATCTCAAGAGTCCGAAGGAAATGCGTCAGCTTTTTGCCGAAGCCGTCGATGCCTGTGATAATACTACGGCAATTGCAGAGCGTTGCAATGTCGAGATTGATTTAAAAACGCGTCACGCGCCTCATTTCGAGCCGCCGGAAGGCTCGACGCCGGAAGAGTTTCTGACCGAACGATGCTATGAAGGGGCAAAAAAGCGATACGGTGAAATTACCGACGAAATCAAGAGCAGACTCGACCATGAACTGGAAGTAATCGAATCAAAAGGATTCGCCAGCTACTTTCTTATCGTTTGGGACTTCTGCAAATATGCACATGAAAACAATATACCCATCGGCGCCAGGGGCAGCGGGGTCGGGACATTAGTGGGGTACTGCCTGGGACTGTGTGATGTTGACCCTATCGGCTACGATTTACTCTTCGAGCGGTTTATGGACCCGCACCGAAACGAAATGCCCGATATCGATATCGATATCTGCCAGGCGCACCGTGGTGAAATCATCGACTATGTCCGCCAAAAATACGGTCACGTCGCCCAGATAATAACCTTCGGAACGATGAAGGCGCGGGCGGTCATCCGTGACATAAGCAGGGTACTCGGCTTGCCGTTAGGCGAGGCGGACAGACTGGCCAAGCTTGTGCCTTTCTCGCTTGATATGACGCTCGATAAAGCATTAAAAACAGAGCCCGAATTAAAACAGGCGTATGAGCAAGACGAACTGACAAGAAAAGTAATTGACATCAGTAAAAAACTTGAAGGCCTTGCCCGTCATGCGTCGGTCCATGCGGCGGGTGTTGTAATTGCCGATGAGCCGCTGGAAAGTTTTGTGCCGCTGTATAAGTCTTCCGGTTCGGATGACATTATAACCCAGTTCGAAGGGCCGACGGTGGAGAATGTGGGCCTTCTAAAGATGGACTTTTTAGGTTTGAAGACACTCAGTGTACTGGAGCGGGCTTGCAAGCTGGTAAGGGAAATTCATGGTATTGATATCGACCTGGAAAAAATCGACATAACGGACGGGAAGGTTTTCGAGCTGTTTGCGGCGGGGAGAACGAAAGGCGTTTTCCAGTTCGAGTCCGGCGGTATGCAGAACCTGCTTATGAAGATGAAGCCTGACCGTATCGAAGACCTGATAGCGGCCAATGCTCTGTATCGGCCGGGGCCTATGATACTGATTCCGGATTATATCGATCGAAAGCACGGGGCCAAATGGAGCCTGCCGCACCCGATTATGACGGAAGTGCTCGAAGAGACTTACGGCATTATGACGTATCAGGAGCAGGTGATGCGGATTTGTAACCGGCTCGGTGATATTCCGCTGCGGGAGGCCTATACTCTCATTAAGGCGATAAGCAAAAAGAAGCTCAAAACCATCGCCAAGGAGCGGGAAAGATTTATAGTCGGCTGTGTTGATAAAGGGTTGACGAAAAAGCAGGCCGAAGAGATTTTCGAAATCATCGAGCGGTTCGCTGGGTACGGCTTTAATAAGAGCCATTCGACCCGGTATGCCTTTATCGCATATCAGACGGCTTATTTGAAGACCCATTGGCCGATTGAGTTTATGGCGGCCCTTTTGACTTACGAGATGGACAACACCGACAAGATAGTCGATTATATCGGCGAGTGCGGCCAGATGGGTATTGAAGTTTTGGCTCCGGATATCAATGAAAGCGGAGTAGATTTTACGCCGCTGTATAAACAGGAACCAGGAGAACAAACAAATCGCGGTGTTATACGTTTCGGCCTTGCAGCCGTAAAAGGAGTCGGCGGAAAGGCCGTCGAGCAAATTATCTCTGCACGCGAAGAAGTCGGCAAATTCCAGAGTTTGTTCCATTTCTGTGAAAACGTGGATTTGAGGGCCGCGAACAAGCAGGTGCTCGAATCTCTCATAAAGGCCGGAGCATTTGACAGGCTCGGAGGAAACCGGGCACAGATGGCGGCCGGCCTTGAGATGGCAATGGAAAACGGCGCTAGCTTACAGGCCGACAAAATAAAAGGGCAAATGAGCTTTTTCGGACAGGCCGGGCAGACCGATTATTCAAAAGACCATCAACGTCTGCCGGAGGTTCCGCCGTGGCCCGAACCGCTGATGTTAAATTATGAAAAACAGGTTCTCGGGTTCTACGTAACAAGCAATCCGCTCAGTCATCATGCTGAGACGATAAATATCTTTTCCACGAATAACAGCTCGCAATTGGCCGAAGCACCGCAGGACAGGCAAATTGTCATCGGCGGGATGATAGCAAAGATACGATATAACCTGACAAAGACAGGGCGAAACGCCGGATCGAAAATGGCGGTATTCGTACTGGAAGATTTGCAGGGACAGGTCGATGTTGTAATGTTTCCGGACGTTCTGAACAACTTCAATGACATATTAGTTGCCGATACAATTGTTTTCGTAAAAGGAAAGCTCGATCACAGAAGGGAAAGGCCGAACATCTTAGCTTCAGAACTTATATCTCTTGAGCAGGTCAGAGAAAAGCTGGCCGCAAAAGTCCAAATAAAACTGGACGCCAAAGACGTTACCAAAGAGAAAGTAGCCATGATAAAAAGTATCTGCCTGCACCATAGAGGTAAAAGCCCTGTTTACGTCGCGGTAAGGACAGACAAGGGGAGAGTCAGCACCGCCGCAGACAAGGGCCTGAGTGTCAATCCCGACCTTGACTTCTGCAGAAAAATGAGGCAACTTGTCGGTGAAGATAATTTTCAGTTGGCGAGATAACAAAAGCTGTTGACGCTTTGTGAGGAACGAAAACATTACTATTTAAGCTGAAGAAATGACTGAGACCCAAAAAACTTTAGCTATTTTAAGAGCCCGCCGGCCTGAGGTAACTCTCATCATTGGCCTCTACACCTTAGTCGAACTTTCATACAGTCTGTTTGGATTCACAGAACCTGATGTTGATGTAACGAAAACAATGTTTTTACCGTCTATACTTTTTATTCTGAGTCTCACGGTAGTGGCAATGATACTATCTAATGGTTTTCTGCGAACAGTATATCTTGAAGGCCCTAAAGAACAAACGCCTTTTGATTTACTAAAGACAGGGAAACACTTCTTCTGGCGTATGGTCGGATTCGGTTTTATTTTCGCAGGTTTTTATTTTATTTTAACCGTGCTTATCTTTTCAATAACAAAATATTTCACCTCCGCAAACACAGGTTTTATCGAATCTGCAAAATCCGCTCCCTGGCTATACCAGTTATGTTCAACTGCTACGATGTTAATTATGATAAAAGTTTCTTTATTCATCCCCGCACTTATACTTGTGCTGGATTGTCGAGTTGTTAACAGCTTCAAGCTACTAAGCAAATTCAAACTATTCAAATCAAAAGAATTAGTTGCATTGTTTTGTCTGAGCACGATGATACATCTTCTTTGGTTATTATTAAAAACACCTGAAACTCCTGAGACAATTTCGCAGTATATTATAAAAATCGGGACCATAGTTACAGGCCAGGCTCTTGGATTAATAGTAGCCGTTACTGCGGTAAGATTTGTAAGCTCTCTTGATTTAGAGTATGATGGCCGGATAACAGATTCAAATTCAGAAGATTTATTCGAATATCCAAGAGAAGATTAGGTGAAATCAGTTTTGAAAGACAAATTTTCAGGCAGGTTTATCGTTCTTGACGGGCCGGACGGGTGCGGGAAAAGTACGCATTCAAAATTATTAATCCAATGGCTGAAAGAACAGGGAGTTTCGACTATCGGTTTTCGCGACCCCGGCAATACCGATATCGGAGAGAAGATTCGACAAATCCTGTTAAGCCCCGAACATGACGCAATGGATACGCGTACGGAGCTGCTGTTATATATGGCGGCAAGGGCACAGCTTTGGTCGGAAAAGATAGCGCCTGCATTAGAAGCTAATCAGTGTATCGTGCTTGACAGATGGCTATCGAGCACATGCGCTTATCAAGGCAGTGCCGGCGGTTTCGGAATGGAGAAAGTAATAAAAATTGCGACAGATTGCTTAGAAAGAGTATGGCCGGACTTGACTATTATTCTCGACGTCGATTTGCAGACCGCCTCAGGGCGATTGAAAAGCCAGCTCGACAGGATGGAGCAAAAGGGTGACAGCTACCATCAGCGGGTCCGTTCGGGATTTTTGCAATTGGCCAAACAGCAGGAGAACTTTTTAGTAGTCGATGCGGCCGCTGATATTGAAACAGTGCATAAAAAGATTATAGACGTAGTTAAAGGATTTTAGCCACAGATTTCATATGTCAATCAAAGAAATTTTTTGCCAGGACAAAGCGGTAGATATTTTGCAAAGGGCCTTTGCCTCGGGCAAATGGGCGCATGCTTATATATTTGCCGGCCCTGAAGGTGTGGGCAAATTCAAAACCGCACGGGAATGGGCCAAATTACTCCTTTGCCAAAATCCCACGATAGAAAATGACTTTGCTGATAGTTGCGGTTCTTGCCGGGCCTGTGAACTTTTCGAGGCCGACTCACATCCGGACTTCAATCACATCTATAAGGAATTGCTCGAATTCACGAAAGATGGCAAGGGCAAGGCACCGCCTGTTGATTTACCGATAGATGTCATTCGAGAGTTTCTCATTGAGAAGGTCTCTAACAAGCCGACTCTTTCAGAAAGAAAGGTATTTGTAATCAGCGAAGCCGAAAGGCTCAACAATTCCTCACAAAACGCCCTGTTAAAAGTTTTGGAAGAACCACCGGAATATTGCTCTATTATTCTGCTCTGCAGCCGTTTTGAGAAACTTCTACCGACAACAAAATCAAGGTCTCAGATACTGAGATTCGGGGTGATTGACGAAGATCATATAATCGAAAAATTGCAGCAGACAGGCCTGGAAGAAACACAGTGTCGATACTTCGGGCGTCTGGCCCAGGGCAGTTTAGGAACAGCGTACCAGTGGGCACAACTCGAACTGGCCCAAGCAAACCTTTACGAAACCAAACAAGAATTGATAAGCTCTCTGGCCAGCTATGAAATTGCCGATGCCCTGAGCCTGGCTGAGAAATGCCAGAACAAATGCAAAAAAATCGCCGCCGCCTGGGGCGACCTCGATAATGTCATCAGCAAAAAAGACATCAATCGAAGAGCAGCAAAGACCATTATCCAAATAATCATATCGGCCCTGTATGATGTGATGAATCTAACTGCTATGCCCACAAAAGAAGCCATCAATTTCGACCAAAAAGAGAAGATAAAGAAGCTTGCAGGGCGTTTTGATGCCGAACTGGCGGCGGAAAAAATATCCGACTGCTACAAGATGCTGCACTGGATAGAGTCCAGTGTCAATGAAAAGCTTATTTTCGAACATCTATTGTTAAATCTGGCCGAGTCTGATAGAATAGAGGTTTAACATTAGTATAGCTTAAAGATATTATCAATCGGGGTAACCTGAATGCCGGAAACTATAAGACCCAGACAGACAAAAAATAAAAGATATATGCTGGTTCGCTATGGTCGAATGAACACACTCGGCTTCTTCGAGCACCATGAAACAAAAATATCGAAGACCCAGGCCCGTGTCGTGATAAAAACCGACAGAGGCCTGGAATTAGGCTACCTCGTAGGACAGCTTACGGCCTACAAGGGGGGTCAATTTAAATTAAGCGACGAGCAAATACATGATTATTTCGACGAGAGCGGTATAGATTTTGTACCCGACCATGTCGGCAAATTCATCCGTTATGCATGCTCGGCTGATGTGAGCGAAGAACGGCATCTGCGAAAAATTGCACAAGAAGAAATGGAATGCTGCCGAAACTTCGTCAAAAAGATGAGTCTTCCGATGAAAATAGTCGATGTAGAGCACGTATTCGGCGGTGAACGCATCATATTTTACTTTATGTCCGACGGACGAGTGGATTTTCGTGAATTAGTAAAAAAAGTCGCCCAGGAATACCAGACAAGAATCGAAATGCGTCAAATCGGGTCTCGTGACGAGGCCAAACTGCTCGGCGACGTGGAAAGCTGCGGGCAACAATGCTGCTGCCAAAGATTTCTTAAGCTATTAAAACCTGTCAATATGCGAATGGCTAAAATGCAAAAGGCCACTCTCGACCCGGCAAAAATCTCCGGCTACTGCGGCAGATTGAAGTGCTGCCTGCGGTATGAAGATGAAACATACACAGAGGGAAAAAAACGACTGCCAAAAAAGAACACCAAAGTAAAGACCGAACAGGGCCTGGGCAAAGTCATAGATACCCAGATATTGACACAGCTTGTTGTAGTCGAATACGAAAACGGAGACAAGGCGGCTGTCCCGCTCGAAGAGATCGAGCTAATTTCCTCATCTGAAACAACAAAGAAAAAACAGGATAATCCCCTTCAACAAAACAAGCAGGAAACTGAAAAGAAATAATCTTCAAGGAAGAATAATGCCTCGCAAAATCGCCGTAACATCCGCATTGCCTTATGCAAACGGCCCTATACATTTAGGGCACCTTGTAGAATATTTACAGACCGATATCTGGGTGCGTTTCCAGAAGATGTGCGGCAACGAATGTTTCTACTTTTGGGCCGATGACGCTCACGGGACACCTATTATGATAAGCGCCCGAGCCGCCGGTATAAACCCCGAACAGCTAATCGAGCGAATGCACAAAGAGCACAAAAAGGATTTTGATGATTTTTATATCGAATACGATAATTTTTACTCGACCCACACACCTGAAAATAAATACTTCAGCGAGCTTATCTTTAACCGTCTGAATAAGGCCGGCTCAATCGTTACCCGGGAAGTGGAGCAGAGCTACTGCGAAAACTGCAAAATGTCACTGCCGGACAGATTTGTCCGCGGCGCCTGCCCGAAATGCAAAGCCGAAAACCAATACGGCGATTCCTGTGAAGTATGCAGCGCGACATATCAACCTGCGGATATGATAAATCCCTGTTGCTCAACCTGCGGTGTAACACCAGTGCTGAAAAAATCTGATCATTATTTTTTCAAACTCGCTGACTACGAGCAACGTCTTAAAGACCTTATCGCCTCGGGACATATACAACAATCGGTGGCAAAGAAGCTTGATGAATGGTTCAATGCAGGCCTGAGGGACTGGGACATATCCCGCGACGGTCCATATTTCGGTTTCAAAATACCCGGAGAAGAAAACAAATTCTTCTATGTCTGGCTGGATGCGCCTATCGGATATATGGCTTCAGCTAAAAATTACTGCGATAACAACAACCTCGATTTTGACAAAATCTGGCCGGGCACCAACTCTGCGGGAGAAGGTCCCAATGAGTACGAGCTTTATCATTTTATCGGCAAAGATATTATGTATTTTCATTCATTGTTTTTCCCGGCCATGCTGATGGGGGCGGGCTTTCGAACCGCCAACAAAATCTTCGTCCACGGCTTTTTGACCGTGAACGGCGAAAAGATGAGTAAATCCCGCGGAACATTCATTAAGGCAAGCACCTACTTAAAGCACCTGAGCCCGGAATATCTGAGATACTATTACGCAAGCAAACTGACGGACAGTATAGATGATATAGATTTGAAAGTTGAAGATTTCATAAATAAAATAAATTCCGATCTGGTGGGCAAATTCGCAAACCTTGCTTCTCGTTCAGGCCCGATGCTGACAAAAAAGTTATCCGGCCAGCTCGGCCAATTAGACGACCAGGGCACCGAGTTAATCAATAAGCTCACCGCCGCAAAAGAGCAGATTATTGAAAACTATGAGAACCTTAAATATGCCGCGGCTGTCAGAACAATTACGGCTTTGGCCGATGAGGCAAACAGATATGTCGAGCAGAATCAACCGTGGGCGACGATAAAAACTGATTTGGAAAAAACGCGAACGACCCTGACCGCTGTAATAAATGCCGTCCACATACTGACGATATACCTCAAACCCATCATGCCCAAATACGCTGAGAAGGTAGAAAAATTTCTTAATGTCGATAAATTAAGTTTCGAGAACGTCGAGACGGTGCTGGAGAATCACAAGATAAACAAATTCAAACGACTTGTCGAACGAATTGATGAAAAACAGGTGAATGCGATGATAGAAGAAAGTAAGGAGGGCTCTGTCCCTGCGGAAAGCCAAACAGAAAGTACACAGCCAACAGCAGGAGAATCTACAGAGCCGTTTAAGCCGGAATGCACAATAGAAGATTTCGCAAAGATTGACCTGCGAATCGCAAAAGTAATCAAGGCAGAGGCGGTCGAAGGCGCCGACAAATTACTGCGGCTGGAACTGGATGTAGGCGGGCCGGAAAAAACCGTATTCGCCGGCATAGCCACCGCCTATAAGCCGGAGGAACTGACCGGAAAAATCGTAGTTTGCCTGGTCAATCTTAAGCCCAGGCAGATGAGGTTCGGGTTGTCCGAAGGTATGATTCTTGCGGCCGGGGCCGGTGGAAAAGATATCTTCATGCTATCGGTTGACACCGGGGCAAAACCCGGAGAAGAAGTACACTAATATCATTTATGCCGATGTTCCGAAGTTTAGAAGCGGTTTCGAAACCACTTTTAGAAATATTCGAAATCAAGCGTATGCGGTAATTTTTCCAGAGGACAGCCGGAGCATCTGGCTTTTGGCCTGCAGAATTCCTTGCCCACCCTTACCATCAATGCGTGGTATTCATTGAAAAGCTGAGTATCGGCCGGCAGAGACGAGGCAAACAATTCTTGTAACTGTTCATAATCAGCGTCGGGTGAGATTAGCTCGTGCCGGAAAATAATTCGAGCCGTATAGGCATCAACGACAAAAATAGGTCTGTCGAAAGCATAAAGTAAAATCGAATCAGCGGTTTCGCGGCCAACGCCCTTTATCGTTAACAGTTCGGCTCTGAGTCGATCTGTATCAACACTTTCAAGGTCTGTTAATTTACCGTTGTAATTTGTAAAGAGCCAGTTTACGAAGTTTTTCAGGCGTTTTGCTTTAATATTGAAATAGCCGGCCGGCCTGATAAGCTCAGCAAGCTGCGCAGCGTCAAGACTATGGATTTTTTCCGGGGTCAGGCAATCGGCGGATTTAAGATTTTCAATTGCTTTTTCAACATTGGCCCAGCTTGTATTCTGAGTGAGGACAGCACCAGTGATTATCTCGAATCCGGTTTCGCCGGGCCACCAGTGCTGAGGGCCAAATTCATCATAAAGCAATCGATAAATCTCAGTTAATACCTCACTACTCATTATGCTACAGCTATACTTTCCTTTGCATCTTTAATATTCGGGGCGCTTAATTATTGTAATTTCGGTTTATTTTAATTACACTCTGCAAAAATTCAACAGTGGAAATTGAGACACTTTCACTGAGAGCAGAATAAAACTAAAATATTAAACCGGCAAAAATGGAAAATGGCTAATAAAAAGAAAGGCAAAAAGTACAGCGCGAATCAGTTGTTTGACTTTAGAAAAGATTCCTATCTCGAAAGGACATCTCGGCCGATTTATGCCATATTGTTTCTTCTTCCATTCATTGTATTCTACGAGATGGGGACGTTCAGCATTAATACGGATGTTCTGAACCAATCGAAAATCCGTGTAGCAGCTTTTGTCTGGCTGCAGAACGCGCTTGAATCGATGGGTTTTGGTGTTAAGTTTGCGTGGGTTGCGCCTCCTTTAGCGGTTGTATTGATTTTGATAGCGCTTCAAATCACCTCAGGCAAACAGTGGCGTTTCTGGCTTGGCGATATGCCTCGTATGGCGATTGAGTGTATTTTGCTGGCTGTACCTTTGTTAGTTCTGACATTGTTTATGGGCAGTTCGGCCGGACCGGAGGGCGATATCAACCGATTCGACAACAATAAGCCACAAGCACAAATCGTGGCACTTCCGGCCTGCTCTTCAGTCACAGGCGGCAATCTATCGCTGCTGAGCGCCGAGAACGGCGAGGTTATGCAAGAGCAGTCTCTGCTGGCAAATATCGTTACCGGAATAGGAGCCGGGATTTATGAAGAACTTGTTTTTCGTTTGATTCTGATATGCCTTTTGATGCTGTTATTTCAGGACGTTTTAAGGTTTACTCATAAGAATTCGATTGTACTTTCAGTGCTCATTTCTGCGGCGTTGTTCAGCGCACATCATCATATAGATTTGCTCAGCGGACAGCCAAATGCCAACGACCCGTTTAATTCGATACGATTTGCATTTCGCACGATAGCAGGGGTATACTTTGCGGTTTTGTTTGCAATTCGCGGCTTCGGCATTACCGCCGGAACTCACGCTTTTTACAATATCATTGCTATTATTATTAACGCGTTTTTTTTTAGCAGTCAAATATAGAAAATATCAGATATTTTTTTGATTTTATTAAAAAAACTTTGCCGCTGTTAGTCTTTTGGGTTGGGGAGTTTGCAGGATAATCGTCCTATAAGGGCCCTAATCGGGCTTATCAGTACTAATATGCGCCTTGAATAATGGCAGGTTTTTTTGTATAATAGGGGGAGTTAGAATTCGGAAGAAGTTGTATTTGTATCAGGATTTGCTTAATGGATTTACCACAAATCAATGTAGCAGTTGAAGAATTGATGTTCAGTCTTTTTCAAAGGCCTTTGCATCCCGAGCTTTTCAAGATCTATGCCAATCGGCAATTAAATACTGAAAAGTACGAGGCAATCATTTGGGTCACCGGTTGTACTCATGTTGTCAGCGTCTTTGTCGATGATATCTGCCTTACCGAAGTCGTAAGCGCACCCGGCCAGATGCTGCCATCTCGGGGTTTGCTTGAGCGTTTCCAGTTCCGGGGCCCCCGTACCCATAAATGCACTTTGAGCCGGGGTGTAAATTATATGACTGATTTTCAAGTCGAGAAGATGAGTCCAAATTTATATCGCCAGAGCCATAGTGACCTTGAACGTTTTGCTCGCAATCGAGGGGTGTTTGTGCAATTCCCCGAAATGCAAATAGGCAAGCTTCAACCGTTTTGCTATGTTGACTTCGAAGCCAGAAAAACAGAATTGCACCTGCATACGTTTGCCGCGTATCCGGACCAGGTAACAATGATTAAGACCCAGTCATTGTTCGATTTTTCAACGACGTGAGAATCAGATTTGTTTAGCTGCTTTGCATCTGGACATTCTGTTCCAGGACATCCAGTTTTCCGCGAATTTCCTCAGACATTCTGCTGTTCGGAAAATCTTTAATAATCTGCTGCCCGATATTGAATGCGCCGGCCCACTGCTTTTCAGTAACGGCAATTGAGAATTGCACACCGAGGTTATGCAGCTTTGTCCTGAAGATGTCCCTGGCCGCTTCCTGCAAAGCCAGCCCTTCGTTGGGAGTAAGGTAGAGGTCAAGCTCTTTAAGAATCTCCAGGCTGCGGTCTGTTTCCTGCTGCCTTACGGCATCGTCCCAGGCAGCAAGCAGTATTTTTTTTCGGCTCTGCTTTTTATCATGCAGGATATGCCGCATCGATTTCGCTTTTTCAGAATCCGGATACGCATTAATCAGTCCTTCGATCTGGGCACCTGCCCGAGCCCAGTGACAGTTATCGAGCAGCTTTTCAATATGCGCTATGGCCTGATTGATTCGTTCCTGGTCAGTCGCAGTATGGTATTGTTCGACCTGTGCTCTTAGCTGTGCAGCAAGTTCCGAATATTCGGAGCGTATTGCAATTTCATCAATTATTTCCTGTGCGGCATCGAACTGCTGCTGCTGGAGTTTGTCAAAAACGGCCTCCCGCAGAGATTGTCTGTCCGCATCCCGGAATGCAATCGCTTTTACTGTTTCACTGACACGGGTGCTGTGATTGATTTGTGTCAGCCCTGCGCTTATATTTTCCAGAGCACCGGCAACCGCTTCAAGCTTTGCGCTGTTGTCCCGAAGGGCATCGAGTATTTTAAACAATCTTGAGAGCATCGCCAGAAGTGCGCTGAGGAACACTAAAACTCCCAGCATAAATACGAGCTGACGCAGCATGTTGGATTGGGCTGACTGAAAGATGTCGGTGAACAACGTAAGCAGGACGACGATTGCCAATGCAACACAAATAATAACCAGATGCCATTTGAATTGATGCAGGAAGCTGTCTTTTTTCTCTAAACTCATAATCTTCCCCTTGTGAAAAAAAAACGTCTTTTCACAACCTATATCTAACATACTATAGTATGAAAAATAATTGCTATTGTCAATAAATAATTGAAAGACAATAACTGTAAAACATCGCAGTTTGCTTAAAAGAAGGACAATAGGCTGACTTTGTGGGGTGTTTCAAGCATATTTGAGCTATTTTTTATCTTTGGGCTGTCAACCAATCGGCAATAATTAGCGTAATAGTTTATATAGAGTATAATTGATATGAATGATATTGGAAAAAAATAAGAGGACCGCAAATATGAAAGCTTTTAAGTTAGTACTTATTTTAACAATTGTGTCGGCAGCTATGGCGGGTTTGCAGCCGGCGGAACGAGCAACTGCAAAGGAAAAAACGGACAAACAACTCGTTGTAGCGGGCAATAACGAATTCGCCTTTGAGCTTTACTCGAAGCTGCGCAGCTCGGAAGGCAATCTATTTTTCTCGCCGTACAGTATTTCGACAGCTTTGGCTCTGGCCTACAGCGGTGCACGAGGCGAAACAGAGACTGAAATGGCTACGGTATTGCACCTGCCGACAACGACCAAAGACACGATTGGGCAAATGCGATTTCACTCGACATTCGGAACAATCATAAAAGACCTGAACAGCAGAGGTGAAAAAGGCGGTTATGAGCTTAGTGCTGCCAACGCTCTTTGGGGCCAGAAGGGTTACGGATTTCTTGAAGAGTATCTGGAGCTAATCGAAAATAATTATGGCGGAAAGCTCAATGAAGTTGACTTCGTAAGGGCCGCCGAGACGACACGCAAGACTATAAATAAATGGGTGGAACAAAAGACCAATAATAAGATTACAAATCTCATTCCACAAGGTGTTCTGGACTCGATGACCCGTATGGTTTTGACAAATGCAATTTACTTCAAGGGCAACTGGGCAAGGCAGTTCAAGAAGGACATGACGGAGGATGCTCCTTTTACTCTTGTTGACGGTGAGAAGGTGGACGCTGCGATGATGAACCAGACAGCAGAATTCGGTTATATGGAAACCGCGAGTTTTCAGGGATTGGAACTGCCATACGTGGATGATGAGCTGTCGATGATTATTATGCTTCCAAAGGAAATTGACGGTCTGGATGAATTTGAGAAAACACTCACTGTCGAGAACCTCTCGAACTGGCTAAGCAAACTACACAAACGTGAAGTAGTCGTTTCAGTCCCGAAGTTCAAGATGACGAGCCAGTTCGGCCTGGCCTCTGTGCTTAAGTCGATGGGGATGACGGATGCCTTTTCATCGAATGCGAACTTTTCCGGGATAAACGGTAAAAGGGACCTTTTTATCTCAGCAGTCATTCATAAAGCCTATGTTGATGTGAACGAAGAAGGTACCGAAGCAGCAGCGGCGACGGCGGTAACTATGAAGCTCACGTCGGTCATGCCAAGCCGAATACCGGTTTTCAGAGCTGACCATCCATTCCTGTTTTTAATCCGCGACAATCATTCAGGCAGCATCTTATTCATCGGCCGGGTGATGAATCCAAAGGGATGAGAAGTTAGAATCGCAAGGTCAGTTTTGCGTATAGGGCGCGTTTGGTCTCGACATCGTTTGTCGTATCATCCACCAAATCCGGGTATGCCATATCTAACAGATGCTGACCTACAATCGCAACATCTATATTCTCGCTGACCTGCCAGATAAGCTGCATAAGGGTATTTTCGCCGCGCAGGCTTTCATCAGAAGCTAATATTGATTCTATCATCTTGAGGTCTTCAAACTTTAGCCCCTTAGCATTCAGCAGCTCAACCGAATTCGAAGGAATGAAAACTTCCCTGGTATCAGACTTTTCAGTTTGCGGTTTGTGTAAGCCGAGTATTGCAGAGCCCCATTTATGCAGATCATCATCGGTCAAGTTGAAAACCGCGATAGTCCACGGAATCTCAGGATTTGTTTTTTGAACCGGTTGCTGAATATCTAAATGGTCAAATACAGTGATAGCGGTGGGTATATCGTAAAGAGAGATGCCTTTGCTGATATTTGCAGCAACCTCAATATTCTTCATCTCATTTAGTATAAACTTTCCGAAATTATCCTCTTTGATACAATCCTGCGGTTGTGCAAACACCTGTGTGCAAAAGCTCAATAATATTACTGTCAGTATGGATATATTAATTTTGCGCTTGATAGTTTCTTTTCCGTTGAACATGTGATTTTCCTCTCTTCCATTTCCCACAGGGTAAGGTGCTTCTAATTAAACTCATATAAAATATAGAGAGTAATCCTAGGCCGGGCAAATCGGCTTGTGAGCAGAATCGGATTCTTTTGCTTTTGTCCGATATAAACGGGAGAAAATATATTAGTAGAACTGTTTTTTTTGTTTCTCGAATGTTTATTTTGGCCCGGGGCATAACGGTGTTGTTACACTCGAATTCAGAGTAAAAATTCGATTGTGTACGGCATTCAGCCAGCATCATCTGGAAGCCTGGAATATTTTCACCGCTTCTCAGGAAGAAATAAAACTGCAATAAAAGCCTGAAAAAGGCAGTTTTTTAAGTCTCAGACACACAGGAAAAAAAATTTAATTTTTTTAAAACAATGCTTGCTAAGTTGCCGTATATAGTACATAATGTATTAATGGTATTAATACAATTTTCTGAGTAGTGAGTTTTAAGAATATGAAAAAAGTGATTAGACAAGAGGAAACAGCCTAATGCCTTTGTGGATACAAATACTGCCCGGTTCGGATGAGCCTATTTATGTTCAGGTTACCGAGCAGATAAGTGAAGCTATCGCCAGGGGCCAACTGGCAAGCGGCGATAAGCTGCCCGCGGTAAGAAAACTTGCATCGGAATTAGTGATTAATCCCAATACAGTTGCCAGAGCTTACAGCCGGTTAGAGCAGGCCGGGTTGGTTACTACCAAAACCGGCTCCGGCACATTTGTCAGCGACCCGAAGATGCGCAGAAGTGATGCCGCAGATATCAATATGCTTGCCGAGAGAATGGATACACTTATTACCAGAGGTTTGAACCTGGGGATGGGAGAGCAGGACTTGATAAGGCTGTTTGAGAGCAGACTAACGAAATTCAGTAAGAAATCAAATAAGCGGAAAGAAGAGAAATGAGTGAGATAGTATTAGAGACAGAAGGCCTTACGAAATATTACGGCGACAGTCTTGCGGTTGACCATTTAGACCTGGAAATACCTCGCGGCTGTATCTGCGGATTTGTCGGCCGTAACGGGGCGGGAAAAACAACCGCAATCAAACTAATGTTAGGTTTGTTAGAACCCACTGCCGGCTCATCAAGATTATTAGGCTGTGACTCGTCGGCGCTGACGCCAGCGATTCGTCAGCGCATAGGTTACGTAACGGAAGGTCACAGGCTGTTTCGCTGGATGAGTATCGCCGGATTAGAAAAATTTCAACGGGCATTTTTTCCAAAGCAGTGGGATGACAAGTTTTTTACCGATATGATCGAATACTTCGACCTGCCGAAAAAGAAAAAGATAAAACACCTTTCGAACGGCCAGCGGGCACAGGTCTCGCTGGCCCTTGCCCTGGCCCCGAATCCTGAGCTGCTGATAATGGATGACCCGACACTCGGACTTGATGCAGCAATAAGACGCCAGTTTTTGGAGGGGATGATTGGACTTATTATGCGTGAAGGGCGGACTGTTCTTTTCTCCAGTCATATTCTCGGTGACGTTGAAAGGGTCTCCGAGAGGATAGTGGTTATCGACAAAGGTATATTAAGGGCATACTGCTCCCTTGAACAGTTCCAGGAAGCGGTTAAGAAAGTGATTTTCACCTTCGCCGATTCCGTTCCCAACGAAGTCAATATCGACGGGCTTTTGCACTGCAAACGTATAGAAAAACAGCTTGAGCTGACATTAGTCGGTACTGATGATGAACAAATCGCTGAATGGGCCATGTCGGCCGGAGCGGAAAATCATACAATCGTGAAAATGAACCTGGAAGACCAATTCATCGAATTTACCGCCCCAGCCAATCAGAAGAGATTATTCAAGTGGGAGGAAAGATAAAATGAGATTCTCATCGCTGTTGCACAAAGAATTTCGTGAATGTCTGCCATGGATGCTTTTAGCTGCTATTTTATTTGTTGCTGTTACGAGTGTTCTTTTCCAGACAGAGACTTACAGCGAAAACAATAGCTATCGATTTTCGCGTTTATCACCGGGCACTGTCATAAGTAGTTATAAAATTACTTTTTATCCAGCAATGAGTGAAACCGGCCCGTGGCTGTTTTTTTTATCTATCGGGCTCGGCCTTGCCTTAGGTGTTCGACAATTCTGGATACCTAATTTCACAGGGACATGGCCTTTTTTACTCCATCGCTCGGTTAGCAGAAACACAATACTTGCCGCCAAGCTAACTGCGGCATCGATAGCTTTTGCATGCTCTATAGTTCCTATATGGGTCGGCATTTATTGGTACGCCACTCGACCGGAGGTCTTCGCAGTACCACCAACGTTCAGATTTTTCATTGAGGGATGGATTTTCATAACGCTTGGACTTGTGACTTATCTGGGAGCCGGACTATCGGGTCTTAGTACTGCCAAATGGTACACAACAAAGATATTCGGCCTTGCATTCGCAAGCCTTATCATTATTACGACATTTTCGCAACGTTCACTTGTCTGGGTTTTGACGTTGATAGCTGTAAGTGCTGCTATCCTACTTTCACGAATTTTTGACACATTCCTGAGAAGAGAATTTTAATCGGGGCATAATAAAATGAAACTAAAAATCAAATTACAATATATCGCGACGCCGGCAAAAATCTTTATGGCGGTTCTTGTCATCCTGTGTTTATTGTCGATACTGCAGGGTATTTGTATTGAAATAGAACGAACATATGCCCGCGCCAAAAGATTAACAGCCAAAGAAAAACCCGAAGCAGAACTTAGTCAAGAAGAAAGACGACAAGACAGAATAAGAAGCTCCTCAAAAGAGTTTTTAGCTGATGGTACTATTCACTTAATTTCCAGATTGGAACGTACATCCGGCCAGAGAAATCAGTCTGAGAAAGTGCAGATATATGATGTCAACGATAAATTGCTCTGGGAAGGTCCAAGGGATAAAAAACCTTATGAGTACCTTTTCTGGGACAGGCAATTCCAAGTCTCCAGGGATGCCTTCACACAGCAGGATTTGAAGCGAACACAAATGATTACACCCGGCTTTTCTCGATATATTGAGATACCTGTCAGCTCAGATAGTAAAATCGAGCAGATTTGGCGTTATCATCCTGCCGCACAGTACTTCAAAGGTTACGATATGAGAGGCGAAACAATCGGTTATGTCGGCTCGAATGGTTTTACAGAATCAAAATCCGAAGTAAAACCGCTCGGAGAATTCAGGCAATTTACGGCATGGTGCCCGGTTGATTCATACAATCCGATACTGCTTTTACAAACGCAAAAAAGTATCTATCAAATCAATTTCGAAAAACAAGAAGTAGAACTGATTTTTGAAAGTACCGATTCAGATATTCGAAGAGTGAACCTGTTTGCCTGGATAGATGCTAAATCGGATGATAAAGAATATGCTGACCCAAACAAGTACCGACCATTGCTTCACTGCGAAACATGAGATGGCAAGCATCATCTGATATTAAGGGAGCCTAAACAACAATTGAGTCTCAACCTTCGCCGTCCATCGGTTTCGGTTGTTGCCACGAAGCAGGATATTTTCGTACGTAATATAGGCAGCGACATGCCGCCTCTACCGGATATTAACAGCTCACAACAGCTTGTTGATAAATGGGTGCAGGAAGTCCAGAAAAAATCATGGAACATGTGGACCGAGCTTTACAAAGTAAAAAATAACGGTGAACTTGAATTGGTGAATAGTTATAAATATGTCAGACCTCCCCTATCCGAGCCTGTGGCCAAAGCCAGAGATCCCCGGCCGGTAGTTCAACGGTATGTATGTCAATTCTCCCCTCCGTTGTATGATTTAATCATACGTTATTTTGGTGAAAGATTTTGGTCCGGGTCTTATCTATATCAGAATCGGGGTGATTTCTTTTATGATTTATTGAAGGTTATACTGGAAATTAGGCCGTATGATGGCATCATAAACCGGATATTAAGTGTCATTATGATGGGTTTTGTGTTTTGGCACGGCTGGTCGCGACGAACCTCGTGGGCCAGATTTATCTTTTGGCTGATTTTTACCGGACTGTTCAATATAGCCGGGCTATTAACGTATCTGGCCCTTAATCACACTGCTGTTATCAAATGCCCTGTTTGCGGTAAACTCCGAGGATTGACTCAGGTTGATTGTGTGCGATGCCAAGGGCAATTACCCGCCCCTGAACGGGGAAAACTCGACCTGATATTCAGCGCTTAAGCAATATATCAACAAGAATTTCCTGATTTCTATGCTGCTGCGAGAGCAATTTCCGGTATTTCATCGTATGCAGGCTGTTCTCTCATCAAATATGCCATAAAATACTGCTATATGGAGTACAAAAAGCCTCTTCATGAGGCTGAAAAAGCTTTTTTGCACAGGAATTCAACAACAACGTTTACAAAAATCAACATTACTCTAACTATTGTATAATACTATCGTTATAAAAAGCGTTAAAGCATGCGCAAATCAGAGACGTTGCTTTTCGTCAACATGCAGTTTTAACCCCTATAAAGGCTTTTTTTAGGAAAAAAGAAACAAAACTTAAGGTTAACATAGAAGGTACGTTTTTGGGGCTGTTTTTAAGGGTAAGCATCAAAATCAGGCTAAAATCGCTTTTAATTCGTTTGGGTACAAGCTTTGCTATATCTATAAAAACAGGGGGCTATGGGGGTTCCCTATCACAGGGTGTAGAAACGAAGTTTTTTTGAGGAGAACAGTGTGATGGACGAATCAAACCTGGAAGACAAACTTAATGAATTAGTCAAGGAATTCGGAGAAACAGCTAACCCCCAACATACAAAGCTTGCGAAGCTTGCCAAACAGGCACAGGCAAACCGTAAGAAGCTTGAAAAGAGCATTAATAGTTTGCAGGAATCGCTTGATTACCTGCGTGTATGTATCAAATACCAGGTCTTCGACCTTGAAGCTACTCGCCGAGAAAACACATACCTCAGAAAATTGCTTGAGGACAACAATCAATAAGGCGAAAAGCGTAAAATACAAGTAAGGTAAAAAACTCATATCATCAATCTTGACAGAGGGGGTAAATTCTATCTTGAGAGGTATCGGGCAGATTTTTCGTCTTTGTTCGCAACAAAAAACGGGCAGTTTTTAACCGAAGCCGGACAATGTCAATATCAGCCTAAAAAATGAGGATTGGCAAGTCTGAGCAAATCCGCTGCAGAAATACATGTGTTAACATTGATAGCGGTGATGGATTTGGCAGTTAAGTTTACATGTACATTCTCATGGACCGCCCGTCAGCTTTCATTGTAAAGCACCTCAGAGGCTCGTGAGACGGCTAACTTACATTGCCCCCCCAATTTTATAGACAAAACGAAGGCATTTCTTTTAATTTTAGGAGCCTAAATGATATTATGACCGACACACGATAGACTATGATAAGGAAGCCTGGGCCGTCTCCGAATCCGCAGGAGGAGTAGATAAAAAATCAACCTGGTAATGTTGATTTAATGAAATTGCGGAAAGCATGGGGAAACTTAGGATACGAACCTTAGAAACGGTTTCATAACTCAATTTCCGCTGTGAACGGCCGTAATTTTCTCTCAGCATTTACAGCATAATTCGGTGAAAATGCATTAAAGTCGGCTACCATCCCTGCCGATAAAAAGCCCGATAAGTTTCAGAAGTGGCATGAGGTCTGAGGCGATTCTGACGCAATTTAACCGGAGAATATGAAACGGCATGGAAAACGAGCAATTCAAAATTATTGACTTGATTGAACAGATTTGCTCTGAGAAAGGTTTCTGCCCCGAGCCAATGCGTGTCGCCCGTGACATTATGAATACTAACATTAAGACACTCACCCTCGACCATACTGTCAATCAATGCCTACAGTTTATGAAAGGTTGCAGGATCCGTCATGCTCCTGTAGTTGACCTTCCATACGAAGGAGAGACAAAGCCATATTTTATCGGTGTCGTTTCAGAAAGAGATGTGTTGAGATTGAATGCTCCGGACTCAGAAGAAAACGGCAAACAAAAGAAAGACCAAAGAGCCTTAGGGCAGTTGTTATTGCAGATAGGAACAAGAAAGCCCAAGTTTGTCTCACCTCAAACACCGGTACAGGAGGTCATTAAGGTTATGACCTGTAACCATGTTGACATGGTTGATGTTCTCGAAGGCGCTGACTTAGTGGGTATCATCACGACTACCGACCTAATTAAACTCTTTTTCAGGCTTGAAGACCTGATACACAAGTTATGTCCGAAATCGAATAAAGATTTACCTCCTTTTGAAACGGCTTCTAACAGTTCATCAAAAGCCAGGATTTTGTACACCTGGATTTTTCGAACAGTTCAAGAGATTATGACGGGACAGGTAATCAGTCTGGAATCTCAGGACTACATAGCCAGAGCAATCGAAGTGATGCAGACAGAAGAATGCAGACACATTCCTATTATTGATGAGCACGGGAAATTTATTGGATTGGTCTCTGACAGAGATATTCTGCGGAATCTTCCCTATGCCGGCAAGCGTCCCCCTTCAGCACCAAAGAAATTTCGAGAGCATCTATTTGCAGCCGATTCATGGACTACAAATTCCCTAATACCTCTGGAAAACATTATGGTGCGAAATGTGTCACATATTTCGCCCAGTTGTAAAATACGTGAGGCCGCGGATATTCTATACAAGGAGAGAATAAGCTGCCTTCCGGTGATCGATAAACAGGAAAATCTCCGGGGAATACTTACTGTAACCGATATAATACGAGAGTTACTTAGCGCTTATGAGCCGGCCGGGCAAGCCAGCGTAATCCCGAGTGAAAGCGGCATCTGCTGACTTTCAGCTCAACATGCCAAGGGCGAAAATACACGTTTTTCACATGATAGATGTCTTCTTGAGACAATTTCTCAGTGGACTCTCAATTTCACAACGATAAAAATCACGGATTCAATGATAAACCTTCATTATTGGATATTATCGGAATACGATTGTCATAGCTGTTTTCTGTCAGAGCATAACCCTTCTACAAAATATAACATCTAAAAGCAAAGGACGCTTTATTCAGTAAAAACAATGAATCCATACTTGCGGACAAAAGAAAAAGTCGATAACCAGACAGGTAACTGAAAAGTTGGAGTTTGTTTTTGTCGATAAAAATGAAACTGAAAGGGAAGAAAAATGTTAGTCCGAAAACGAACATCAGCCCGATTTGGGACATATAAATATAAGTAATGAACACTGACCGCCCAATTAAGGGATAATCAGGTTAGTTTTTTTTGCGTATTTGACAGATGAGCGTAGTGTGATATAATGAAGCTTGTTGCCTGATGCTCGTAATTCACAGCTCTCTACAGGCACAAATGACGAAGGGGTGGTTTAGCTCTTTTTGAACGTAAATTTCGAGGTAGAAAATGTTTGAACGCTTTACAGATCGTGCACGCAAAGTTATGGCGCTGGCCAACCAGGAGGCGCAGCGTTTTAATCATGAATATATTGGTACCGAACATATCCTTCTGGGGCTGGTTAAAGAAGGCAGCGGGGTAGGCGCAACGGTACTTAAGAATCTCGACGTGGATATAAAAAAGCTTCGTCTTGAGGTTGAGAAACTGGTCAAGAGCGGCCCTGATATGGTTACTATGGGCAAGCTTCCGCAAACGCCACGGGCCAAAAAAGTCATTGAGTATGCAATCGAAGAGGCCCGTTCGCTTAACCACAATTATGTAGGGACCGAACATATCCTGTTGGGTTTGCTCCGAGAAAGCGAAGGTATAGCGGCCCAGGTCCTTATGAATCTTGGCTTGAAGCTTGAGGATGTACGTCAGGAGGTTTTGAATTTATTAGGTGCCGGAGTTGATGACGGTCCGGCGGCCCTTGGGATGAAGATGAGCCCGACGGCGGGCCGAAATAAGCCAAAAAGTAAAACCCCTGCGCTGGACAGCTTTGGCAGAGACCTTACGCAATTGGCAGAAGATAATGAACTTGACCCGGTAATAGGCAGAAAAAAAGAGATTGAGCGATTGATACAGATACTTTGCCGGCGTACGAAAAACAACCCTGTTCTGTTAGGTGAAGCAGGCGTTGGCAAAACAGCAATTGTCGAGGGACTTAGCCAGCAAATAATCAACAAGCAGGTACCTGAAATCCTCAAAGGCAAGCGGATGGTGGTTCTTGATTTGGCGATGATGGTGGCCGGAACGAAATATCGCGGACAATTCGAAGAGCGAATAAAGGCAGTCATTAACGAGGTGAAAAGGGCCAAGAACGTTATTTTGTTCGTCGATGAGCTTCATACACTTGTAGGAGCCGGCGGAGCTGAAGGCGCCATCGATGCATCGAATGTGTTAAAGCCTGCCCTTGCCAGGGGAGAAGTTCAATGTATCGGTGCTACTACTCTGGATGAGTACAGGAAACATATCGAAAAAGACGGCGCCCTTGAGAGACGGTTTCAGACGATAATTGTCGAGCCTCCTTCAAAAGACGAAACCGTAGAGATTCTCAGAGGACTTCAGGACCGTTATGAGGAGCATCACAGGGTCCACTTTACCGATGAGGCCCTTTTTCAGGCGGTAGAGCTATCGACCAGATATATCACCGGCAGATGCCTGCCGGACAAGGCGATTGATGTTATCGATGAATCCGGTGCGCGGATTCGACTCAAGAATATGACTCCGCCGCTTGATTTGACACAGATAGAAGAAAAAATAGAAAAATTACAAAAAGAAAAAGACGATGCAGTTCGAGACGCTGACTATGAGCGAGCAGCGTCTTTGAGGGATGAGGCACAACAGCTTCTGGATGATAAGACACAACTGCATAAACAATGGTACGATGAAAACAAAGAAGTAACCGGCATAGTTGATACAGAAACGATCGCAGAGGTTGTCAGCAACATGACGGGTGTGCCATTAACGAAGCTGGAGAAAAAAGAAACGCAGAGACTTCTGGAGCTTGAAATTGAGCTGCATAAGACGGTTGTTTCGCAAGATGAGGCAATTACGGCTTTAGCCAAAGCAGTAAGGCGCAGCAGGAGCGGTATGAAGGACCCTAATCGTCCGATGGGCTGCTTTATACTTCTTGGTCCCAGCGGAGTAGGTAAAACACTTCTGGCACAGGCGCTCGCAGAGATTTTATTCAGCGACAGGAATTCTCTGATCCGGCTGGATATGAGTGAATTTATGGAAAAGCACAACGTAAGCCGACTGGTAGGCGCTCCTCCCGGGTATGTCGGTTACGAAGAAGGTGGACAATTGACAGAAAGGATTAGACGAAGGCCTTATTCTGTTCTGCTTCTGGATGAGATAGAAAAGGCGCATCCGGACGTTTACAATATGCTCTTGCAGATTATGGACGAGGGCAGGCTGACGGACAGCTTCGGACGAAGCATCGATTTTAAGAATGTGATTCTTATTATGACCAGCAACATCGGCGCCGACCTGATTAAAAATCAATCCGGATTCGGTTTCGGTAAAAAGAGCCCTGAAGCAAATTATGAGAAGATGAAAGATGTCCTTCAGAAAGAGGTAGAGCATCACTTCCGGCCGGAGTTCTTAAACCGGCTTGATGACACTATAGTCTTTAAAGCATTATCAAGAGAAGATCTGCAAGTTATCGTTGATTATGAACTTGCAAAGGTGTTTAAGCGACTTGTTGACCACGGCTTAAAACTGGAACTGACCGACCAGGCCAAGGAATTTCTCATCGACAAAGGTTACAATCCTGAATTCGGCGCAAGACCGCTGCGAAGAGCTATCGAACATTATATAGAGGACCCGATTTCGGAATCCGTATTGTCAGGCGAATTCAAGGGTAAAAACCTTATAAAGATTGACGTACTGGACGAAGAGCATCTGAAATTTGAAGGCATTGAAGTAAAAGAGCCAAAGGAAAGCGAACCTGCCGTTGCAAAATCAAAGTAGCAACGGGACAATTGCTGATTTTGTATCGTGCTTAGTTGCCCTGATGCTGTCGTATAGTAATTGCTGAGAAACTAATACAGACAAAATAATTTCTTTTAGATCATTAGTTCTATGTCACGACTTTAGCTTAACCACGCCGTTTTGAATTTGCATCTTACCTGCTGCGAACATATTTATCGCCTGCGGGTATGCTATACATTCCTGCTCAAAGACTCTGTCTGCAAGAATATCAGGAGTGTCATCATCTTCGACCTGACAACTTCTCTGGACGATTATTGGCCCTTTATCATATTCGTTCGTACAAAAATGAACGGTACAGCCGCTTATTTTACAGCCTGATTTTAATACCGCCTCATGGACGTGATGCCCCCACATACCCTGCCCACCAAAGCTCGGAAGCAAAGCCGGATGTATGTTCATTACGCGATTTTCATAGCGGTCGGGTATTTTCCAGAGGCAAAGCCACCCGCCCTGAATGATAAGGTCAACATTTGCGGCTGCGAGTTCGGCGTCGATACGCTTGCTGAATTCATCTATATTGTGATGGTCCTTTCTGCGGATTATTTTTACGTCAAGTCCGGCTTTTTTCGCTCTCTCGACGCCGGCCACTTTTGAGCGTGAACTTATAACTATGGAGACCTCGGCATTCAATTTACCCTGCTTGATATATTCGAGGATGTTTATTAATGTTGTGCCGCCGCCGCTGATTAGCACCCCGAGACGTACAGGCTTTTGGTTTTGCACAACAGACTCCCGTTTTACTTCAACGTCGCGTCTGAAATCCAAGGCCTGATTTACAAGTTTGTCGGCTTCTTTGTTTTTTTCCCTCGGAATGTGCCGGACCTGCCAGCTTTTGAACCCGCGGAGTAATTTAAGGGCCTCATGGAAAAGGGGCATGATGTTCTCGCTCTTTACTTTGTATTGGCCGTTAACCTGTCTGACAAGCAATTGGCTGTCACTGAAAATCGTTAGCTGTTCGGCTCCGGCTTGTTTTGCAGCTTCGAGAGCTTTTATTAACCCGGTATATTCGGCTACATTATTTGTAGCCTTCCCCAGGAAAAAGCCCTTTGCCTGAAGTTGAGTACCGCAAGAGTCCCCCAGAGTAAAACCGGCAGCGGCCGGGCCCGGATTGCCTCTGCTTCCGCCGTCTATATAAGCAACTATCTTATCAGACAATATATCTGCTCCTTAAAAAGAAAACTAAAAAAACAGTCAACATATAATCAAGAATTCAAAACTTATTTCCGGCACCTGTTGATCTGCGGCTGAAAGCCTGAGGGGTGCGGGACAAGTTGTGCTTCTGTGGTTTTTGTTTTGGGTTTTCAACTTCCCAGTGAATCACCGAGGACAAGTATCCTCGTACAATTAGGACAGCGAATTATGTCGTCCTTGGTCATCAGCAGATTAACACACTCAGCGGTGAGGCCCATAAAGCAGCCGTCACAGCTATAAGCCCCCTTTTTGCCGCCCTGCTGTTCAATCAACGCAACGGCCTGGCCATCGTATGTTTCGGTAACGCGTTTGAATATCTCCAGCGGTTTGTCGGGTATGGACTGTGCAACCTGGTCCCATTCAGCCTGGATTTTGTCTATCTCGACCTGGTATTTGCCGGCCAGCGTCTCGGCTTCGGTGCGACGCTGCTCGAGATGCTGTTTCTGTTCGTCTATCTGAGCTTGTATTTCTTTACATTCGCTTTCGTCGGCTTCAATACTCTTGAGCAATTCCAAAGATTGGGTTTCTATCTTGGAATTGTCGGCTTTGGTTGTGTTTAGTTGAGTCAGAACAGCGGAATATTCTTTATTTGTTTTTGCGGTATTGAGGGAGGCTCTTAACTTGGCTATTGATTCATCTCGGGATTTGAGTTCCAATTCAAGACGATCGAACTGGACCTTACTCAACTGAACTTCTTCTTTTTTGGCTTCAAGGGCGTTTTGAAGGCTCCTGATCTGATTTTCATGGATTATTACATTTCTTCTGCACCTTGTAAGCTTCGCCTTTTCAATCCGCAGACGATTTTCAACACTTTGAAGTTTTATCAACCCATTTAATACAGGTCCCATTTACGCTCCTTTACGACGAGGCTTAAAACCTTAAGCTCCTTATTATCTTCACTAATAATTTATCTGCAACAAAAATATTTCTGTTTTTTCTTTTCTTGTGTAAGTTTGTATAATTACGCTGCTATGAAAGAGCTGTTGAAACAACTTATTAATGCTGAAAGCACGCTGGATAAGGGCGAATTATCGTCAGCGGAAGTACTTTCAGATGAATTCAGAAAATCAGGGATAGATTGCCATATAGAAACATGGAACCAAACCAGGGCGAATATTATCGCACAGGTAAATTCCGCCGGGAGTAAGGGCAGTCTGTTATTTGCCTGTCATCTTGATGTTGTCGGGCCCGGTGAAGCGAAGTGGGAAAGGCCCGCCTTCGAGGCGATTGAAAGCGACGGCAAGATTTATGGCAGAGGCTCGGTGGACATGAAAGGGGGGATCGCCGCGGCTGCCACCGCTATCAGGCAGGTTGTCGATTCGGGCACAAAGTTACAAGGTGATATTGTGTTTGCAGCCGTCGCAGGAGAAGAAACCGATAGCTGCGGAGCGAAAAGATTTATTAATAACCACGACCGGCTACCTGACTTTGCCGGGGTAGTTATTCCCGAGCCTACGGATTTTTCGATAGTTACGGCGCATCGTGGAATGTTGTGGCTGGACATTACAACCAAAGGCAAAGCCGCTCACGGCTCTACGCCACAATTAGGTGTAAATGCAATCAATTCAATGAGATTGGTTCTGGATGAGCTGGACAATTACGAAATCCCTGCCGAGCCCCATAAACTCCTGGGTAAGTGTTCTATGAGTGTCAATACCATTGCCGGAGGTAAAACACTTAATGTCGTGCCGGATAAATGTAACATTGGAGTGGACATTCGGACTTTACCGGAGCAAAATGATCAGGATATTATCTCTGATTTGGAAACAATCTTCACCAGGTTAACATCCGAGAATCCCCAATTTGAAGCAGAGGTCGGCGTAGTACGCCGGGTGCGACCTTTGGAGACTGATTGCGGCTGTGATTTTGTTAAGAATTTTTGCTCTGCTATTGGAATCAATAAAACCGTGGCTGTCGGTTTTACAACGGACGGCCCTTATTTTGCTTCATTGGACGCACCTGTAGTAATTTTCGGCCCCGGCAAACCGCAACTTTGTCATAAGCCGGATGAATATATCGAAATCACCGACATTGAAAAAGCAGTGAAACACTATAAAAATATCATCCTGAAATTCCTGACCTGATATTAGCCCAAAATCTTTTCTCGTTCAGTAACGAAAAGTGATTTGATGACCGGCATTTTGCGCCAAATCTCAAAAAAAATCACCCTCATTGGACAATTATAATCATTAGAATTTGTTGACTTTTTGTCCGGTCGCAGGTAATCTATCTGCGAACAAGATTTAGCATTAAAAATAGCAGAGAGCTTATGACGGAAGTCCAAAAACCACAGGAGCAATTCGAGGATATGCATATCCTCGATGAGTTGAAGAATTCGTACCTTAACTATGCGATGAGCGTTATAGTCTCGCGTGCCTTGCCGGATGTCCGTGATGGCCTGAAGCCTTCACAAAGGCGAATACTGGTTGCGATGAACGACTTGAACCTCGGGCCGCGAAGCAAACACCGTAAGTGCGCCAAAATCGTCGGTGATACCGGCGGCAACTATCACCCGCACGGCGACCAGGCTACATACGGGACATTAGTCCGTTTAGGTCAGGAGTGGAACATGCGGTATCCACTAATTGACCCGCAAGGCAACTTCGGAAGTATCGATTCGGACCCGCCGGCGGCTATGCGATATACCGAGGCAAGAATGGCGGCGCCGGCTATGGATATGCTTGAAGATCTTAAGCTGGACAGCGTTGATTATATACCGAACTATGACGAGACCCGCGAGGAACCAACCGTTTTGCCTTCAAAATTCCCGAACCTTTTAGTCAACGGCTCTACGGGAATCGCGGTAGGAATGGCCACCAATATCCCGCCTCACAATATAACCGAGGTCTGTGACGCCCTGCTTTTAGTGATTGATGACCCAAATTGCGGATTCAAAGATATTATCAAGCGTCTGCCAGGCCCGGATTTTCCAACAGGTGGAATTATTTGCGGCAGAAAAGGCATCATCGAAGCATACACGACCGGTCGCGGGCATTTGACTGTGCGGGGAAAAGTAGATGTTGAAACAAACAAAAAAGGCAAAGATAGAATCATAATTACCGAAATACCCTATATGGTCGTCAAGACCACGATTGTTTCGAAGATAGCCGACTGTGTCCACAATAATACGATTCCGGAAGTGGCCGACATCAGGGACGAATCAGACCGTCACGGATTGCGGATTGTTGTGGACCTGAAAAGAGACGCCGATGTAGAAATCGCGCTGAACAAGCTGTACCGCTACACTTCTCTTCAGAGCACTTTTGCTATCGCCAATATTGCACTTGTTGATAACAGGCCTGAGACCCTCAATATACGAGAAATGCTCGATTGCTTCATTAGCCACCGTAAGATCGTTATCCGCAGACGAAGCAGGTTCCTGCTGAAAAGATGCAGGAACAGGGCACACATTCTCGAAGGTCTTATTTTAGCCGTTAGTGATATTGATGAAATTATCGAAATAATCAAAAAGTCACCTGATACCCCGACTGCAAAATTAAACCTTATGAAAAAGCCTTTGCAACTGGCTGAGGTCGCTACGCTGCAGAAAATCCTTCCCAAGTCGTTCATTTCGGAAAAAAGTCAGGGCAAGCATTTCCTCACCGGCCCTCAGGCCGACGCGATTTTGACAATGCAGTTGCAAAGACTGACCGGCCTGGAAATGGAAAAGTTAGCGAAGGAGTATGCTGAGCTTACCGAGCAGATAGAGGGTTACGAGGCGATATTGGCAAGCGATGCGATTTTGCTGGATATCATTCGAGAAGACATCTACGAAATAAAGGAAAAATACGGCGGTGCCAGGCGGACAAAAATCGCAGCCAGAGTCGAGCAGCTTGATATGGAAGACCTTATTGCCGAAGAGGAAGTTATCGTTACGGTCAGCCACAGCGGATATGTTAAGCGGCTGCCGATTGATACGTACCGCAAGCAGGGCAGAGGCGGCAGAGGAATTATCGGCTCGGTTACAAAAGAAGGCGATTTTATAGAGCATCTGTTCGTCGCTTCGACGCATGATTATCTGCTTATCTTCACAAACCGCGGCAAGTGCTATTGGCTTAAAGTCTATGATGTCCCGAGTCTGTCCAGGCAGAGTAAGGGCAGAAATATAGTCAACCTTCTGAATCTGGGAACCCAAACGGTCGCCTCGATAATTAACGTCAGCAGTTTTGACGATGACGAGCAGGAAGGCTCAAAACCGCGGCAGCTCGTTATGGCAACAAGTAACGGCGTTGTAAAAAAGACGAAACTATCCGCTTATGGCAATCCGAGGCAGACCGGTGTGATTGCAATAAATCTCGACCCAACGGATGATTTAATCGGCGTCGCATTAACCACCGGAGATGACCATATTATACTGGGAACGAGTGACGGCATGACGATACGATTCGACGAAAGTCAGGTCCGTTCAATGGGGCGGGCATCACGAGGGGTCCGAGGTATTAAGCTGCGAGACAAAGATGCCGTGGTCGGGATGGTGATTGTCGAAGAAAAAGCCGCATTGTTCACACTTTGCGAAAACGGATACGGCAAGCGAACGGGTCTTGAGAATTACCGGTCGCAAAGCCGGGGTGGAGTCGGCCTGAAAAATATAAAGGCCTCCGAGAGAAACGGTAAAGTGGTTGCACTCAAGGCCGTCCATAACAAGGACGACTTAATGATGATAACGGCCACAGGAATGATTATCCGCACCGGACTCGACGAAATACGTTCGATCGGCAGAAATACTCAGGGCGTGCGTCTAATCAAGCTCAAACCCGGTGACAAGCTCGTTGCAGCCGAAAAGATAATTGCCGAAGATGAGGATAATGGGAAAGAAGACGCCGGCGATGATAAGGGACCGCAGGCAACCCCGGAAGATACACCGACGCCTGAAGCCAAAGATAAGGACAGTAAAAAAAGACTCAAAAGTTGAAAAACACGAAGCACGAAATCCTAAATCCGAAACAAATTAAAAATTCAAATGTTCAAATTTTCAAAACCTATTGTTTTCGTCATTGGAATTTTGGCCATTAGATATTGTTTCGGATTTTGATATTAGGAATCAGGATTCGATTTTGAGATGGAAGAGCTGATTTATGTAATTGCCGGTAAAGAAGAATCACTCGTCAATGCTCATTGCCGGAAGCTTCTGGATAAGCTCCTTGAGCCGTCACAAAGAGCAACCGGGCTTTTTGACGCCGAGGCCGCTTCTGTCCAGGCCTCAGAGGTCCTCGATGAGCTAAGGACGAGCCCATTTCTGACGGACAAGCGAGTTGTTCTTATTAAGGATGCAGACAAATTCATATCCGCAAACCGTCCGCCGCTCGAGAAGTATTTCGATAATCCCTGCTCAACCGGAAGACTTATCTTTACCGTACGGACATGGGATGCCCGAACCATTTTAGCTAAGAAGCTCGCTAAAGCCGGCAAACTGATTAAGGTCACTCCGCCAAAACGCAGCGAACTTCCGCCGCGGCTGATAAAATATGCATCCGAGGCATACGACAAAAAACTGGCTCTGGACGCCGCGGCACTTTTAATCGAGCTTACCGGAGACGAGCTGCCGCGGCTGTACAGCGAAATCGACAAACTGGCCTTGTTCGCAGATGCCGAAAAGGTCATAACGGCCAAACATATCGAATCGCTCATCGGTCATAATCGCTTATTCGACGCCTTTACGGTGATTGACGCCGTTGTCGCGGGAAATATCGCCGCGGCCCTCGAACGGCTAAGGGGCATGTTCGCACAAGACAAATCGGCCGGGTATTCCGTAGTCGGGGCTTTCGCCTACCATTTCCGCAAGATGTTCAACGCTAAAGCGATGCTCGAAAAGGGTGCCCGGACCGGCGAAGTTGCAAGGAGATGCAATATATGGAGTCAGCAAGATAAATTCTTTGCACAGCTTCGACAGATAACCTTAAAACAGATTGGCGGACACCTTCAACAATTGGCCGAGACCGATTACGCCATCAAGACCGGCCAAACAAAACCACACATCGCTATGGAACAATTCGTATTAAAGCTTTCAGCCCGCTAAAATAACACAAATATTTTTGAGAAAATCTAAGGGCAAAATCTTTAAAATAAGATATTGTTCTTAGACCTCGAAATTTTTATTTCATCAAGCCACCTGTCCGAGACGGATTTGCCATAGCCTAAAAAGGCACTTTCTTTATCGTGATTGTTAAAAGATGTGCGGGCTTGCTGCTTATTCATATTGGCATAACAATAGACACAGCCGTGCGGGCATGTATCATAAGTCCCGATGTCCGTACTTGCCGTACAGCCGCATTCTTTCCTTGTTGGTTTGTCATTGTACTGAAAGCCATCCGGGAAGAACAAGCTCTTAATAATACCGCCATCGATACAATGGGCTTTGTTGATGCTGCCGTTGACTAAATAATCACCGCAGCAGGAGAACATACTGATTTTGTAACGGGCGGCGATAACTGCCAGGTCATTCGCTAACTGGACCTTACAATCTTCACTGCAATCCGAAATTTTCAGCTTCTGTGTCCTTTCAAGCTCCCGGAAGTTACGTTTTACCTTACTGTATTGCGTAACAAAGCTGAAATAACAACGTTCTATATATCCGGCCAGTTCAGATGCGAGTTCTTCAAAGGCCCTGATATAAAAATCGCAGTCGTAAGTCTCAGAGAGAATAATCGGGTCGAATCGCCAGTTTATATAGGCCGGAGAATATATTCCGCTGAGCTGTTTAAGGGCTTCAATCGCTGCCTGTTTTTCCACGTCATTTTCGAACAGAGCGGGCAGAGCGGTAATTGTGTAGTTAAAATAGAATTTGTAGCCTGACTCGGCGATAATTCTGAGATTGTCAATAAAGGGACTGAAATTCTTGGACCAGAACACAAAGCAAATAACGTCCTGCGGCCTGAGCGATACGATATACTTTTTGCCGCCGAACGGACTGACCACGCCGGCGAAACCTTCTTTTAGCCGGCGCATAAACCAATCGCCGTAAAAGGCCGGTATATCCGTTCTACGTGATACAGAAATAATCCTCTTCATCGGAAGGTCAATCTCATAACAGGATTTGCTTTCTTTCGAACACAAGAAAAATAAAGAATTCAGGATTCGCTTCAATCCTCTTAGTTATACCATATAGGAAAAGAGCCTTGAACGCAAGGATTTTCTCTGGGCACTAAAGCTGATTCCAATTTTTTACTGCTTTTAACCTCCGGCCTTATTGTCTCCATAAAGCCTTGATGTTAATATAGTTAGCCAAATATGCACTCGAAAATATTCTGAAATATTCGGGATAAATCCGTTGACCTTTTGTGCTTAATCTGGTATAATATATATTTCAGAATAAATGGGGGAAACTTTATCTGTTCGTTGGGGAGGATATAGCGTGAAAAAAACACGGCGGCTTGTTAAATTATATCTTTGGATTACGGCACGATAATTCATGTGAATTAAAATAGGGGATATTATTTACTATTTGATAATATGATTTAGACCAGAATTCCGATAATATAATCAGGCTTGAACTTCGAATTTGTGATATTGTATTCCGTAATCAAATTGAATTAAATTGAAAAGGAGAAATATTATGAAAACTAAAATTCTGATAAGTATCCTTGTTGGCATATTTGTAATTCCCTTTGTATCCTCAGTGTTGGCAATCCCTGCAAATGACAATGCTGGTGGACCTGAAAGGGTTCCTGTGTTTATTGGGTTCAGGCAAACTCCCGGGCCAAGTGAGCAGGCTTTGGTACGCAGCCATGGCGGAGCTATAAAATACAGCTACCACCTGGTTCCAGCCATTGCTGCTTCAATTCCCGAACCGGCGATTGAAGGGCTCCGGCGGAATCCTAATGTAACATACATTGAACCAGTTATCAAGGTCTATGCAGTTGATGCAGAACTGGATAATACCTGGGGGGTTAAGCACATAGGTGTCGGCACGGTTCATGAGAGCGGCAATACAGGCGCAGGGGTGAAAGTGGCCATCATTGATACTGGTATTGACTACACTCATCCGGATTTGGACGATAATTGTACCGATGAAAACGATGACGGAATAATAGACGGCTATGACTTTGTCAACGATGACGATGACCCGATGGATGATGCCGGTCACGGCACCCACGTAGCCGGCACTGTCGCTGCTGAGGACAACGGGGAAGGCGTTGTGGGCGTAGCACCGGGGGCAAATCTCTATGCCCTGAAGGTCTTGGGAGCCAGCGGCGGTGGCGACTACAGCGATGTGATTGCCGCTCTCCAGTGGGCTACGGTTAACGGCATACAGGTAACAAACAACAGCTACGGCAGTTCCGGAGACCCGGGCACCACTGTCGAAGCGGCTTTCAACAACTGCCCCGCGGTTCATGTATGCGCCGCTGGGAACAACGGCAACCCACCGGCCAGGGGTGACAACGTTATTTACCCCGCCAGGTATGCTTCGTGCATCGCAGTGGCCGCAACCGACACGAGCGACTCCAGAGCAAATTGGTCCAGCACGGGACCCGACGTGGAACTCTCGGCGCCGGGAGTGGCTATTAACTCTACCCTATTAGGCGGCGGATATGGTGAAAAGCAAGGTACGTCAATGGCCTCGCCTCATGTGGCTGGTGTAGCCGCCCTTGTCATCGCCTCTGATATAACATATGTGAGTGTCCGGACACGATTACAGGACACCGCTGACTATTTGGGAGACCCCTTAAAGTACGGCTGGGGCTTGGTCAATGCAGCTGAGGCAGCGGGCGTATCTGAACCGCCGCCGAATAATACTCCCACAGTGTCCATTACAAGCCCTGCGGATGGTTCTACCTTTGACTCTGGGGCTACTATCTCCTTTTTGGGAACGGCTAGCGACCCCGAGGATGGGGACCTCACCGAGACTTTGATCTGGACCTCTGACAAAGACGGCAAGATAGGTACAGGAGGCAGCTTCTCCACCACCACCCTCAGCGACGGCAACCACACCATCATCGCTACGGTGACCGACTTCGGCGGGGCAACCGGAAGCGCCTCCATCAGTATCACTGTGGGGACTTCTACGCCGCCGAGCGGGGTCATGCATGTGGCTGACATTGCGATGTCTCTAAAGAGAGCAGGTAAAAATGTTAATGCCATAGCCACAGTAACCATCGTAGATGCTGACGGTGATCCTGTTGCAGATGCATTAGTCTCTGGACAATGGAGTGGCCTAACTGACGATATCGATTCTAATATAACTAATGCGAATGGAATCGTCTCAATTAGTTCTGACAAGGTGAAAAATGCTAGTGGGGGGACCTTTACCTTCACAGTGGATGAGGTATTTAAACAGGGCTGGTACTGGATCGACGGAGATATAACCGGTTCGATAATTGTTCCCTAAATCTCGATATAAAATTTGGGCTTACAAAATTGAAGACTGGTGAGAACAAAAACCCCCGATTTTCGGGGGTTTTTTTCTTTTAAAATCCCGTTTCGATTTTCGCTGCTGGCAGGATATAATTAGCAGTGATTTATGGGGGCAGATGAGTCTCAGGCAACAAAGAGGAAACGTATGGAAGAAAACTCATGGCCGAGATTGAGGTTGGCAAATAATTCGGACTGCGGGAAAGTGACGGAGTTGGTCTATGGCGTTCTGAGGGAGTATGGTCTTAAGCCGGACCCGGGGGCCACGGACGTTGACCTCAAAGATATCGAGCAATCGTATTTTGAACGGGGCGGGGCGTTTTATGTGCTTGAAGAAGCGGGCGGCACAATAATCGGAGCTTACGGGCTATATCCTGTTGATAAGACAACTTGCGAGCTTCGCAAGATGTATTTGCACGGCTCATACAGAGGTAAAGGATTAGGTAAATTGCTGCTGGAAGATGCCTTGTCAAAAGCAGGGCAAATCGGATTTAAGAGAATGACTCTGGAAACCGCTTCGGTATTAAAAGAAGCGATTAGTTTGTATAAAAGCTACGGATTTGTAGAGTATGAGCCGGAGCATCTGTCAAGCAGGTGCGACCAGGCGTTTATGCTCGAATTAGAATAGAACCTACCAATGTGCAGCAAGTAGGGGCCGTTCGCAAACTGCCCTTACTACACCACAAAATCTTACCGGAAACCACCTATTTTGCCGATAGCATATAATATGCAAACAGAAGCAAAACAAGGCAGATTGAAAACATTAATCTTGAAAGATGGCAATCTGCATCTGCCCAGTCCGACAGGCGCGCTGCCTCAATCACTAATCGAAGCCAACCAAGCCGCAGCGAGTGGAAGGATCGAAGAGGCAACTAAGCTTCTAAACGACAAGGTCGAACAGGCCGTACTTGAAATCATCGCCCAGGACCCGCTTCGAACAGACATTATGTTAGCGATGGGGATGCTGTTCAAACAAACCAGACAGATATACAAGGCCAAAAATTTGTTTGAAAAGATATTGCAGCAGGAACCACATCCTTTAGTGTACAACGAACTTGCATATATCTGCCGGTGCATGGGACATCTGTCGGAAGCGATACAATATCAAACAAAAGCTGTCGAAGCGGACCCGAATAACGCAGAACTCTTGGCCAATCTTGCCAGAATGCTGATTGGAACAGGTAACACCCGGGAGGGTATTAATCTATTTCAAAAGGCCGTGGAAATCGAACCGGCCAATGCGGCGATGCACTCTAACTTCCTGTTTAACCTGCATTATCTGCCGAACCTGGATCCTCAGATGCTTTTTGCCGAGCACGAGCGATGGGGGCGGATTCATGCTCCTGCTTCTCTTGCCAAAGTATCTCACAGCAATGTCCCGGACCCTGACCGCCGGCTTCGGATAGGCTACATCTCACCGGATTTTTGCATGCATTCGTTAGCCTATACCTTTGAACCGCTTTTGGACGGGCACAACCGTGAAGTTGTTGAAGTTTTTGGATATGGTAATGTAAGAATGCCGGGTGGTGTTACCGAACGGCTTAAACAAAAGTTCGACCACTACCGAAACATCTATGGAATGGACGACGAATCTGTCGTCGGTCTGATTGAAGAGGACCAGATTGATATTCTGGTGGAACTTGGGGGCCATGTGAGCGATAATCGCCTTCTTGTTATGGCGTACAAGCCCGCCCCCATTCAGGTTGACTACTTAGGAGCCAATACAACCGGAATGCAGGCCATCGATTACCGCCTCGCCGATACTCTGACCGATCCGACGGGGTCACAGAAATTCTACACAGAAGAATTGGTCTTTTTGCCGGATGGATTCTTTTGCTACAGGCCTCATGATTCTGCATCCCCTGTAGTGTCCAGCCCGGCTCTTCGGAAAGGTTATATTACCTTCGGCTCATTTAACAATAACTGCAAGGTCAACCCGTTCACCATAGCGCTTTGGGCAGAAGTTCTAAAGGCCAATAGCAAGTCACGTTTTCTATTGAAATTTGGAGGAGGCGCTGACCATCAAATGAGAGAATATTACTTCCAGCAATTCGAACAACTTGGAATTAGTCAGGACAGAGTAGCTATATATGGATGGAAATTACCCGATGAGCACTTAAAACTGTACGGGGAGGTGGATATTGCGCTGGATACCTATCCGTATAATGGCGGTATAACCACAACAGAGGGCCTTTGGATGGGCGTTCCGGTAATCTCACTTGTCGGTAAATGTTTTGTTTCCCGAGCCGGGCTGATCATACTGAGTTACCTGGGTCTTGAATTATTCGCCACTTCGACACCTGAAGAGTATGTTGCCAAGGCCACAGCGCTTGCCGGGAATCTGGAAGCTCTCGAAAAAATTCGCGCCTCGATGCGAGAACGGATGGCTGCCAGCACGCTCTTTGATGCAAAGGGGCTTGCCCGCCGGATGGAGACAGCCTATCGAAAAATGTGGCATCGATGGATTGATTCGGCCTGAGGTGAACCCCGGAATTGCAGGATAAAATAATGTCAACAGGAAAATACATCAGCATTACAACTATAAACTACCCTACCGAAGGCGTTAAAACGATAGCAAAGACGAAAACAGACTGGACCATTCTTGCTGTTGCAGACAGGAAAACACCTCCCGACTGGGACTGCCAGAACGTCAGGCTGCTGTCCATAGAAGAGCAGAAGGCATTTGACAGCAACTTTGCAAAAGAATGCCCGTTGGACCACTACGCCGGCAAAAATATCGGTTATCTAAATAACGCAAGGATAATGGAACTGCTCAGCGATATCAGGTTGTCAGATGACCCAAATCAAATTGGTTCGAACATGCGAATCTGTTATGAACGATTAGTAGAAGCACAGATTATTTCTCAGGAGGAGCTGCATCTTGTTGATTTGTGGTTGAAGGATATTGAGGAATTTAACAAAAACGTCGAGATGGTACCGGCTGGAAATTTAATCTAAAAAACGAACTGGTCTTTGAAAACAGTCTGGAATTCATATACATCATCGAAATCATCTATCGTATCGGTTTCAGCGGCACTCATCCACTTGTGTCTTATCATCAGATAAACGATTTCACCGAAATCACGGGTTGTTTTAATACCCCAGTTGCTCATTACCACCATTGCCAATCTCCCCCACTTTTCAATAGCCAGCTTTTGCAATCCTTCACAGAGTGTTTGGCCGCTGATATGTCTGGGCTCGACAGTAATCTTTTTTACGGTAAAGCTGAGCCCCTCATAGACAAACTTGATAGCTGATGGGTTGAATCGGCCATCTTCTTTGGCGATTTGCTCAAAATTCTTTTTCATTTCAAAAACATGCCTAAGTCTGCATTTCAAAAAAATTTGGTTCATATTAATATATATACATTATAAAGCTTTTGTAATTGAGGGTCAATCATCCTTCGACCATTAAAGAATTATGGGAGCCTGAGAAAAAGAATCTCTTGACTGACCAGGTTTTATAGTTGAGAATCCTTCTGATGGCCCACAGAAATTGGCAGACAAATTTAAGCTGAGAATTGCTTTGGAGGTGATGTCCTATGTTAAGAACAATTCTTTTCCTGACACTATTGCTAAGCAGCCGGAGTGTATTAGCTCAAACAAGCGATTATTTCAACTCAACGTATGGTGTGCAGCTTGCCTCTTCCACCGAGCAGGTCGGTTTATGGTGGGCCTCATCCGGATGGAAAGTAAGCCCGGATAAACCACTGCCCGAAACAAAAGGCCGGGTAATAGTAATACGTGCGGCCCGTAACGAAGCAGAGGCAGCGCAATTAGTAGTCAGGCCAACTGTTTCCTTACAAAATTTCACAGTGCACACCGCGGCTCTAACCGGCCCCGACGGAGTAACTATCCCTGCTGAAAACATTGAAGTGCTCAAAGTGCGATATGTCAATGTTACAGTCCCCACCGACAAAAGCTCAGTGCCAGGCCTTTGGCCTGACCCCCTGCCGCAGCTTAAAGGCGCCATTAAACTGGAGGCAGATAAAAATCAGCCGTTCTGGCTCCGTGTCAAAGTGCCGAGCCAGGTACCGGCCGGAATCTATACCGGCAGTATTCACCTTTCCGCAGAAAATTACAACTCCGATGTCAAACTACGCGTGAAGGTTTATGATTTCGTTCTTCCTGACCAGATGACCTGCACGACAGCTTTCGGCTTTACCCCATCCAACGTATTCCGCTATCAGAAACTTTCCGAGCTTCAACAAAAACGGCAGGTCATAGATAAGTACTGGGCCAGCTTCGGCTCCCATCATATATCACCCTACAATCCTGCACCGCTTGACGGGCTTGAAGTTACCTGGCCTGAAGTTACCGAGTCAATTAAACCCGAAGAGCTTAAGCCGAAGTTTGACTGGACAGCCTGGGACAAAGCGATGGAACGAGGAATTGATTACTACCACTTTAACTCGTTTCGGCTCAGTATTCCGGGTCTCGGCGGCGGAACTTTCCATGAACGGCGTGACCCGGAGCTGCTCGGATTCAGCGAGGATACGCCTCATTACAAAGCAGCCTTTAACACCTACTGCCGGGAAATCCAGGAGCACCTGCGCGAAAAAGGATGGCTTGACGAGGCCTTTGTTTACTGGTTCGATGAACCCGCACCAAAAGACTATGAGTTCGTAATGAACGGATTTTCCAAGCTTAAGCAGGCAGCGCCGGACATCACTCGTATGCTGACCGAGCAGGTCGAACCGGAATTAATAGGCGGACCGGATATATGGTGCGCTGTTTCAAACAACCATAAAGACGAACCGGCCGAACAACGCCGCAAATATGGTGAAAAATTCTGGTGGTATGTCTGCACAGGACCCAAGGCACCCTATTGTACATTATTCATCGACCACCCCGGCACTGAGCTGCGGGTCTGGCTCTGGCAGAGTTGGAAACGCAAAATTGACGGAATTTTAGTATGGCAGACCAACTACTGGACCAGTTCCACCGCCTACCCTGATCCGGAGAATCCCCAGAATCCTTACGAAGATCCAATGGGCTGGCGCGTCGGTTACGGTACGCCAAAAGGCGTCAAAAAACCCTGGGGCAACGGTGACGGTCGATTCATCTATCCACCCGAAGCCGCCGCCGATGCGCATCCCGCCGAGCCGGTTCTCGACGGTCCGGTTGATAGCATCCGCTGGGAAATGCTGCGTGACGGCATCGAGGACTATGAGTACATGGCCATTCTGAGAAGACTGCTCGAAACTAAAAAGGACATACTCACAGCTCAACAGCTTAAAAAATACACGGCTCTGCTTGAGGTGCCCGAAAGCATTACGAAGGACATGACCAACTTCACAAAAGACCCGGCCCCCATTGAAGCCCACCGTGCACAGATAGCTCGAGCGATTGCCAGACTAAACAAATTATAACAATATCATCAATGTTCGCTGTAAAGGTAATTTCCTAAAGTCAATTGAAAGGAGAAAAAATGATGGAACTTGGTCCTCATTTCGAGCATTTTCCGCCCATGTTTACTGCAATACTCATCGCATTCGGAATTCTAATGGGCCTGATAGTGCTCATCATAAAAATATTGATCTTCTGCAAGATATTTTCCAAGGCCGGCTACTGCTGGGCGCTCGGACTGCTGATGCTCGTACCAATAGCAAATATAATCATGCCCTTTGTACTGGCCTTCGGCGACTGGCCGATTCAAAAAGAACTGCGATTACTGAAACAACAGCAGGAAAAACCGGGAGCGTAAGTCTTATATTCCGGTAAATAACGATATATCACCTGAAAAAAACGATAAAAAATGAAGATTAGACTCTCTACAAGCGTATTATTTATAGCAGTGCTCTTAATAAACCGATATATTTGTCCAGGAGAACTTGTTATATGAACGCAGATGAAATACACGTTAGCGTAATCGACCCTATCGGTCAGGCTTTCGAGAAGGTAAAGACAATCCTTTTCAGGCCTTTCGACTTAGGCAAATGGTTCATCATCGGCTTCTGCGCCTGGCTGGCAAACCTTTGCAGCGGTGGTGGTGGGGGCGGCGGCGGTGGAAGAGGAGGACGAGGATCTTACGATGTCCATGAAGGCTTAGGTCAGGCAAAACATTTTGTTTTGGAGAATCTGCACTGGATTATTCCTGTAGCAGTTGTGGTTGTGGTTTTCGGCATAGTTGTCTGGCTGTTTTTAACGTGGTTAAGCAGCCGAGGCCGTTTTATGTTCCTCCACTGTGTCGCTCAAAACAAAGCAGAGGTCTCAACTCCCTGGACAAAATTCCGGCAACACGCCAACAGCTTATTTTTATTCAGAATAGTATTAGGCTTAATAGGTTTTGTTGCTGTCGGATTGCCTATTCTTTTAGCCGTTGGTTGTATTGTAATGATGATAGCCGGCGACGGGGCAATTGCAATCGGTGTGTTTGGATTAATAATAATCGGTCTTATTATTCTTGTTGGAGCAATCATTTTCGGCTTAATCAGTAAATTCACAATGGACTTTGTTGTCCCAATTATGTTTTTACGTACAACAAGCTGCACCGCCGGCTGGCGGGAGTTCCTTACAATCCTCTCAGTAAACAAAGGCCACTTTCTACTTTATATTCTTTTTCAAATAGTCATAGGAATAGCGATAGGCGCAATTAAAACTATGGGCTTTTGTATAGGATGCTGCCTCTGCTGTGTAAGCTTTCTGTTGCTAATACCCTACATCGGCACTGTCATACTGTTGCCGATACATGTTTTCACACGGAGCTATTCCCTGCTATACCTGAAACAATTCGGCCCGGAGTTTGACGTTTTCAGCTCCGAAACTGAAAACTTAAAATCTATCTGAAGACTGTCCATTTATTAATTAAAGCAAAAATTGAAAAACCTGCGCCGATTCCCGACAAAAATTCCTGCCATTGTGAAGTCTCCCTTGAGATATATATTTCATTCAATAATTACTGCATAAACAACTTATAGAGATTTTTGTTGCAAAACTCTGTTTGGTTAATAGTATTTAGCAAATAATAACTAACAGCCGAAGAGAGAAGGCACGAGTAAATACTTAAAAATGGTCTTTACATTACACAGATACTTATTTAGAGAGCTTTTCAGAGTTTTTGTGTTATCGGCAGTTGCGCTGACATTAATCCTGAGCTTAGGTATTATCCTTAGGCCGGTCCAGGAATATGGCGTAGGACCTCGACAGGTAATCCACCTGATAGGTTATTTCCTGCCGATAACTCTGACGTTTGTTCTTCCGATGGCGGCGTTATTCGCCGGTGCCCTGGTTTATGGACGATTTGCCGGCGATAATGAGCTTGACGCCTGCAGAGCAAGCGGTATAAGCCTGCAGACGATGGTTTATCCGGGTCTGGCTTTAGCGGTTATGGTAGCGGTTGCAAATCTGCTTTTAAGCTTTCATGTAATGCCGGCCTTCGTGCACTTAGCTGAAAATTCCCTCAAGAACAATGCGAAACAAATACTTTTCCGCAATATCCAGCGGAACAGATTTTACACACTGCCGGACAGCGGGTACCTGATTTACGCCGACCAGGCCGACCTGCAGCACGATACACTTTTAGGTGTGGTTTGCGTCGAATTAAAAGATTACGGGATTGGAACGATTATCACCTCTCAAGGTGCAAAAGTCAATTTCAGGTCGCGTGACATATTCAATGAAGTGCAAATAAGCGCATTCATGGCTCACCAGATGGGCGACGTGGACGAGGGAGGGGCCAAGTCGCTGACAATAACAAAGGAGTTTGGCTCGCTGTTGGGTGATGATATTAAGTTCAAAAAAATCGATGAAATGAAAAGAATCCAGGCAGACCTGATGCAGTTTAATCCGATTGGTAAATTGGCACGCGATACTTTTGCACAACTGACTACAGAGCTGTTAGCAAGGGACATTAATACCAGAATAGCCAATAATACCAACAACTTCTATGAACTGCTCTGCAGCACAAAATCTGTCAGATTTACCGCCGGTCAATGCAATGCAAAAGACGAAGAAGAAGTTGAGTTGTCCGGCAATGTTAAGATCATTGAATATGATACGGACAGTAAACGAGCTTTGCGCACTTTAAGATGCGAAAGGGCTTCGCTGCATATCGAGGGAGATAAGCTGGCACCGACTTTGACGATGGACATCTATAACGCAAGAGAAGAAGGCTCAGGGACAATAAGGGGGCGTGATATCATACGCGGTTTGATACTGCCCCAGGCCGTAGAGGCCATAGCAAATAAATTCAGAACTGAAAACGGCGAATCATTATCATTACAAGCCGAAATGCTTGCTACTCCATTCTCAGGAATGAAACAAAGCCTGGAACTGTCAAAATTGCAAAACGAACTTCGAAGAACAATCCAAAAGACCTTTGTGCAGATAAAGGCCGAAACACATTCACGACTGGTGTTCGGAATAGGCTGTGTATCAATGATAATGATTGGTATCGGCCTGGGCATAATAAAGAAAGGCGGACATCTGCTCAGCGCTTTTGGCGCAAGTTGTTTACCCGCCGCAGTACTGATAGTCTGCATAATGAGCGGCAAGCATATTACCACAAACCTCGGCTCACAAAATCTTTCAGGAATAACCTTGATGTGGGGTGGATTGGCATTTTTGTCTTTGTTGGCTGTTGTGATATACGGCTGGCTATTGAAAAACTAAAGATTGCTCAATATTCGATTTTCATAGAATATAAAAAATGAAGATACTGGACAGATATGTTGCAAAGAATTTTCTGATTGGCTATGCAATTGCCTTTTGCGTTCTGATAGGTTTGCGAATGATTATTGATTTGTTCGTAAATCTCGATGAATTTACCGAGCACTCCAACCTTAGCACTATGGCCGTCATGAAATACATAGTGGTATTTTACGCCGTGAACTGCACACTTTACTTTCGTGAATTCGCCGGAATGATAACCGTTGTCGCAGCCTCCTTTTCATTCAGCAAGATGGTACATTCCAATGAGCTGGTAGCCGTGATGGCATCCGGCGTTAGCTTGAAGCGGGTTATTGCGCCGATAGTTATTCTCGCATTGCTGCTGACCGGCGTGCTGGTAATTGACCAGGAATTTGTAATACCATCACTTGCAGATCAGCTCGTACGCAGCCACGATGATATTCCCGGTCAGGAAATCTATACTATCAAGTTTATCAACGATGGGAACGGCTCATTAATCTGCTCTGGAAGATTTGATGTGGGAACGTCAACACTATTCACACCCACCATCGTCACAAGACGTAAGGAAGCTGATTCGTACATATGGGAAGCAACCGGCCGGATAGATGCCGAAAAAGCGGTTTACAATAGTAAAGCCAAAGGGTGGGATTTAATTAACGGGCGATTTTTCGAAATAGGCTCCCTAAAAGGTGTTCAGCCGATAGCTTTTTATGCCAGCGACATTACTCCCAATGTTATTCCTATCATGCTCAAATCCGAACACAAAACATTGCTGAGCTGGAAACAGTTATCCGCCCTTGTAAAACAGGCCGAACAGGGAAAAATCAAGGATGCGCGTGAGCTTTACAGCCAGAAACACTTTCGTGTAACCGAACCGATTATCAACCTGGTAATGCTTATGGTATGCCTGCCGATTTTGGTTTGTCGTGACCCGAAGGCGATGAAGTCGGCGGTTACGATTAGCTTTGCTATGGTTGGTGGGTGTTTTATCGTAACCTTTATCTGTAAAATGCTTGCTCCGGAGGCTAATATCAGCAACTTTTATCAAATTGGATTTTATGCGTGGCTGCCGATATTCATCTTTTTTCCGATAGCGCTTATTGAATTGGATTCAATGAAGACATAATCTCATCTGGCCCGCTTTTTGACACACGGAAAACAGGTTTTACATTTACAAGCCAAATCCTAATCCTAATTTTGAAACATTTACTCTATCCGCCTCTTTTCATCAAAGTAGTCAAGGTCACTCAGCGGTAAAATTACGGATGTGGAAATATTTACCAAATGAGCCACGAGCCGCTTAAAATATCGAGCAACCAGCACCAGGCAAACAGCCTCATTGACTGAAAGATCGCATTGAGCTAATTCCGCAACGATTCTGTTGCAGTCTTTCGTCAACCGTGTTTTATAATCCCAGGTCAGTCTGGCCTTCTCTTCATCGGCCTCGATGAAAGCCTCTTTAGTCAGCTCAAACATTGCCAGGATATCCTTTTCGATACCGTCAAAGTAACGAGTAAATAATTCACGATTAATAGGTTTTGCCAAAAGCTCCGTCACCTCATAAAGATTTTTACAATAATCACCCAATCTCTCGGCATCCTTTACTACGCTCATTAATACCAAACAGGCCGCAACATCAACCGTCGGCTGCAATGTAAGGTGCTCCACAATCCTCTTACGAATATCTTTTTGCAGGTTGTTCACCTTCTTGTCTATATCGTAAATTTTCTGTTTCAGGCCGGGCTCTTCAACATTGTCCAAAAGCCGTCCACAAGCTGCTCTGAACATTATTTCGGTGTCGTCCAGCATACTCTTGAACTCTTCAAAGACTTGAGCCAAAAAGTCTTTGCCCTTCCAGAAACTTAATAGATTTCTGAACATTTGTATTTCTCCTAATTTAAATAAGTTTAGAGATAAGGATTAGCAGTGCCGGTATAACGAAGAACACGCCTAATACGTAAAAAAAAGCGTACCTTCTCTTTTCGGCGGCCAAATCTCCGAAAGCCTTTGCAAGGTTTATAGGTATAATTCTAAAGAACTTTATCGGGTAAATAAATAAAGTACCCGTCAGATTAAAAAGAAAATGGGCAAATGCGATTATAATAGCTGAAATGTTTCCTGTGGCAAACGATGCCAGAATAGCCGTAGTTGTGGTTCCAATATTAGCTCCGATAGTAATTGGAAATGCCGCCTCGACCGTAAGAATTCCCGCTGCAACCAGAGGTATCAGCAACGATGTTGTAATCGAGCTGCTCTGTACAATAATGGTAAAAAACAATCCCGCGAAAAGCCCTAACAAGCTGCTTTTACTTATTACGTTATCCAAAACTATCTCCGCCCTGTTTATTACCAGCGACTTCATAACCTTGACGATAAAGTAAAGAGCAAAAAACAACAAAAGCATCGACAAAATCAGCATGCATATATAGCTTACAAGTGCCGAGTCGCTCAATAGAGCCAGCATTTTCTCAATGAAGTGCACCGCAGGCTTGGTGACCAGCTTAACCGGACTGACAAATTTGAATCCTCCAGCGCCTACGAACCAGACGCTCATCAAAGTCGCGAGTTTCTCGAGGAAACCCGTCGCCAGCTCCAGCGGAAACATAATAGCCACACATATTAAGTTAAAGAAGTCATGTACGGTCGCAGCGCTAATTGCCCGCCTGAACTCATCCCGCCGGTTGACGTGCCCCAAAGACACGAGCGTGTTTGTCACCGTAGTCCCTATATTGGCCCCCATAATTATCGGTATCGCATTACCTACGGTAATCCCGCCTGCACCTACTATGCCTACAACAACCGATGTCGTTGTTGACGAGCTTTGGACTATGCTCGTCGCCAATATTCCAATAAACAATCCGATAAAAGGATTTGAAGTCGTCCTGATTAAATTTTCTGCAAAGCCCTTGCCGAATCCCTTGAATGCGGCACCCATCAGACTGATACTCACAAGGAACAGGTATAGCAATATGCCCACAGACAATATTTTCAAGAACGTCTTAACTATATTATTCTTCATAATGTATCCCTATATTCATATTCTCAGGGAAATATACGCTTTCAATGTGAAGGGAATATGAAGGATATGTGAAAAATTGATGAAAATAAAAAAAGTTAAGATTTCAAACCTTTTGGAAGTCGTATAAGGACCTTTGTGCCCTTGTTGATTCTGCTTTCAATACTAATTTCACCATTATGGGCCAGGACTATATGTTTTGCTATCCCCAGACCTAATCCAGTCCCCCCAAGCTCGCGCGAACGGGCCTTATCAACACGGTAGAACCGTTCAAAAACCCTGTCAACGTCTTCTTTTGGGATCCCGATTCCATTGTCCCGGATAGTTATGGTAATCTCATTCTGTTGTTCATGAAGTAAAATATTAATTTGGCCGGCTTCGTTTGTGTACTTGATTGCATTGTCTATCAAGTTCACAATAACCTGCCCAATCTTGTCTCTATCGGCTCTAATCCTGAAATCATCTCCCTGCTGATCTATATTAAACTCGTGCCGTTTTGTATCAATCGCATATCCGAAACTCAGTGCCACCTCATCGATGAGTTTCTTCATATCGAATTCTGTTCTGTTTAAACAGTCCTTCGACAATTCGAGTTCACTGAGGCTCAGCAAATCTTCTATGATATTCTCAAGCCTGCTGGCATGCTCCTTTATAATCGAAATGAATTTGCGGGCTTTTTCCTTATCGTCTATCGCCCTGTCTTCCAGAGTCTCTATATAACCCTTAATCAAAGTAAGCGGCGTCTTCAGCTCGTGCGAAACATTAGCAACAAAGTCCGTCCTTACTCTGTCCATCCGCTTAAGGTTATCCATTTTTTGCTGCAATTCAGCAGCCATTATATTCAATGATTTAGCCAGATCGCCAAGCTCGTCTTTGCTTTTAATGTTTACTTTTCTGCTGAAATCCCCTTTGGCAATCCGCTGGGCCGCTTCCTGCATCCGGCTGATGGGAAAAGTTATACTACGCGACAAAAAATATGCGACGGTAAAAGCAATAACGACAGCTACAATCGCACCAAGTAATACTACTCTATAAATGAGTTGTATCTGAAGCTGAACCTCGGAAAGCGGCAAGGCAAAACGTACTACCCCCAATGTATTTCCGGAATCCTCCACACGCACAGCAACATACTTCATGTTATAATTCAAGGTGTCACTGAAACGAATACTTTGACCAAAACCTTTTTCGACAGCCTCGATAATTTCGAACCTGTCTTTATGGCTCTCCATCACAGACGGAGCTTTATCAGAATCACCCAGGACCTTACCCTGCATATCAACGACTGTAATTCTTAAATCCAGTTTTTCGGCCAGTGTGTCAATTTTTCTCTGTATGTTTTCATTGTTACCCTCAAGCAGATCTCCGGTCAATACGTCACCGACTAATACGGCATTGCTCTGAAGTTTCTCAGTAATCTTTCTTTCAAAGCTGTTCTGCAGCTTCAAGCTTACAAAAAAATACAAAACGAAGACCACAATAAGAGTCAGGAATACGAATGCACTAAAGAATTTCCAGATGATTTTGTTCATCATCTATATTTCCCTGAACCTGTAGCCGGCACCACGGCTGGTCTCGATATAATCCTTGGCTTTACCTAATTTGCGCCTTAATGATTTTACGTGTGCATCAACCGTTCTGTCACAGACTATGGCATCGTCACCGATAACACCGTCCAAAATTTGATCCCTTGAAAACACTACCCCGGGCCTTCGCGCAAGAAACTCCAAAAGCCTGAATTCGGTAAAGGTAAGTGAAATAGCCTTCTGCCCTACCATCACCTTGTGTTTAGTGTTGTCTATAACGATATCGCCTCTTTCTATGCAACTGCTGAAACTCAACGCCCGCCCCCTTCTCATAATCGCCCGGATTCTTGCGATCAACTCTCTGGGACTGAAAGGTTTGGTGATATAATCATCGGCGCCTAATTCAAGTCCCACTATTTTGTCTGTTTCCTGGGATTTTGCGCTGAGGATGATTACCGGAATATCGGCTGTTATCTGTTCTTTTTTGAGAATTCTGCAAACCTCGAAGCCATCGATAATCGGCAGCATTATATCGAGAATTATCAAGTCGGGACTTTCTTTTTTAGCCAGTTTCACACCATCTTCGCCGTTGAACGCAGATAAAGTGTCATATCCTTCCTCTCTCAGGTTATACTCGACCATCTCCGCAATATCACGATCATCTTCAACTATTAAGATTTTACCCTTGCTCATTATTTGTTTCTCATTACCGCTTTCGCAAAAACAATGTTAGCCTGGGACAATGTGGTAGTATTATTTTGAATAGTCGGATTCAGCTAAAGGCTGATTTCGCAGTTTTGCTTTCTGATCATTTTCTTTATACCATCGTGGATTTCTTTATTTATTCTGACGCTGCACCAGGCCTTGCCGCACATTGAGCAGTAATCGGCGGATGGTAATTCTTCTTCACCCATTTCTTTACATGCCTGGTTGTGCATTCTTTCGGCCGTTTGCGGGTCGAGTGATTCGGCTAAGTGAGTTTTCCAATCCAGACTTGTACGCGCAATGCTCAGCCTTTTATCCCGCTCCGCGACACCTTTGAGGCCGCGGGCAACATCGCCGGCGTGAGCCGCGATTTTTGCCGCAACTACGCCTGCTCGAACATCATCAGCATCGGGCAGACCCAGATGCTCCCTGGGTGTAACATAGCATAAAAACGATGCGCCGTAAAAAGCAGCGGCGGTCCCGCCGATTGCCGATGTAATATGGTCGTAGCCGGGCGCGATGTCGGTTACCAGCGGGCCA
>JACKQG010000612.1_pt1 | contig 51798 bp, 33 predicted proteins | sample 8237621 | NCBI WGS metagenome assembly JACKQG01 (sample SAMN15677084, study PRJNA649215) | marine metagenome | biome: marine; feature: Black Sea; material: saline water; isolation source: suspended particulate matter (SPM) from the Black Sea western gyre | collected 2013-06-09/2013-06-10 | depth... | reverse complement strand
ATGTTTTTGTTGATAAACCATTAAAATCTGTTGCATAAAAAGTGCGAAAGTTTACTGCTTACTAACATTAAATAACAAGCTCACCTCCTCTAATGTCCATCATAAATGACACAGATTCTTTTTCGCTTCTTTTTAAAAAGGAGTCAACCTTATTTTTCAAAAGCTCTTTGGAGAATGCCGCTGATTCTGTATCTTTGACTGATTCGTATAACATTTCTTAAGAAACGATATCCAATAAACTCTATTGAACTACCCTGAAAAACACTATATAATGAAGCAGTAAGATCCTCCCATCGATAGGACCTTGTCTCCTTATTCACCTACTGTTACAATGAAAAATCTCGCTAACCATCCCTTTCTAATAGGCAAACTCCGTCCCTGTGGGTTGCAATATAACCCTATGGGTAAAAGAAGAGTTTTCTTATAAGACAGTGAATAGCTGTCCAGTAATATACAACAAGCAATATGATACTCTGATTTAAGAAGCCTCACAAAACAGGCAAATTATCGTCTCCCCTGACTCCTGATATATTATAGATTTTGATTCCATCTACTTTCCAGGATAAATGATACTCGCGCAGCAAGGATATTATTGCTGAATGAACGTATTTGGCGAACGATTGCCCTAATTCTTCCACTTGTGTATTTTCCATTCGTCAGCTTATCCTCCTTGAAAAAAGCACCCTAAGCATCTTTAGAATGTGAAAAAACGCCTGGTCACAATCTGGAAGAATCCCTCATTTTTATTACTTGATTTGTTTATGATGAAAGTCATTTCTTGGTAAGCGACTCCATTCGTCTCTGACTGCTTTATTAGGCCAACAATTCTAATCATATTCCCTGTTTCTAACGAGATTTTTACGTGTTAGGAAAAAAAGTCAAGTGAAATATGATTCAAACCACGTTTTTTTGTGAGAAGAGGGATTCAATTCAAGAGGTTCTTCCACTTAATTACCAGGCAAGGGATACCGAATCCCAGTTAGGTTTTTGATTGGTTTTTCAAAAGAATCTTTGCGCTGCTTGTGATGGCACAGCGGGCCTATTCATATTTTATGAATCGCTGCAAGTCCTTTGCTCGACCGCTTTTATATGTCCAGCTCAATTTGTGTGCTTTCATCCCATCAAGGTCTGTCAGTACAGGCCCATTATCTGTAACCAAAATATTTGTGTGCTTCAAATCCCCATGAGTGATATGGTATTCCCCCATTTTGTCGAGCAGCCCTTTAATCTGTTGGATTATCATTGAGTGTTGTTCTTTGGTAACATTACTGTCCTGCAGGAAATCATACAGTTTCTGTCCATCAACATATTCGGTAACCAGATAAGATTTCCATATAAGCTTTTTTTTAAGCACTTCTATATAGGCCAATGGTTTCGGAGTAGCTATGTTAAGCATCCCGAGCCTATGGCCTTGAAGCCAACCTCGTTGGGCACGGGATTTCTTGATGGTGTGGCGCAATGAATGAATAAAGCCTTTATGGTTATAGCGTTTAACCACCACATCCCGGCCATTTAACATTAGGCGACAAACATAACAGGTGTTGCCGTTTTTTAGAATCTGTCCTTCGTCCATTAGTTTATCTAATTCCTCTATAAAACCAAGTGATTTGGTTTCCGGACTAAAAACTTTATCAAACATGGCAATATACCTTGTTGTTTTAACTCGAAGCTGCCTCTTACTTGTTCGCATGCACTTTTTCAGCCCTTTTCTGACCATTCTTCTTTGATGTGAAGCTAATTGTTTTTGAAATAAAGTTTGGTCTGCCATTCCAAAACGCCAGCCGCGAGCTTGGAAATACTCCTCACAAAATGTCGTTATGGACTGCGTATTGTTATCCGGCAAATAGTACGCCAGCATCGCTAACTGAGAAATACTGCTTTTTCTATCAGCCTCACGCCGCAGGAAATGCATCTGTCCGGCATCAAGCGCAAAAACCTTACCTTCTCTTAATAAAAAATTTCCCAAGTGCAAATCTTTTTGTAAGATCCCTTTGATGTGTTGTTTGGCCATCTCCTTGCAGATCAAAACTAACAAGCTCAGCTTCTTGCATGGATCCGGTGTTTGGAGAAATATATCCGAAATCGTTGATGATTCGGGTATTTTTTGAACCACAACCGCCCAATGACCATCTTCAGTATGTCCGTAAAATAAAGGTTCCGGTGCGCTAATTCCATGGCTCACCAGCAATTTCAATCCCTGCCATTCTCGCCTTAAATGGCGCCTTGCGCTAATCTTGTGAGAAAACACTTTTGCAATAACACTTTTGTTGCCCCACGAGGCATCATAAACCTTTCGTCTGCCGGGAATGGCTCTTAGAAGGGCGGTACATAACAGACACTCCCGACGTTTCCGTGGATAAGTGCGGTTGATTACAAGTTGAAATGGAAATTCAGCCATACGATTTCACTTGGGGATATGTGTTCCGGTAAAATTATAGTACCTCAATGCCCAAAAATGGTTATGCCTAATTGATTGGCAAGTTTAATTGTTTCGGATTTGTCGATAATTATCGTTTTGTCTGTTTCCACTACCAGGCATTTGCTTCCATTCTCGGCTAAACTTCTGATAGTATCTGGTCCCACGCATGGCACATCAAATCGCATATCCTGTTGGGGTTTAGAGGCCTTGATTAGTGTCCAGCCGCCGGATTTACAAAATCTGCCGGCCCGCTTAATCATCTCGGCAGTACCTTCTATCGCTTCGATGGCAATCACTTCCTTTTCTTTCACTGCAATTGCCTGGCCTATATCAAGTTCGCCAAGTTTTTTGACTATTTCCCAGCCGAATTCGATATCTCCTTTGACTGAGGGGCGAAGAGGATCTGCTGTCATCGCTCCTGCCGTTGCTAAGTGTTCTTTGCAATACATAATTGAATTCTCCAATATTATTCCTCCGCTTGCCAGTTCGTCGGCTAAGGCGCATAAGAGTGAATCTGTTAGTTTGTTTTCATTGCGTAACCGCCAGTAGTATATTCTGAATGCCCGCCAGTCGGGCAGATACCGCAGGATTCGCCATGGAGTGAAAAGTCGTCCTTTTGAAACCCGCCCGACCATAATCGTTCTGGTTACGCTGTGTTTTCTTAACTTTCGTATCCAGGCCCCGGGCCGGGCAAGCGCAACTCTGTAAAATACATCAACTTCGTCAACCAGGCCACCCTCCGGCGTTTCCGCAAGGCCGACACAAATAACTTTTAATCCCGCCTTTTTCGCCCCGGCAGCTACAAGAAAAGGCAATCTACCCTCTCCGGCAATTAAGCCAAGCACGTCTCGTGCCTCGTATCTCGTATCTTGTATCTCGCTCAAGGGAATGTCCTGTTCAAAATATGATACACTTGTCAGAAGTGCATTTGTCAATATTTCCTGTTCGATATTCGTATTTCATTTCCCTTGTTTAGCAGTCGGCTGGTGTGTCGGGTTTTACGAGCCGTGATCCCGCTCAGACTTTTTTTCAGGATCGGATTCGGCAGGTGAGGCAATTCCTTCAATCCGGTTCTGGAGGTTACGAATATTTTGCCGCATTTCAGGCAAATTTTGTATGATGCCGTATGCTCGCCTGCCTTGGTTCGCATCGATGGCAGGTGCCCCTATAACCACTTTGCCATCTGGAATGTTATTAATGACTCCAGCCTGGGCCCCAATAGTAACGTTATTTCCAATATTAATATGACCAACAATACCGGCCTGCCCGCCGACTGTACAATGATGCCCAAGGCTGGTCGAGCCGGCAATTCCCACTTGGGCTACAAGTAAGCAATGTGGACCGATTCTTGTGCCATGGCCTATTGCAACAAGGTCTCCCAGCTTACTACCTTGGCCTATTACAGTATCGCCGAGTGTACCTCGCTCGATCCCGCAACAAGCACCGATTTCGACATCATCTTCTATAATAACAATACTGGTTTGTGGTATTTTATGATGTATGCCCTTATGAGTGGCGTAGCCGAAGCCATCTTCCCCGACTGTCGAATTCGCATTTATGATTACGCGATTGCCTATTTTACAACCATCGTAAAGAGTAACATTGGGATATATTATACTGTCATTACCAATTTGCACAGCTTCCCCAATGTGCACGCAGGGATATATTATACAGCCGTCGCCGATCCTTACATCATCGGCTATTGTTACAAAATCATGAATGTGACAGTCCGCACCAATTTTTGCACTGTCGGCAATAGAAGCTCGTTGGCTTATTCCTATTTTTTTATGCTTCCGATGTCCGTGAAGCAACACCATTATCTGCATAAAGGTATAGTAAGGATCATCGGCTATCAAAAGAGGAACTAAAGTAGAAGGGGTCTCTTTGCCTACGATTACTGCACTTGCCTTGGTTGTTCGTAGTTGTTTTTCGTATTTGCGATTGGTTAGAAAACTAATATCACCTTCACCCGCCCGTGCAAGTGTCGAGGCAGATTTGATTCTCACGCCAGGATCTCCGCAGATCCGCCCCCCCACATATTCAGCTAATTCACCCAACGTTCTTTCCTGCATATTAGGACCTTTATGAGAATTTTAGAGTACTCGACTTCCATCAATCAAAGGGCAATACCAAAACCAGTTTATTATAGCAGAGAAACTCGCCGATGGTCAACTGTTTGGATTTATCTCTATTGAAACAAGAGTTTTTTGTATAATATGTTGGATAATCTGGTCTGAATGGGACTTTTCGGATATTCATTCTGCTATTAAAACATCCAAAATCTTACTTTGCAGGCTTGCTGATGGTTCTTTGGCAAAAGCTGCTGTATTATTCGTAAATACTGTTACATCCGGCCCAATGGGTCTATAAACAGCAGGATTGGTCGGGCCAAATATAGCTAATGTTCTGATTCCCAAGACGGCAGCAATGTGCGTAATTCCACTGTCGTTGCCGATAAAAGCATTTGCATGACTTAACAGTTCCAATACCTGCTCTAGGGACAAATCTCTTAAATACTTTGCAATACTGCCTATTTTCTCAATTTTTGCATTACTGAATCTGTCCAGTTCAGCCGGTCCTAATAAGAAAATGACCTCAATACCTTCTGAATCGAGCTTTTTCGCTACAGCCAAAAAATTGTCCAGGTGCCAGCATTTGTGTAACCCACCGCTGCCGGGCTGAATAACCACGAGTTTTTTACCATATCCAAGCCCCATCCCTTTTAGCAGTTCTTTACCTCGTGCGATATCTACCTCGGTTGTTTTTATTAAGCAATCGCCGTGCGGAACCTGCCAGGATTGCAAAGACAAACCGCTATGGCTTATAAAATGTTGTATGTAAAAGTCGGTTACATGTCCGGAAAAACTTTTTGGCGGCTTCAAAAATAGGGTTATAACTTCTGCGCTGTGGCTGCAATTAGCTGTGAAAATCAGGTTTTGTTCAAAGTTACTGTCCGGCTCGCCTAAAAAGGTTGCTATCCAGGCATAACTCGAAAATACATTTATCAGAGGATCTCTGTCAGTGAGATTAAATGCTTCGGTTTCTGTAAATAACCGATGTAGATCGATGGAATCTATGGAGCTAATGCTGTCAATGCAGGTTCTACCCGGTAAGATGCCGACATATTCACTGTGCCCAAGAATATCGACACTGCCCAATCCGAGGATTTCTTTCATAAATGCAGCCAGCGGCAGTGTTAATATACAATCACCAATTGCTCCCGGTTGTAAAATTACCCCTCGTTGTGCTTTCCGAGCAGCTTCAGCTCCCTTTTCTCTGAGCAAGTCCAAAATGTCATCATTTACTCTCATATTATCAAGCTATATTATATTGTTATTAGTATCATACCAATTAATTTGATGCATTGTCAATCCATCCATCTATAACTACGACAAAAACCTTTCGTCACTCAGCGGTCATTTTACACATATTTCAGTTAATGATTTCCGGGAGGTTTTCTTTCAACCTGTTCACTTTGGATAGATTTGAACGATTTCAATATGAATCCACCCAGAACCAGTGCCATCACCACCATAATTATCAACAGCAAAACCTTATGTTTCTCTGTCCATGCTAAAGATGGTTTCTCAACTTGTCCAAATAGTGGATTACTGATAAGACCGCTCAGCTTAGCGGCCCTCGCTTTGACCTGTAACGGATTACTCAACCTGTACTCAAGGTCGTACTGCGGTGTTCTTGCATCTTCCGAGCCAACATACAAGGTAGGCACGACATCATCGATATTTGTAAACACTATCTTGTGAGCTATCATCTTTGCAGATGCCGACTTTATACCAACAGGCCTGTCATCGTAGTTCCTGATAGTAATTTTTAGATACCTGTGAATCCTTGAGCCGGAAGGAATACTCAAAGCCAGTCTTTCATGTTTTTGTTCGTTTGCATCGGTATATCTGTAAATCGTGTTATTAATTATTCTTTCCCACTTTACCTCAATATTTCTGGTCCGCTGCCTGTTATCTTCACTGTAAACTTTGACCTCACGTGTTTCGGCGTCTCTGCCTTCGATAGTTACATATCTGTAAAACGAATCATCAGCTACTTCGAGTTCGATTTCACTTACCGGCAGGCGACGATAAACAAGGTCATACACGTAAATACTCGAGTTGCTTTTTTCATCTTCGATTTGCTCTATGAGTGTCATCTCCACAGAATTGCGTTCAGCGAGGCTCTTCTCAGTCTTAAATGCTCTTACTTCGTCAATAACAGGACTTTTTTCTTCCGTTATCATTGGCCGAACAGTGATCCGCAAATAACGGTAATCATTCTTCGGTAAATCAATCTGCTCGAATCGTCTATTGTAAGTAACTGCAAAAATGTACGCTTGCTCAACTAATGTAAAGAATTCAATATTATCGTTGGAGCCCTCAACTTTAACGGCTCGCCTGAAGTTGTTCCCATCAGTTATAACCTCAATGGAATTCTTCACCGTCTTTTTTCCGAAGTCCAGCGTCACCATAGCTGCTATGTCAGCATTTGTAGAGCGGTTGATTACATCCGGCTCATACTTTTGACTTTCCGTAGTGTCTTTTGGCCTGACCAGCACGTAAGGAACCTGTTCGCCGGAGGTGTTAACAAGTCGAATATCTCCCAAATCAGGCCTTGCGTCGTTGTAAACATCAGGGGTAAGTATCAATTTACAGTACTCGCCGGCACCTTCTTCAATGGCAACCTCAACCTTATATTTCCACTCGGTCAGTTCAATTGCAAAAACACTATTTACTATACCGGCCAGCAGCAGAGCTGTAGCTGTCATTAAAATTCTGATTCTTATCATCTTAAACCTCGCAATCAATCACCTATCCACATTTTCCTCATCCAGTATTGTTTCGAAAAAGCCTTTCTTTCTTAAAAATTGATAAAGATAAGATACTCCCACTAAAGTAACTCCCGTAGCTAAAAATGCAGCGATTCTGTACACACTTTTCACAGTCTTTGTATCCAGAATAAATACTTTCACTAATAGCAGAGCAAACAATCCAATTGCAATATACCGCAGTATTTTCTTCTTTCGCCAGAAGCCGACTGTCATTAAAGCCGCACCATAAACCGCCCACATTACCGATATATACATATGCGATAGAAACCTCCAATTTGGGGTTTTTTCCGCTAACCTGTTATGCCAATACCAATACAGATATATTTCTTTAGTTAGCAACACCCACAGTACAAATATCCCTGCCAGTACAAACGCTGTTGCGAATATCTGGTTATACTTACTCTCTTCACTTTCATTGCTAAGCAGCCAGCCTGACGCGAAAAGAGCTGCAACAAACACAAGGACGATTCCAAATTCAAGGTTTGCGAAAATCACAAAGTAACGGCTGTAAAACTCACTGAATACCAGCATCGTGAAAATCGCCCCCGCTCCCGCTAAAATCATCGCCAGAATCCTGCACAAAATCCCCTTTGGACAGATAGGCCGAACAAGGAGCAGCAATGGGAATCCCGTGAATATTATTACCATCCCTTTAAGAAAGTGATTGTTCCCGATTGCGCTGTTCGCAATATTGTAATCACAATGCCAATACCACTCCATCGTTATCGCCGCCATTAACAAAAGCGTTGTGGCCGCATACAGAACTTGTGTGATTGGTCCTCGCTGATCTTCTGGTAATTCTGAAGTCGTTCTGTATATGATGTGACATACAAGCAGCGAACCTGCCACAAAACACCATGTGCCAAAAGCAGGATTGAATACGAGGTTAAATGCTCCGGTATGCATCGGTAACTGTCTTAGCAGTTGGCCGAAACTTAATAAAAGCGCAATAGCCCCGCCCGCCTGGGTCCAGTGGCTGCGATACCGCAGTCCGATTACTGCCAGGATAATGCCTTCCGCCGCCCAGGCCATTGCTATCGCGTACATCTTCAGGTAGAGAGGCACTGCAATGGTCAGGAAAAACAGTCCAATCACCAGAAGAGCCAATCGCAAATTCAGGTCGTCTTTGTTCCGTCGGGTAACTACTGTCATCATAACCAAATGTGCTGCACACAGCGCCAGAGCACAAAAGGCGAGGGCCGTTCGATATTTTTCAAACAAAATAATCCACAGGTAATAAAACACAACCGCTGAATTGGCAAGAACGAGCAGGATATCTTCCTCTTTGGCTTTGACTTTTTTTATCAATTCATGAAGCAACGGCAGCACAAGGTAAATTGTGAAAAAGATGGTAAGCCATGCCAGTGCGATGGCCATCTGCTCAGGTATGCCCTCGGCCGACCGAATCGTGGGTCGGTAAAACTTCTCAAACCATCCTATGTAGAGCAGAAATGTTCCGGCGAAAGCAAGAATATTTATTGCTCGCCATTTGCGGTAGTATGCGCAAAGCATTGCACCAAGACCTAAAATCAGGACATAAATGAATAAAGGTGTTGGAAGATTTTCCCCCGTTGAGACTATCGCAGGCGTCAAAAAACCGCCAAGCAAAGACAAAAAGGCGACCACAATCTCATTCATGCTCACCGCATAAAGCATTGCTGCTGTTGTAACGAGTATTGAAATAGCAAAAGCGGGTGTCGAACCAATCAATCCGTAAAATCGGTAAGCTGAGAAAACTGCTGCATACAGTATCGCAAAACCCAGTGCTGTTACACCTTTGGCAACGATTCCATATCCTCGCTTCCGTGTTATTTCTCCGATCGCTAATGCAACAAGGCCTAAGATTGCAACTATAACCACTCTACCCAAAGGCCCTATTAGATTAGTGTCGTAAGCGTATTTAAGGAAAAATCCTGCTGCGAAGATTACCGTAATGATGCCTGCAATAAGTATCCACCGTGTGCCAATCCGCTGTTCAAGCGAAATAGTTTCTCGACCGGCAACTCCTTTTTCTTTTTCTTTAATTCGTTCAGCGGCGGCTTTTAAAAGATCTTGACTGATTTTTTTCGGCTCTTCAATTTCAGCCGCTCTAACTGTTTCTGCCGGTCGCTCCTCTTTCGTTACTTCAATCGGCTTTTCGCTAATCACCGGCCTTGCGACCTTTTCTTCTCTCCTTGGTTTTTCTACTTTTCTCAGTAGTAGCTGACGATACATTTCTTTTGTCTTATTCAAAGCGATAATACTAATGATTAATGCAATCGGACCACTTACCAGACAAGCGACGCCCAACAGAATTAAAAGCATGAAAGGACCTTGCATTTGCTCCGCTCCTAAAAAAGCCACTTTCTATTTTATTAATTAAGGCTACCCGCTAACAAGCAAAATGCAAAGAGTTTTTGGCTAATCTTGAGGATAAATAATTATACGGTCATGGACAACAGTTACTAAATCATCTTTGCCGTCGCTTGTGATGTCAACGACCTTTAGCTCTCGCGGCTCAACTCTGGACTTAGGGAGCCCCTTACTATCGCGGTAATCTTTCTGCTCGAATATCTTAAAGCGCATTGCCGGAATCGGCTTGAAACCGGCATCCAAGGCAAGTAATTCAATGTGATTGTTCCTGTATTCTACCATAATAATATCGGTTCTGAAGTCTTTGTTTATATCTCCTGCAGTAAGGTTGCCGTATATCCCGTCTTTTATTTTTGTTTCGTAACTGAACAATTGTTCCAAATGCTGCGTGATATTGCTGCCGCTGGGTGGAGTTATAAGTGCATACTTCCCACTGTCAAACAGCAGGAGGCTATAAGCGTGGTTGCCTGTAAGCTGCGCAAAAAGCATTTTGAGATGTAAAGCATCATTCCATCTGCCGACGTCCAATTCTTTTTCGACTCGATAGGTTTTGTCATCACTGGCTTTAAGTATCTGAAGCTGTCCTTTTCTTCCGTCCAGCAGTAAAATTGCAGGCCCGGTTTCCAGGCACTCACCGTAAATATTAAAAGCTGCCACAGCCGATATTTGGTTCTCTGTGTTCTTGGCATTGTATTGGTCGATAATACTCCAGCTTTGGCCCTCTGAGAAAACCAGACTTCTTGCGAAGTTCTTTTGTGCTACTAAAAGCTCTTGACCCGACTTGCCGTCCACATTGGCCATGGCAGTTGAACGCAGAGACGCATCTTTAATCAGACTGGAAAGAGATTTCGGTGAGTCAACTATTTCAAATTGTCTTTTTCGCACATGGCGAACTAATATTGGAAGCTCGTAGCTGACGAATATCAGAACATCCTGTAAGCCGTCCTGGTCAACATCGAGCACTTTCAAGCCGTCCGGGTTGGAGGTGAGCTTCTTAAGCTCTAAGGCAGACCTGTTTTCATCAACATTTTCGACAATATTAGGCTTTCTGACGGTAACTGTTGTCAAATTGATTCGCTGTTCCTCTTTTGCCGCGAGATTATAGATAGTTCTTAGGCTTCTAATATCACTATCGTCTATCGATATATAAAGGCAATCCACGTTGCCATCATTATCAACATCCGCCAGTTCCATCGCCACCGGCTGGCCTGTTAAATCGATAGGCTGTGGAAATGATAGTCTATCGTTTTCGAACTTAGTTAAGCCGACTACTTTTTCCTTAATGCTCAAGACACCCAGTTCGGTTTTCCCGTCACCATTAATATCGGCCGCAGATAAGCTCGTGATATCTGTAAAAGCCGGAAATCTAACCGGCTCAGCAAGTCCGATTTTGGGTGTTTGTTTGTAGAAAATAAGTTCCGCTGCACCTGGGTCGCTAATTGTGATATCAGAAAGGCCGTCACCATCGAAATCGCCGATTACCAAATCGCGTGTTGTGTCCGCCTCACCTGAAGTAAGAGGATAAAAAAGGATCGGCCAGTCGGCATCTTCCTGGTTTTCAATGGAATATTTGTAACAGATTAACCGCCCGCTCCTGCCGTCAACAGTCAGTATTTCATCACCAGTCGTATCATCGATATTTTCAACCTGAAATGTGAACGGTCTTTCAATAAAGAATCGTACTTGTGGGCCTAATTGTCCTGTTTTAAGGCCGAATCGAACATGGACCGGTTTTTCCATGTCATTCGTCATAAGTATAAGATCATTTATATTATCACCGTTCAGGTCGCCGGTTTTGAGGCTTAATGTTTGTGTAGATGTCGGATATTTCACTGGTTCAGCCAATGAGCCAGTTTTTTTTTGCACAACGATATAAACACCATCACGGCCGGCCAGAGCCAGGTCCTCAGCACCATCATTATTCAGGTCGGCACAGGCTAATATATTGGAAGTTAACAGACCATCATCAATCTCAAATCTCTTTTTAATTCGCCAGCTCAATGGTTTTATTGATGCCTCCTGTGGGCCCGTTTCGGCTGTGTCGGCTTTTTGCAATAATACATACAGCCCCTTAGGCTCGCCATAAAAAGCCAAATCCATCATTCCATCTGAATTCAAATCACCACAAACAAGGCTATACACTTTTTCTGAAACCGCGATACTCTGTTTGTCAAAACGAGTAAGGGGGGTGATTGTATTTACATCAACGTCATTAAGATCAACAGCAACATCTGTTTCCCCGGGCCCGACAGTTTCTTTTTGAATCAGAAGCTCTATCTTGGCCTTTGCGTTGTTTACGACTGCAATATCATTTCGACCGTCACCATTGAAATCGGCAACCGTTAAGTCTTTTATGTCCCAGTCTAATTTGATTATCTCTATTTCTCCAAATCCATAATATGCTGATATGTCATCCAAGTCAGTCTGCTGAGCGTTTACATTGGCCGGAATTATAGTTGCTAAGACAACTGCAATTATTGCTTTATATAGCTGCATACTGAAAACCTCTATTTTTTGCCGAATTTGTTGCTTTTCTTAATTTAATAATGCAATCATCCGCTTTTTGATATTAACTGAATCCTCAGAGCGATATCGTCAACATATTTAGATGAAGACAATGTCCGATTGCCATTATCGTGTTGAAACGTCTCGGTCTTATCAACCTTTCCTGTTTTTGTATTCACCCATTCCGCTCTGTAAGTTCCTTTGGGTAGCTCCACGATTAGTTTTGCTTCATTACCTCCATTGATGTAAATAGCATAAGTACGGCCTGCCTGGACCAGTGCCCGTGCGGTTGCTTTATCCGGAATTCCACCTTTGATAACCGAATTGTCCGGCTTCATTTTGATAAAATCTAAACTATTGATGAAATCCTTGAGAATCTCCAGTTGCTTGTGCAGCACTGGCCCACCGCTGCCCGGAGCATTGATTTCTTCTGTTCCATCTTCGTGACCGACTGTGAACGAATAGTCGAGATTATCATAGACTGCGCCGCCTGCGATGATAAAGTCCCAGCCTTCGAGCCGATACGGTGTGGGTTCGCTGCCTGCAAAGCCCGTCTCATCGTCGCCAATTACTTTGTTTAAGCCATAGTTTTCTGTTACGGCCTTTGGCGGTTTGGCATAATGGAAGTTGAAAATCGAAACATTCAGATTCGGCTTGACGACTTTCTCGGATTTATTGGCGATGTTTTGAGCAATCAAGTGTTTTGTTTTGAACTTTGCTTCGGCCTTGACTATGGTCTCAGCGATGTGCTTTTGCCATTCGAGCGTTACACCGCCGAAGTACGGCTCGTTGCAGATTTCATAATAGACGTTATCGAAGTCCTTTAATTCCTTCACTATCCTGCTGACCATTCTATCCTGCACAGCCAATAGTTTGGGATGACTTAGCGTGTAAACCTCAGTGCGGTCCATTTTGCCGATGTCGTTGATATTATTGACGGCATTCATAGGGCTGAGTTTCCACATATCGTCTTTGTAAAACGGACAAAATAATACAAGTTCGACCACAACACCGCATTTGCCCGCTTCATTAACGAAGCTTCGCAGCCGTTCGAAGTAAGCACTATTCCACTTCGTAAGGTCGAGTTTATTACCGCCATTTGCGTATCCGGGTATATTGCTTCGTGCCCAGGGGCATATCAGTTGGTCTTTTGCCGGTGCCAAAGTATTGTTTTGAATCTTAAACGCCCCGATAGGTTCACAGTACGCCCCGCTGAATGTCCGAGTCAGATTAAAACCATACGATTCAAGAGTTTTAAGATACTTCTTGTAATCGAAGGATCGATTTAGCACTGCCCCATAATGTTCACCGGACGTTATCAAAACTGTCGGTTTGCTGCGCCACAGAAAGTAGTGGGGATTGTCCGGATGTAACTGGATCGGCTTAATCCTATTTGCCGGTTGTGCGGCATTTGCAGATAAAACATTGCAGGCCAATTTTAACAACACCACGCATATAAAAATTCCAAATATAAGGTAAATGTTGAACTTTGTTGATGATTCTGATTTTTGTTTGGTTAATGGCATCTTGATTACCTGTTCAAAATATTTTATAGTTCGTTCAAGGCTTGTATTTTAACATATCTCGGGGTAATTTGTAGGATAAACTTGGGCGCAATCAATTCGGCTTTCCTTGCCCAAAATCCAGAAGGCGGAATCAAAGTGATAAAAAGAAAATTTAGAACAACTGATTTATGTGCTTTTGACTGGCTTTTTGGCTGCTCGGCTACTAAGATAGCGGCAGTTTGGTACTAAAAAACCGAAACTGCAATTTGGATCAGGGACATGGGAAAACATTGAACGTATATTGAAATACGGGAGGCGGGCTTATGAAACCGGCTGCTTTGATTTGTGCGATAGCGCTTGTAATAATGAATATATCAGGCCACTGCTCCGCCCAAGGTCAAGTTGATAAAGCTCGGGCACGGATGGGTGATTTGCGTTTTGGCTCTTACGTAACATCGCATCATGTCGAACAGCTTGCTACTAATGAGACAATTCGAGCTCGCGCTTGGGAAACTATCCAGCGCATGGGAATTACTAAACTTTACGTCGAAGTTTATCGTGGCGGTCATATCGTGTTGCCGGAACACCTGATATTTGTACGCAACTGGCTCCGGGAAAAAAATATCGATGTAGTTGGAGGTATCGCCACAGTGCCCGGTGGTGATTTCGGCGTGCGTCAAAAAGGTCCCCTTGGCTGGTTCAACTGGCAAAATAAAAAGACCCAACGTGATATCGAGAAAGTCATCCGAACGGCGGCGGGTATCTTCGATACTTTTATCGTTGATGACTTCCTTTGCACGGGTGACGTAAGCGAGGAATCGAATACTGCCAGAGGCAACCGTTCCTGGGGTGAATATCGGCGTGCTTTGCTAACCGAACTGGCCAAATCAATCTTCGTCGAGCCTGCGAGGCAGGTCAATCCAGCCATCACGATGATAGTCAAATATCCCCAGTGGTACGACCGGTTCCATCTGTTTGGCTATGACACGGAGACGTTTCCTCAGATCTTCGATAAAGTCTGGGTTGGTACGGAGACCCGCGGCCGCAACACACAACGATTTGGTTTTGTGCAGCCCTATGAAGGATTTATAAATTATCGCTGGCTTGCGGACATTGCCGGCGACAAGATTGGTGGCGCCTGGTTTGACCATGGTGACTGTCTCGAATACGATTTTCTTGACCAGGCCTACATGGGTGTGCTTGCCGGTGCGCCGGAACTGGTTTTCTTCAACTTCAACAATATTATGCAGGATCACCCGGACCACGAAAAGGTAATAGCCGAGTTCGACCAGCTTGCCGAACTGGCCGCTTTCGTCCGCGAACACCCCGTGATCGGCATCCCTGCCTACAAGCCTCCCAACAGTGACCCCGGAGGTGATATGTATATCATGGACTTTTTGGGAATGCTCGGCATTCCCCTTGTACCGGTGCACAAGTTTCCAGAAAGTGCTCCGGTTATCTTTCTGCCTGCACAGGCGGCTGCAGACCCATATCTTCTCAATCATATAAAAAAGGCACGTGCCGGAGGTGCTTATCTAATAATCACTACAAGTCTTTTAATTGCATCACCCGATGCGGAGGAGCTTAAGCGTATTGCGGGAATCAGCACGAAGATAAAATCAGAGCCGATTCGTGCCCGGCTATTGTCTTCTTCACCGAAGACTCAGAATTTCGAGAACACGGATGCGATGATTAATTTAGAGTCACCTATAGAAGCCGGACTTATGTCGAAAGAAATAGTGTGCACCGCCGGAGGTAAACAGCTTGTGCTTCTTTCTGTAAATGAAACGCCAAGTGGTCGTATTGCGCTGCTAAACACACACACCTACAATCAAGCAGACTTTGATGCCGTAGGGGAGGTTTTGCTCTGTCCGCGGCCGATGGGCCTGCTCGATATGGAGGGATCGGCTCTTTCCGCTTTTCGTGCGATATTCGGCAATCGTATGATAACAGAGAATAACAATACTATATCGCCAAAACCTTTGCTTCCTGTTCTTGATGGTCAGGCTTGTGTTACTATCCATCCTTTTGACGAAGGAAATTGTGTTGTCCAAAACTTCAATGATGAAGAGGTGAGAGTTGCTGTTACCATTCAGATTCAGAACAATAAATCTAATCGATTTATCGATGGGTTCACTGAAAAGCCAATCCCCGCCCGAACAGCTAATTCTAAAAGTACTGTATCGCTGGACTTGTTCATTCCTGCAAGAGGTCGCATTTGGGTCCGGCGAGTTGATTTTGCAGTCAAAGACAATTAAATTATAGACTTTCAGGATGTGAAGTATTTCAATAAAATAAGTGCTGATTCATATTTGATAGTGTAAATGAGAGGTGATAATTATGAGAAATCTTTTCAAACATTTCTGTTTAATTCTGCTTTCCACCGGCTTACCTTTAATGCTTTCGAGTCAAAGTTGGGCGAAAACAAGAGCGTGGGAGGGTACTATAACGATTCCCACCTATGGATGGTCGGAAGATATTAATCCAAAGTTTTGGGCCCTCGAAGGTGATGTAAAATACTCGACTACACTCAAAGGCTCTATCATCTACCCTTATACGATGCAGGACCATCTTTACAGAACCAAAGCAGATCGAACTTACAAAGCCCTGTTTCTTGAGAACGAATATCTGAAAGTTACCTGCCTTCCCGAACTGGGTGGCCGTCTGCATTCGGTTTTCGACAAAACTGAAGGCAAGGAAATGTTCCATCTTAATGATGTGATAAAACCGGGTATGATAGCAATGCGCGGGGCCTGGATTAGTGGAGGTGTCGAATGGAACACCGGGCCGCACGGACACACTGTAACTATATTGTCGCCTGTCGATGCTCTTATCGGGCAAAACAAAGATGGCTCGGCTTACATTGAAATTAATAATCTGGAAAAGAGCCAGCGCACACAATGGACCGTGCGGGTGACTTTGCACCCGGGGAAGGCCTATCTGGATGAGAAGATTCGCATTTTTAATCCTACGGATGCGATCAGTCCGTACTATTTCTGGAATTGCACAGCTTTTCCGTGCCGGGAAGGAACCCGGTTTATCTATCCTATGACTCTCGGAACAGACCATAACGGCGTTGAATTCTTTTCCTGGCCCATTCATAAAGGTAAGGATATATCCTGGCTGAAGAATTATGATACTTATGCTTCTGTTTTTTCTGTTGACTGCGTGTTTGATTTCTTTGGGGCTTATGATGTGGATATGGATCGTGGTATTGTGCAGGTGGCCGACCACCATGAGCTAAGCGGCAAAAAAGCATGGACATGGGGGACCTGGGATTTTGGTTTGGTAAGTCAAAAGAACCTGACCGATAATGACGGTCCGTATATTGAGGTCCAGAGCGGACCACTGCCGACTCAATCTGATTACGGCATGTTGCTGCCGAGAGCAGAGGTCTCATGGCAGGAATATTGGTATCCTGTCCACGGACTCGCCGACGGCTTCGAATATGCAACGAAGGACGTAGCCATTCAAACTGCTCGTGAAGATGAAAAGCTCCAATTGCGTATCCTCTCAACGGGTAAGTTCTCCGGGGCTGTCTGCACCTTTTCTCAGGGATCTCAGAAACTTCTCAGAAAAACCATAAACCTTACCCCTGAAAGTCAACAAACACTGACGCTTTTCTCAGCTCCACGCTCGCCGGTTGATATAACAATCAAGACTAAAAAAGGGCAGGTTCTTGCTTCCTTTACTACGCCTTTACCTATTCCTAAGATTTCTCCACCTGAGACTTCAAAATTAATGAGAAAGCCTGATGAGCAGCTTACTTTAGAGGAAAAATACCTCAAAGCCCGAAAGTATGACCTTGCGACAGACCGCAGGAAGGCACGCGAATACTATGAAATGGCATTGAAAGAAGATGCGCAGTTTTCACCTGCGCTTCGGGCTTTAGCTGTGCTTGATATAGAAGCGGGACTCTATTCACAGGCGGTCCGGCGGCTAAAGAAGGCCCTGGATAGAGATGCCAGTGATGGATTATCCTGGATATTCCTTGGTATGAGTCATTTAAGACTGGCAGACAATAAAGAAGCAGTGAGGTGTGCTTATGAAGCGGTTAAATATCATGGTACAGCTTCTCTCGGCCATGACTTGGCGGGACGGGCCTATATGCGCTCGGGAGAATACTTAAAGGCTGTTGAGGCATTCGAGAAAGCGGTCCGATTAAACCCGAGAGATACTAAGGCAAAAAATCATTTGTTATTGGCGTTGTATGCTGCGGGAAAAACAAAATTGGCATACAGATACGCTGAAGAAAGAATTGCCCAGAATCCTACGGATTTGGTTCCAGGGGCTCTTATTGCGCTGCAAAACAAAGTCCGGATGAACCGCTTTGTGAGTGAAGCACGAGATTTTGTAGGAGAGGATGATTTTCAAATGTTGGAGGCCACTCTTGTTTTTGGCCAGCTCGGATTGGCAAAAGAAGCTGAAGAGTTGCTTTCAGCAGTATGTGTCGAGGCGGTGCAGGAAAATGAGTGCAGCCCATTGCCAATATATTATTTAGCCTATTTTGCATCAATGCAGAAAGACCGCATCAAAGCCAGGGCGTACCTTGACCAGGCTGCCGGGATTGACAAGGATTATATTTTCCCATCCCGCCCTGAAGCAATTGAGGTATTTAAGTATGCCATCGAGGAAAATCCTGATGATGCTAACGCACATCTGTATCTTGGAAATCTTTATGGTAATCTTGGGCGTTTATCTGAAGCTCTCCGGCAATGGCAAAGAGCGGCTGATATAGATTCATCATTGAGTGTAGCATTTCGTAATCTCGGCCTTTATGCCTGGGCTATCGAGAATGACCTGTCGAAGGTTGAAGAACTGTACCGCAAAGCCATCATTGCCCGGCCTAAGGACCAAACACTGTATCGGGACCTGGCGGACGTTCTCCTGGCGGTAAACAAACGCCCGGAAGCCATAAAAGTTCTTGAATCAACACCATTTGAGAAGCTCAAACGTGCCGATATTATTATTATGCTTGCTCAGGCTTATCTTGATGAACAAAGATACGGTGATGCTGTTGATTTACTCGAATCGACACCGTACTTTGTTAACTGGGAAGGCCAGACAATCACATGGGATTTATTCCATAAAGCTCATTTGGAAAGGGGCAAAAGATGCCTTGAAAATAAGGATTTGAAAGGGGCCTTGCATGATTTTGAGGCGGCTTTAACCTATCCGGAAAACATTGGAGTCGGACGCTCAAATAAACCCCAGGAAGCACAGGCGCAGTACTGGCGGGGAAGGGCACTGGAAGCCCTTGAACGTCTTGAGGATGCGCGCTTGGCATGGAAAGAGGGGGTCGCCGGACATGAGGGCTCAAAAGAGCAGAATAAGTATCGGGAACTCTGTAAAAAGGCGCTTTCGATACAAAATTAACTGGCTTTTAACGGTCAAAAGGCACATGGACGGCTCAGATACGAATTAGTTTAGTAATTATAGGCTCCATCCTTTTCGGTATTTTCGTCGAACGTATGCATTTGCATCTGCGTCATTTGTAACTTTCATTTTCAATCCGTCCCAAATCAGCTTCCGGCCCGGGTAGCGAACGGCAAGATTCCCCATCAAAACCATTTCCGAAAGTGGTCCGGAATAGTCGAAATTTGAGCTTGCAGGCTTTCCGCCTTTGCAGGCTCTGATCCAATCTTTTTCGTGCCCGTCAATTCCCTCCGGTATCCTGTTGATTGTCTGCGATGGTCTTTTATATTGTTTCATTTTCGTTTCTGGTATCAGGCGGGGACTCTTGCCATAACAGCCGCACATCAATATTCCTTTATCCCCTATGAAAAGAACACCACCGTCACTGTCTCCCATTTGTCGTCCTTCTTCGAGTTCTTCAGGTATCGGCGGTGTCATCCCGCCATCCCACCAGGTCAAATCAACTTCAGGCATATCCATGCGGGCGGGAAACTTATAACGAACAATTGTTGACCGGGGATAAGTTTCATTTTTCGGCTCTGTCTTCGTCCAAAACTCGTGCCAATAGGTGGAAATGCAGGCCTCAACACTTACCGGGTATTTAAGCTTAAGTGCCCAGAATATCGGGTCCAAAATATGGCATCCCAAATCTCCCAGTGAACCGGTTCCAAAATCCCACCATGCCCGCCAACTGTTCGGCACATACGTTGGATGGTAAGGGCGGTAAGGAGCCGGTCCGAGCCACTTATCCCAGTCCAGTGTTGATGGAACGGGCGGTCTGTCCTTTGGCCTGTCAACCTCTACACCCTGCGGCCAGACAGGGCGATTAGTCCAGGCCTGCACCTTTCGAACCGGACCGATGGCCCCGTCCCATATCCATTCGCATATCAACCGGGTGCCGTCACCGGAATGGCCCTGATTGCCCATCTGTGTAGCTACTTTATTTTTTCTGGCGGTCTCAGTGAGAATGCGTGCTTCATAAACCGAATGAGAAAGTGGTTTCTGGACATAAACGTGTTTGCCTCTATTCATTGCCGCCATAGCGATAACGGCATGTGAGTGGTCAGGGGTGGCGATTATGACCGCATCGATATCTTTCTGTTTGTCGAGCATTCTGCGATAATCGCGATATACCTTGGCCTTAGGATATTTCTTGTATGTCTTGGCGGCATATTCCTGGTCAATATCGCATAATGCAACGATGTTTTCGTCGGAACATCGGCTGAGATTATTTCTGCCCATGCCGCCAACACCTATCCCGGCGATATTGAGTTTCTCGTTCGGCGACTGACCTCTGAGGATTCCGGACTTAAGAACAACGAATCCTGTTCCGATTGCAGTGCCTTGTTTAAGGAATGTACGACGTTTCATTGGTTACCTCCTTTGTAATCACTATATTTATGAGAAATGTGATTTCAAGTAAACCAACAGAATAAATGAAATAAAGGTAAGACTCAAGATATTTTTGAAGTAATCTAATGAGCTGCCAAGATATAACCATAATTTCAGGTCGTTATACGAAAGAATAAAAGAATTGTTATCTCTCAAGTTATTTGATATTCTTTTGGAATTACCGATTTATCAATGCAAGTGGCTGTTCCGACCACGAGATAACAGGGACTCATACTATGGCTTCACAAAACAAGACAGACTATAAGACTACGGTAGAGGATGAGCACTGGCGGGATGAGGAGTTTCAATGGGCACGAATTTTTTCTTCAGGAGACCCGGCAAAAGGTATAGTTCTCTTATACATACAGAAGGCTTGCACTGCGTTCCATGAATTTGAACCATCCTGGAAAGAAGGCGCTTTGAATGAAGATCAGGTCGGGTTTTTTCGTAAGCGTTTGTCAAAGAGGGTCAGGCAAATACTGGTAACTATGGAGAACAATAATCTTGATAAGATTAATGGAGCTGCTGAGCTGGTGGAGGTTCTAAGCTCTATCGAATCGGCAAAAAACCTGGACGAATTGGCCGAGATAACTGAGACAATGCATTCTGCCAACCACTTGTTATCGGATTCGTTGGAAGAGAAATAGCAGGGAACATAAGCTGACACCTGCTGGAGTGCATGCAGCGGTTGTTGCTTTGAGTACGCGATTCAATCTCTTACATAGTGGAGTTAAAAGGAGGAATAAATTATGAAAGGTATTACCCGTCGGGATTTCCTAAAAGGTACTTTCTCTCTGGGGCTTGTTACTGCGCTGCCGTATTCGCGGGTACGAGGGGCGAATGACCGCATTAATGTGGGCTTGGTCGGTTGTGGCGGTCGCGGCGTGGGGGCCCATATACCCTCCTTCGAAAAGCAGGAAGGTGTAACCATCGTGGCCTTGAGCGATCCAGACCAGCAGCGTATGGCAGAGGCTGCCAAGATAATCGAATCGAAATATGACCACAAGGTTGGCCAATACGTTGATATGCGTAAGTTGCTCGACCGCAAAGATATAGATGTGATTGCCAATGCGACACAGAACTATTGGCATGGCCTTAGTACAATCTGGGCTTCTCAGGCCGGCAAACATGTTTATGTAGAGAAACCACTTTCGCATTATATCTGGGAAGGCAGGCAGATGGTAAACGCTGCCAGAAAGTACAATCGTATCGTTCAGTGCGGCACCCAACGTCGCTCGCAGAGTTCCATCGCTAAGGCAATACAGTGGATTCAGGAAGGAAACCTCGGTAAAATCAGATACATCACGGCTTTTGCCAACAAGCAGCGTTCTTCGTGCGGCAAGCGCAACTCTCCGCTCCCGATCCCCGATTCCATCGACTATGACCTCTGGTGTGGCCCCGCCAGAAAGGTGCCTATCTATCGGGATAAACTCCAATATGACTGTAGTTTTGACTGGAACACCGGTGATGGAGAATCGTGCAATCAGGGTGTCCATGAGGTGGATGTGGCTCGGTGGTGCTTGGGAGAGAAGATGCTTCCCCGCCGGGTGATGAGTATTGGTGGTCGGTTCGTATTCGACGATGCCTGTGATGTCCCGAATGCGCAGATAATCTATTATGATTTTCCCAAGGCGCCGGTGTTTTATGAGGTTCACAACCTTACGAAAGCCAAAGGTTCTGATGAAATGCCGGAGTTTCGTGGTGAACGAGTAGGCGTGATTGTGGATTGTGAAGGCGGCTCGGTAAGTCTTTATCGTGGCCTGGCTCGGGATAACGAAGGTAAAGAGGTTAAAAAATTCAGCGGTGATGGTGATCACTTTGTCAACTTCATTGAGGCGGTTCGTAACGGCCGTCGGGAGGATCTAAAAGCTGAAGTTCTCGAAGGACATATTTCTACTGCGATTACCCATACCGGCAACATTTCGCTCAGGCTGGGTCTGGAAGCTTCTCGCAAGGAGATGCGCACCCAGGTCCGGGACATTCCAATATTCAGAGACATGCTCAAGCGGATGCTTGAGCACCTTAAGGCCCAAGAAATCAATGTAAACGCCGGAACAGTATCACTCGGACCATGGCTGGAGATAGACCGGCAGAACGAGTGCTTCAAGGATAATGAACAAGCCAACCGTCTGGTTCGTGGCTTCTATCGCGAGCCATATGTTGTGCCGGACTTATCGGCTTAAGCGTAAACTGTTTTGATGGATAGAATTACCAATTGCGGTTGTATTATTTCATCTTCTGAGGTGGCAATAGAAAATAAAACTAATACATCTGATTTAGCACTGGTTGGGATTTTCGCGGTGACTATGGCCGCTACTTATCAAGTGGTTGTTCGGCGTGTTTTACAAAAGCCATCAACGACCCAATAATTAAAAGAACTGTCCCTACAAGATAGGAAAACCATATGTCTACGAATTTTACTGATGGTGTGATTATTTGATATATAAAGCAAACTGTAAGCATGAGTATGGCAAATGCCAGTAAGCTTATTCCTAACACTTTTCTTTGATTCATTTCTTCCATATTATCACCTATAAAACCAGCCAGAAGATTAATGTCAGCGATATTCCAATTACCAAAGCTACAACGCTCCAGAAGCGCCAATCCATTATCAGTTTTGGTTTTTTTTCTTCCGTTTCTTCTATAGTTCCCCAGCATAAACCCTTTAATTTTTCTTCCGCGTAGGGTTCGGTAAAATGGCTGCCCCCAATGGTAATTACTGCTGTCAGGATTCCTCCCGCCCATCCTGCCCATACGAATGACCACCAATATGGTATGACTCTGGGGCCGATTGACCTGTCCAGGATTACCGCAAATGCTGTACCTGCCAATAAGCCAATGAAAGCCGGTAGGGCAGTTGCTCTTTTATAGAATATCCCTATTGTAAGTGTCATAAACAATGGAAATTGTATGTAAGAAAGGACAGTTTGCCATGCCTCGTATGCAGTGTTGAAAAAACCTGGAACTGTGGCTGCGAACAGTGAACTGCAAAACAGAAGTATAAGGATAGCCGCTCGTCCGACCCAGACATAATGTAAATCCGGTTTGTTCTTTACTAAAAATCTCTGATATATATCTCTGGTTAGTACTGTGGACATTGAAGTCAATAATGAATCGCACGATGACATTCCGGCGGCGTAAAGTGCCGTAATCGCCGCGCCGGCGGTGCCGACCGGAAGTAATTCAGCAACCATTTTCGGCATTGCATCATCCGGATTGCTCTTGACTATCTGAGGGTACAATACAACTGCGCAAAGACCAAAAAGCCCCCAGATAAATGTCATCGGAAACTTCATTATGCTTCCAACCACCAACGCTTTTCTGGAATCTTCAAGTGTTCTACAGGCAAAAGTCCTTTGCAGGGTGTTTTGGTCTGTACACCAATACGCCAGACCTAAAGAAAGCGAACCTATGAACATTGCTCCCCACCATGTGTCGGCGTTCCCTTCGGACCTGCTTAATACTACGTGAAACATTTGGGAAGGCAGCGCCTCACGAAGACCAGCCCACCCTCCGACGGCCCTCATGGAAAAAAAGACTAACCCTGTTGCGCATACGGTCATGATGATAAATTGAAGAACATCGGTAATCATCACTCCCTTTAGACCGCCCAGGAAGCAGTATGCACCTGTCACGCCGGCGGCTACGAGTAACGATACCCAAGAAGGCCACCCGATAATCAAGGATATTGGCAGTGACATCGTATAAATTACGACACCCAAAGTGAGTGTCCTTACTAAAACGAATAATATCCCCCATAGTGCCCTCATTGAAGAGTCATATCTTCTTTCCATGAACTCAGGGATAGTATAGACGCCGCTTTTTTGATAATGTCTCATGAAAATCCAGGCTGAAATTATACAAGGAATGGTACATGCGGGTAGCCAATCATAATTGAGCCACGCCAATCCGGTAGCTGCGACTATTCCTGTAATGCCTATATATGTTTCCGGGCCTATGTCTGTTGCCTGCAAAGAACAGGCTGCTATCCACCATGGCATATTTTTCCCGGCAAGGAAGAAATCCTTTTGCGATTTCATATATCTGCTGAAATACAAACCCAAACTCAGCACGATAACGAAATAACCAATGATTATTACAATGTCCGGCCAGGCCATATATAGTCTCCTAAGAAAACAATGTTGCTGTTTTATTAGTATTTATATTAGGTCTCTCAGTCGCGTGATAATAACACATCTGTCTTGACAGTGCCAACACTATGAATGTGTTCTCACAGATTTTGACGCCATAGCTGATTCGTTCCTTCCTTAATAATTCTCTCAATCTCCATTCCAAACACCTGCGAATGCTAAGTCCACGAGTTTTTAAGTTTTTTAAGATTTCGTTTGACAGGATAAACGGAAATTTGGTATAAATAAACCAATAGGTTTATGGGTTTCAATTTCTTACTATTGGGAAATTATACAGCTTTCCTATTGAGGAGGAGTTGTTGTGTATGAACACAGAGCTTCAGGAAGAACAACGTTTCGTGGAGTTAAGGTGTTTTCATTTCAATAGACATTCAGCTTTAATATTTAAATGAAGGAGGACTAATTATGTGTAGAAAATTGACATATTTGGTACTTGTCGTTGTAGTTCTTGGTTCTGTAACTAACGCTGCGGACGTCCATTGGTCTAATGCTGGCGGTGACAAGCTCTGGAACAATCCGGCTAACTGGGATTCAAATAAGGTCCCAGGTGCCGGCGATAATGTTTTTGTCGATGTACCAGCCGCAAAAGCGCCGAATGGTCCGATTATTCGGGATGGAATTGATGCGAAAATTAACGGCCTGTCTTGTGAAGTATCTGGTGAGCCTACGATGACGATGACGGGTGGAACTCTTGATATAGGAGATTACATTTGGTGGGGTGATGGAGCCGGCTCCCACGGCACATTTAATATGAGTGGCGGTACCATAACGGTTGGTTCGGAATTCGAGCTTGGATGGGGCGGTGGTACAGGTACCTGGATTATGACCGGTGGTACAATTACATGTGGAGAATTGATAATTCCGACGGGTACCGGAGAGGCGGGACAATTATACCTTAATGGTGGCACTGTTAATATTGGCAGCAGTGGCCTTAGGATGACAGATGTTGGCCTGATAGATGTCGGCGATGGTACGTTGGTCTTGGATGGTGATCTAACTGAGGTAATTAACGGCTTTATCGATGCAGGACAGATTATTTTCTACGGCGGCGGGGGTCTTCCCAGTCTGGATTATAATGTCAGAAATCCTGGGAAGACCACTGTGACAGCCAGATCAACGGGAAAGGCCTACAATCCAACGCCGGCTGATAGTGCTTACCATGAGGATACTTGGGCAAGCTTGGGCTGGTCGCCGGCAGAATCTGCGGCCTCACACGATGTGTACTTTGGTGAAAATTATAATAATGTGAACGATGGCGCCGGAGAAACATTTGTGGGTAACCAGCTTGCAACGTTTATGGTTGTCGGTTTTCCCGGATTTACATATCCGGATGGTCTAATACCGGGTACGACATATTACTGGCGGATCGATGAGATTGAAGGCGACGGCACGATACGCAAAGGTGATATCTGGAGCTTTCGGGTTCCTCCGAAGACTGCCTACAATCCCAACCCGCCTGATGGTGCCGAGTCTGTTGACCCGGATGCGGTTCTTGAATGGACGGTAGGTTATGGTGCGAAGTTGCACACTATATATTTTGGCGATAATTTTGATGATGTGAACAATGCCTCCGGTGGGCTTCCTCAGGGGGCTACGACCTATTCTCCAGGTACGCTTGAATTGGCGAAGACTTACTACTGGCGTGTGGACGAGTTTGATGCTGTCGCTACCTACAAAGGCGATGTCTGGAGCTTTACAACTCAGGGCGCTGTCGGCAGCCCTAAGCCGGCTAATGGCGCTGTGGATGTAACACAAACACCTGTTCTTACATGGGCACCGGGCTTTGGAGCTTCACATGAAGTTTATTTTGGCGCCGATGCAGCCTCTCTGGAATTAAAAAGCAGTGGCAACCTTGGTTCTGAGAGCTATGAACCCGGACAGCTTGAGTGGGATACTACTTACTACTGGCGTATTGATGAAGCCAATAGTGCCAATGCCGACAGTCCGTGGACAGGGCCTCTCTGGAGCTTTACTACTGCCAATTTCCTTGTCGTGGATGATTTTGAGAGCTACAACAATCTTAATGAAGAGGAACCCGGGAGCAACAGGATATATCTTGCCTGGATTGACGGATTTGATAATCCCGCAACTAACGGTTCTGTCGTTGGTTATCCTAATCCTCCTTTTGCCGAGCAAGCTAATGTTCACAGTGGTAATCAGTCGATGCCGTTAGCCTACGACAACGCTGTTGGGAAATCCGAAGCGACTTCTGTCTTGACTTACCCGCGTGATTGGACAGAGAAAGGCGTCAATACGCTGACGGTTTGGTATGCAGGCGCAGTGGGCAATGCTGCCGAGACTATGTATGTTGTTCTCAATAACAGCGCGGTGGTCACCAATGATAATCCTGATGCAGCGCTGATAGAATCATGGACCCAATGGGATATTGACCTTCAGTTATTCGCAGACCAGGGTGTCAACCTTGCCAATGTCAATACTATTACTCTTGGCTTCGGCAACAGGAGCAATCCTGTGGCCGGCGGTGCAGGTATGGTGTTCTTCGATGATATTCGTTTGTATATACAGGAGCCTGAAGTGCCGTAAGCTTACAAGCAGGAATGAAATAATTGCATGCTTGATATTACAAATTCGGAGCCTCTACCGATTAGGTATAGGCTCCTTTTCATTGCAGGATAGTTTTTTCCCATTTTCGAGAAATATTATCGGCATCATATCTGACTGCAGGTAATCGTATGAGCAAAAGTTATTGACTTTGTAGCTCTTAATATGGTAGAATATTTGAGATTAATAAGCTATGAAGATTAAATTCTTGGTTGCGGTTTAACTACACCGATGAGGAAGGGCTTGGCTAATATGCGCTGTTGGTTATCAATCTCATTACTTACTTTGTTATTATCACTATCATTGATTAGCTCTGCGAAGGCGGATTATCCAGTTAATGACCTCAATAATGATGATACAAGTAATATGTCTGATTTAACTTTGCAGGCTGACCAGTGGCAACCATCCGGCATTCCTTTGGTGATAAATGAATTCGTAGCTTCCAACAACGGTTCCGCCATGGACCCACAGGATCAATATGATGATTGGATCGAAATCTACAACTTTGGCTCTGAGCCTATTGATTTGGCTGGTATGTACCTGACGGATAACCTCTCTATTCCTGATAAGTGGCGCATACACAGTGATACTCGAGGAGCTACTATCATTCCGCAGGGCGGCTTTTTGGTGATATGGGCAGATAACGACACCGCCGACGAAGGATTGCATGCTAATTTCAGGCTAAGTGCCGGTGGTGAGGAAATCGGCCTGTTCGATACGGATGGCAGTTCTCTGATTGACAGCGTTATTTTTCTCGACCAGACTACTGATATTTCCTACGGACGCTATCCTGATGCTAATGATGTTTGGCGTTTCATTGCTGATCCTACTCCGGGGGAGGAAAATACTGGTGGATATTTGGGCTTTGTTGATGAGCCTAAATTCAGCCACGAAAACGGTTTTTATACCACGCCTTTTTCGGTCACACTCGCCACTGAAACCAAAGGTGCCGTTATATACTATACGCTCGATGGCAGTGAGCCGTATGATACTACCGGTCGTGGGAGGGCCCCGAGTGGTATGCTCTATACTGACCCTCTTCTAATCACAACGACCACAAATCTGCGGGCCAAGGCAATTAAGCCGGGCTGGAAGCTCTCAAATGTCAGGACAACGGCTTACGTCTTTCTTGAACCGGATATCCGGAATTTCAGTTCCAACCTGCCCATCGCGGTCATTGATACATTCGGTAAAAGTGTCGGCCAAACGACCGAGACTCAGACTTTGACTTTTGCCGAATTCATCGATACTAAGGATCGTGGCAGGGCCCGATTGACCAATACACCGGATTTCATGGGTAGGGCCGGCCTTAATATTCGTGGCAAAAGCTCAGAAGGTTTTGCCAAAAAGCAGTACCACTTTGAAACTTTAGATGAAAATAATACGGACAAAGATGTTTCTATTCTTGGTTTTCCCGCTGAATCAGACTGGGTTCTCTCTGCTCCCTATTCTGATAAATCACTCATGCGTAATTTTCTGACCTATAAGTGGAGCAATGATATGGGTCAATATGCAGTCCGCACACGTTATTTCGAGTTGTTTCTGAATACCAACGGCCAGGGAGTCTCGATGGACGATTATGTGGGCGTGTACATTCTGATGGAAAAGATTAAACTGGGTAAAAATCGCGTCAATATCACAAAACTTGACCCTTCTGATAACACTGAGCCTAATATATCCGGCGGGTACATTGTCAAGAAAGACAAAGAAGATCCGGGCAACCTAAAATTTACTACCAGTAAAGGGCTGAGCCTTATACACCTGGAGCCGGATAGAACAGAAATTACACAAGAGCAGATGAATTGGATTAAGGGCTATATCAATGAGTTCGAGGCAGTGCTGTACGGACCGGACTTTACTGATCCCATCGATGGATATGCTAAGTATATAGATGTCGATTCATTTATTGATACTCACATTCTTGTCGAGCTTACTAAAAATATCGATGGTTTTCGCCTTAGTACCTATATGTTCAAGGACAGAGGCGGCAAGCTGAATATGGGGCCTGCATGGGATTACAACTTATCACTCGGCAATGCCGATTACCTTGATGGCTGGATACCAACTGGATGGTACTACGACTTAATAAGTGCCGGTGACTATCCATGGTGGCGTCGCTTATTCCAGGACCCGGAGTTTCAGTCGCGTTATGCCGACAGATGGTTTGTTTTACGTCAAAGTTTGCTGAGTACGAATAGGTTGCTTCAGGACATTGATGATACCGTTGAATTGCTCGGTGATGCACAGGTACGAAACTTTGACCGCTGGCGCATTCTTGGTTTTCACGTATGGCCTAACCCTGATGAGATGGATCCTGCTTATAAAGCCGCCTTTACTACCTATGATGGAGAAATCGGCTGGATGAAAAATTGGCTTGAGGAGCGGTTGACGTGGATGGATGCTCAAATCGCAACAGAATTTACCACTGCTCCGCCACTCTTTAGCCTGCAGGGCGGCCAGGTTGATCCGGGATTTAATCTGACAATGGCTGCTTCGTTTGGCACCATTTATTACACTCTCGATGGTTCCGATCCGCGCCTGACAACAATCGAACCGGGCGACAAAATCAGTACCACTCTTGCTGCCGAAGGTGACACTAAGCGTGCGTTTGTGCCGACTGACCCTATCAGCGACAATTGGAAAGGTGGCGGGCCCTTCGATGACTCAGCTTGGCTGGTTAGCCTCGGAAGCCCGGGTGGCGTCGGATATGAAAGGGGTTTAGGCTATGAAAACCTCATCAGCCTTGATGTCGGAGGCTTGATGGCCAGAAAAAATGCTACATGTTACATCCGCATTCCGTTTACTTTTGATGGTGGTCCTGGTAACTTTGATTTTATGACGCTCAAAGTCCGCTACGACGACGGCTTCATCGCCTATATCAATGGTATCGAAGTGGCCAGACGCAATTTTACCGATACCCCGGCCTGGAATTCAAGCGCCGATGCCGGCCGCTCCGACTCTGAGGCTCTTAACTTTGAGAGCATAAATATTTCTGCTTTCCTCGACGCGCTTCAGCCTGATTACAACATCTTGGCCATCCAGGGTTTGAATTCATCCACAGTGGATTCTGATTTTCTGATCTCCGCCGAACTAATTGCCGAGGAAAATATTCCTTCTCATAGCGGCGGTTCTTTGCCTAATGTATTTCAATATACTGAGCCAATCACTCTGGACCACAGTACTCACGTCAAAGCCTGCATATTTAAAGGCGACACGTGGAGTTCATTGAACGAGGCAATCTTTGCTATAGATCCATTAGCAGACAACCTGCGCATCACAGAGATTATGTATAATCCATATAACCCGAACACCGAATACGTTGAGCTGAAAAACATCGGGGCCGAAACTATTAATCTGAATTTGGCTAAATTCACAAACGGGATTGATTTTACCTTTCCGAATATTGAGCTTGCCTCTAACGAATATGTAGTAGTCGTTCAGGACCGCCAGGCTTTTGAAACAAGATACGGCACGGCTTTTGATATAGCCGGCCAATATTCAGGAAGGTTAAATGACGCGGGAGAACGAATCAGACTTGAAGATGCCATTGGTCAAACTATTCTGGATTTTGACTACAGTGACGGCTGGCGCTCCATCACCGATGGTGATGGTTTCTCTCTGACAGTAATTGACCCTGCTAACACCGACCCATACGGCTGGAATGAAAAAGACTCCTGGCGCGCAAGTGCATACCTTAGCGGTTCACCGGGCGAAGATGACAGCGGTATGATCCCCAATCTCGACGCAGTTGTTATTAACGAAGTATTAGCTCATTCACACGCAGATGCCGCGGACTGGATAGAACTGCATAATACTACCAATGCTGCTATAGATATTGGCGGCTGGTTCCTCAGCGACAGCAGCTCTGATCTTATGAAATACCAGATTGCCCCAGGGACAATAATTGCTCCGGATGGATATATCGTTTTCTATGAAGACCAGCATTTCAAAAACATGGCTGCCCCGGGCTCTTATCAGACCTTTTCTTTAAGTGAGAACGGTGAACGACTGTATCTAAGCTCAGCCGAAAGTGGTCTTTTAACAGGGTATCGCAACGTGGAGGATTTCGGCGGTTCAGAGACCGGCGTATCGTTTGGCCGATACTATAAGCCCAGTACCGGCAACTACAACTTTGTACCGATGTCTGAAAATACTCCGGGCTTTGCTAATGCTTATCCGAAGGTCGGCCCGATAGTCATTAACGAGATTATGTACAACCCATCCTGGCCCGTTGGCGGCTCATATACCAATGACCAGTATGAATATGTAGAGCTGCACAATATCAGCGCCGAACCTGTTACTTTATATGATTTTGACAAAGTTCAGCCCTGGAAGTTCAGCGATGGTATTGATTTTATCTTCCCTGAAGATGTTCCCATTACCATACCTGCCGGCGGATATTTGCTGGTGGTCAAAGACCCGGAGGCGTTTGTCTGGCGGTATCCGGATGTCCCTGTTGAGAAGATTCTTGGTCCTTACAATGGCAGCCTGAACAATGCCGGCGAGAGGCTGGAGCTTTCGATGCCCGGTGACGTGGACGAGTCCGGCTTACTTTATTACATTCGCGTTGATAGAGTCACTTACAGCGATGGCTCTCATCCTGAGAATTCCCCCGATGGCATTGACCACTGGCCGACAGTCCGGGATGACAACTTTGTATCTTTGTCCAGGGTGTCACCGCAAAACTACGGCAACGATCCTGACAACTGGGCCGCCTCTGCTCCTTCACCCGGAGTTGTCAATCCGTAAAATTTCAAGGCAGGCAGAAAAAACGCGTCTCATAAGAAGCGGGCTACTATTTGCTTTTCTTCAGGATTGCCATCAATTCGTCATCTGTCAATGAAATAGGATTCCCTTTCATACTGCTTGACTTTTGAGATTTTGCAACTACTGTCGGAAAATCCTGCTCTTTCAATCCAAACTCCGATAGGGGGGGAACTTTTAATGCCAGGCAAATATTTCGCACCCAATCTACTCCATCAATTGTTTTTGCCTTAATACCGGTTAATAGTTGGGCTATCTCATCATAACGGGCTAAAGCTGGAGAGCCGGGTGCGCGGTTCTGCAATGCTTGTACGTTAGCTTCCATAACGTATGGTAAAAGCCGGGCGCATATCGTTCCATGAGGAGCGGGAATCATACCTCCTAACGGACCTGCAAGACCATGCACAGCCCCTAATTTTGCGTTTGCAAGAGCTAACCCGCTAAAGAGACTTGCCAAAGCCATATCTTCACGGGCCGTAGAGTCGTTACCGTCTTCATAAGCTTGTCGTAAAGAACGACCCGCTCGCTTTAAGCCCTCTCGGCATATGCCATCTGTAAGTGGGTTTGCCTTATTGGAAACATAGGCCTCCATGAGTTGAGTGAGCGCATCCAAACCTGTACTGGCGGTAATAGACGGTGGCATTGAATGAGTCAGCACTGGATCAACCACGGCCAAACGGGGAGATATCAATGGACCACGTAAACTTACTTTGACTTGATGTTCAGGTACACTCAGCACGGCATTTTGGGTGACTTCGGCGCCTGTTCCTGCTGTAGTTGGAATCGCAATATAAGGTACCGGGCTTTGCGTTAGCGGCTTACCATGACCTACAACCTCAAGATAATCCTCCAGCCCACCGGTATTGGTTAGCATTGCGGCAATGACTTTACCGGTATCTAAGGCGCTGCCGCCTCCGATTCCGATAACTAAATCACTTTTGGCCCGGCGGGCCTGTTCAATACCTTGTTTTGCTATAGTCGTTGTCGGCTCACCGGTAATACCGAACCTGGCATATTCAATTCCCTGTTTATTTAGTTTTTCGAGGAGCGGTTCGGCTCGTTCGAGACTTTGCCCTGTGACAACAAAAGCGCGTTTTCCCATCTCGGCTGCTAAGAGCGCGACGTCTCGGATTGTCCCGGCGCCGAAGATTATATGGGTGGATGTTGCGAATTCAAATCTCATTGTCTCTCATGCTCAACGTAAAATAATGCAATTAATCCCAGCCCTGTTCATCAGGAAATACATTTGTGTATTTAATACTGGTTCGCGGTTCAGCCATCATATCTGCCACGGTATCTCGCCATTTTTGGTAATGAGCTGTTTCTTTGTGCCTGGCAGGATCATCTGGAGTTCGATAGACCTCGGCCAGCAAAAAACGTGTTAAATCATCGTGTTGTTGGATAATATCGAATCGTGCAATACCAGGTTCCTGAATGCTGTTATGAGCGTTTTCAAGGGTGGCTTGCTGAAATGCTTCAACTTGATCAGATTTTACATGAACAAAAACGTGGACTATCAACATAACATTCTCCTTACAGTTTCATCCTAAGATGTGAAGTTTACCAAATAAATTGCCTGTAAACAAATGATTCTTGCGGCTTGTAAAATCAGCTCATTTTATTTGTGAATTTTCACGAGATGTCCATCAATGTTAAACTCCTAAAAAGTAATTAAAGGACTAAAACGTCCTTGGGGATATCATAAGGTTAGCTTTAGAATATCGGACCTTAAAATTAAAAAGAGAATACCTGCAATATCTCTAAATTATCTTGACATAGCTATTGATATTTTGTATACTTAATATGTTGTGAGTGCAAGTAATGGCGGCTTACGCTGTAAAGCATTAAACACGAAAATGCATGTGAAGGCACTATGCAATATGGAGACTGGGTGAATGAAAAGCTGAACAAAAATCGCCTGTCTCCTTCTTTTTTGCGCTTCTAAAAAATTGTATCCAATCACACACCTCTATAGTTTTTTCATTTTGAATCGTCGGGAAAAACATATAACAGCCGACTCATCGATCTGACAACAAAAGTTGTATATCTAAGTGGTAGGGGGGCAGTATATCATCTCCCACCAATTCGTACACTAACAAATACATCGCCCATGCTAAAGTATATTATCTCGGCCGTTGCTACGAACTCACAATACTTAATACCTTAAGCTCATGAGGCCGCATTTGTAGTAACATATCAGCATCGATTGCATTCTGTTGACCGGTTTGAGGATCAAGTAAATATCGCCGTCCTTGAGTCGAAGCGGTCAACTTGAATGCGACGTGCTCTTGGCCTTCGTTGAAGATTATGTAGTAGTGTATTCTGTCTTTTATAACGTGACGGACTCTAAGGTCTGGCTCAACAGGTGAAAAACTGATGTCTTGAGGTATCTGGCTGTTGATTTTCGCCAGTAGCAAAGTTTTGTTATCAGCTTTTTCCCAACGAATAAGGCGACCGGCCTGCTCTAATGTTTGCAACGCCTCTTTTGCTTCTGGTGGTGGATCAAATTCAACAATTAGCACCTTATAGTACATATCTGCGATATGGATACCATCTGGTCTCACTTGCGCATCTTCCCAAAGGTGTCTGGCTTCAAGGTAATTGAAGTCGAGCTGGTTTTGGAAGCAGACTTTGGCGGCTTGCCATGGTAAGTGGTCATTAAGACCGAGTATCGCAAGCGAGCAGACATGTTTGCTGTCAGTGTTCAGCCAGCACAAACGCCGGCTCGCATCAGCAAAGGGCTTATATTGTTTCCACCAGGGACTGTTGGGGCCGACATCGGGCGGACGCTCATCGATGCGAGGACCTCTAACTGAGTAGTAGAAGGCATGTGGAACCAGCATGTTACAGCCGCGGGCAATTAGCCAGTTGGTCAGCCATTTCATTTCATCGAAAGTAAAATTGTGTCCGTACGCTCCGCAGTATTCGTTCAAGTTGCGTCTTCGGCCGAGATGGATCATTGCTGAAGAGGCGCACTTACCCTGAGTTGATTGGGAACCCTCTAAAGCATTGGCTTTATTCGGTTCGATATAACGCCAGACAATGTCCTGCCCCGGTATGTGAAAATGCCTCAGATGCCCGATGTCGTCAGGAGCGGCCGGGTGACCGGTCAGTGCGATTCCGTGAGAATCACACCACCGAGAAATTTGTTTGTAAAACGTCTCTTCAAGCCTTGCTTGCAGGGCTCGAAAGTAGTCACGGCGATACTGTTCGGCATCCGGTTCATCCTTGTACCAAAGGGCAGGAAGGTAGGGTGTGAAGTCATAGCCAAGAAATCGATTTACGTGTTCGAGTATGCCCGTTGTGCCGGCTACAGCGCCTTTTTCGGAACGTTTGGCCAGGAAAGAAGGTTCATCTGTAAATACGGCATGAATTGTTTTTCCGAAATGTTCTTTGAACTCATCGTAGTAACGCTGATATACCATGCGAATAAAACAAGCTACAGCCTCGGGATTAAGAATGTCCGCGGCGGGCGGCGAGTTCTCTGGAACTTCTTTATGGTTAGCTCGTCTGGGCGGATCATCATCAAGAAAGTGTAATCCCCGAATTATAGAATACTCATCCCTGATAGATCTATCAACGATTGCTATTCGATGTCCGTTTCGTCTGCGTTTAATAATAGCCACGAGATTTTGGCCCTGAGACGGTTCAGGTTCACCGTTTGCCCCAATATGAATATCGTATTTCTCCGTGCCTGGCTCCGTCTCATCAAGATCAATAGCAAACAGACCACGTGTCCGAAAGGCGGCGTTCTCTTTAACAACCTGTCCGCTCGATGAGCCGCTCGGGTACATACCTTCATCGTATAGCATTACCCACATGCCGTGTTTGGCCGCCTCTTCAATAGCAATGCGCATGAATTTAATCATGTTCTTGCTCATCCAGTCGATGCTTTTGGGCAGCCCTGCCCTTGGATGAATCAGAAATCCATAGACACCATGTGCCCGGAAATCTTCGATTTGGCGAATAATCTCTTGCTCCGAGAGTTCATCGTTCCAAAACCAAAACGGACAAAGAGAAAATTCCGATGGTGGATTCAGCCAACCGGTGGATATCTTTTGAAGTTTCCCCTTTTTGCTTGGTCTGTTCGTTCCTCCAGTAGCATAAACTGTAGCCGCTCCGATAGCCCCTGCCCCTAAAGATACCATGAATCGGCGTCTGTCGATATGGTATGAGTTATGTGGTTTTATTTGATCCATGGCTAATGGTTCTCCGGTTCATTTTTCACAGTTTCTATTGTCCAAGTCAGTGCGCCCTAATACATACACTGTTTAATAATACCTACCACGGCCTCCTGTTTCCCCGCCTGTATAAATATACAACCAAACAGCAACTCTTTCAAGTTCGAACAGAAAATGATGATAATGAGTGATATTAAGGTGGCGTAACCCGATAGGTATAAATTGTAAATCCAATTGACAATTTATCCATTAAGGCATAAGATATGTGTGTTAATTTTGTTAATTTTCAAATATTTTGAAAGGTAACCTCTTATGAATAAAAACATTCGTTGTACCTCAGTATTCTTAGCCTTATGTTTCACTTGTGTAACGGTTTGTGCCGCTGAATCAGCCAATCCCTTTATTGGACGCTGGGCATTGACCATTCCCGGTGGAGGTGCCGGCTGGCTGGGTGTTGAACAAATGGACGGGGATTTGAAGGCAAGCATTCTGTGGGGTGGGGGAAGTGTAGTTCCTGTCACCCGAACCAAAATGGATGGTGACGCCCTAAAGCTTGAGCGTGATAATAAGATTAAACGCAAAGACGAAAATGGCAAGGTGATTCAGACATTGTGGACAGAGACGATTATTGCAAGAGTCTCGGATGATACACTGCGTTTAATACAAACCCGGCCTCGCTCGAATGGAAAAGGTGTTGATCGGAATGAATTCACAGGCAAGCGGATTCCTCCACTGCCTCCGAAGCCGGATATGTCCGAAGTTAAATACGGCAAGCCAATAGTGCTGTTCAATGGAAACAATCTCGATGGATGGAAGTTGACTAATCCGGGGCAGACCAACGGCTGGTCGGTTGAAGATGGTATTCTTGTTAATAATCCTGTTCAGCAAAAGGGAAAACGTCATATTTCCTATGGCAATCTTCGCACAGTAGCCGAATTCGAGGACTTCAACTTGAAGTTAGAAGTGAACGTTTCAAAGGGAGAGAACAGCGGGATTTATTTGCGAGGTATCTATGAAATTCAGGTCAGCGATTCGTATGGTAGGCAGCTCGATTCACATAATATGGGAGGAGTTTACAGCCGAATTAAACCTGTTGTGAATGCTGAGAAGCCGGCGGGGCAATGGCAAACTATGAATATCACTCTTTTGGATCGCCACGTAACAGTGGAATTAAATGATAAAGTGATTATTGACAATGAACCGCTTCTTGGTTGTACCGGTGGCGCGATGTGGTCGGATGAATTCAAACCTGGTCCTATCTATCTACAAGGTGATCACACAGCCATTAATTATCGAAATATTGTTCTCACGCCGATTATCAAAGACGAGGATAATCGCCAGACAGTTATCTTTGAGGAACAATTTGAAGGCACGTTAGCTGGCGGATGGAAATGGCTGAGGGAGAATCCTCAAGCCTGGCGTATGAGACAGGGTGCCTTGGAAATTCGTGTTGAACCGGGCGTGGCACATAACGTCAAAAATGCTTTGGTTCGTCAAGCGCCGGATCGCAGCCGGGGTAAATATGCCTTTGATGTAACAGTCACTAATACAACCAAACCTACCCAACAGTATGAGCAGGCTGGAATAACCTGGTATAATAACGGTAAACCCGTATTTAAGCTTGTTAAGGAGTTGGTTGATGGAAAACTGATGATTATTCCGGGGAGAAAGCCTGTTTCAAGCAAGACTGTCCAGCTTCGGCTGATTGTAGCGAATAATAATTTCATTGCCCAGTTCCGTCCGGATGCCGAGGGTGAGTTTCAAACGGCGGCTGATGGTAAACTGCCTGCACCGGGTGATGACAAGGTCAGCATACAATGCTACAACGGTCCTGCCAATGCCGAGCACTGGATTCGATTTGATGATTTTCGAATTTTGGAACTGCCCGAGGGATAGCTGTTCCTGCCGAAAATCATATGTGAGCTTATTTCAAGACTATAATGGGTGATAATGGCAAAAATTAAGAACAGGGTTGTCAATGAAAAGTTTAGGCATTTATATATCGATAATACTCACTCTAACTGTAACAAATAATGTTGTAAGTGGTTCACAAGCACGAAACAGGCTCAGGCCGAGAAGTGTTACATCTTCGCGTGCCGAGCTGAGCCTGAAGGACGTCCCCTTTAAGATTGTACATGAGACCTACCGGGAAACCGAAGGCCGGCAAAACTGGGAATTGTACATGATAAATGCCGATGGTTCCAATCCGACCAATCTTACCACCACTCCTGATGTGGATGAGATGTATCCACATGTTTCTCCCGATGGTACAAAGATATGTTTCGTTACTGATGAAGGGGTTGGCAGAAGAAAAGTTCGAAGTGTCTATTATATGAAGATTGATGGAACCGAACGTTTCAAGGTTGCCTCAAACGCCCGGCAGCCGTGCTGGAGTTTTGACGGCAAAAAAATAGCTTATCTACCGGGAGAATTTGAACGATACAATGAAAGGCCGTATGCAACCTCGGGGCTTATAATTTACGATCTTGAGACCGGTTTACATACACCACATCCAAATAAAAGTTTACAACACATTTATGCTCTGTGTTGGTCGCCCAATGAAAATTGGTTTGCTGCTGCTGTGCAGGGAGGCATGGGCTACAGCGATGCTATCCTGGCTTTTGAGACCGATGGAACGAAAGTGTTCGACCTGGGTTGGTGGGGGGTTAAAGGGTGCCGGCCTGATTTTAATCTTGAAGGTAACAAATTGGTGTGGGGGGAGACTGACTGGAATCTAAAAGTGGGTGATATCGACCTGACGGGCCCTACACCCAAAGTGACTAATATACACCAGATTCTCGAATGCCTCCGGCAGTCCAAAGTTTATCATGTCGATTTTTCACCGGATGGGCAGTACCTTGCTTTTAGTTATGGCCCTTTCAACGGAGCCCAGCAGGTTGGTGGTAAAGCGAGAGGTTGGGATATCTGTGTGAGTGATATGTCCGGAAATTGGGTAAAAATTACTACCGACGGCAAGCATAACAAGGAACCCGATTGGGTGCCGATTTCACAAAAGACCACCGAGTAAAGGAGAAAATTACAATGAGACGATATGCTTTTTTTGCTCTTGCTTTGAGTTTGTTTGTGGCTAATGAAGCTCTTTGCGCCCCAAGGTTGCCAGATGATTCTAAGCTTAGGCAAACACCTTATCCAAAATCTGAATTAAATCTCAAAGAAATCCCTTTCAGGATTGTATATGAAACTTATCGTAAGACCAATGGCAGGGAAAATTGGGAACTATACCTGATAAATGCGGATGGCTCCAATCCTGTTAATCTAACCCGGACTCCTGATGTGGATGAGTTATATCCTCACGCTTCTAACGATGGCACCAGGATATGTTTCGTTGCAGATGAAATGGCCGGAAAAGAGAAGGTTCGAAATGTCTATTATATCAACATAGATGGGACCGGACGGGTCAAAGTTGCTGATAATGCCCGGCAGCCATGTTGGAGTCCTGATAGCAAAACTATCGCTTATCTAAAGGGGGAATTTGCCCCTTATACCATTAAAGATTATGCCACTACGGGGATTTTCTTTTATGATATAGATACGCAGCAACACAGAGAGCATCAAAACAAAAACCTGTATCATCTTTATAATATTTGCTGGTCGCCGGACGGTAATTGGTTTGTTGCTACAGTGCACGGAGGCATGGGTTTCAAACATGCCAACTTGGTAATTGAAGCTAATGGTACCAATATTTATGATTTAACCAGGTTTGGTGTCACGGGTTGCAGGCCTGATTTTAGCTTTGATTGTAAAAAGATAACTTGGGGATTGACTGATTGGGATTTAGGCATGGCTGATATCGATCTTGCATCCTCTGCACCTCAGGTGACTGATGTTCGCCGTGTTATAAAGTGTCGAGAAGAATATGAAGTGTATCACACTGATTTCTCACCGGATGGCAAGTACATTGCTTTCAGTCACGGCCCAAAGGCAACTGAAATGGTAGGCGGCAAAGCGCCAGGCTGGAATATCTGTATCAGTGATATGACAGGCAAGTGGGTGGAAATCACCGGAGACGGCAATCACAACAAAGAACCTGATTGGGTGCCGATTACAACAACACGTTGAGACCAAAGTTTCGTTTTGCCGGCACTTAAAAAAAGCTGAAAAAAAGGAAGATAGTTAATGACCATCCCGTATAAAAAATTGATGAGTAAAGCCTTTTGGCTGCTGATTCTATTGACAATTGTTTCAGGTTGTCGACGTGTTGAGGATGAGGCCGGTACGCTGGAGGCTATAACAACGAAGACAGGAATTGAGATGGTAAAAATTCCTGAAGGCTGGTTTGATATGGGCAGTTCGAACAATTCACCGGATGAGTCTCCGGTGCATAAGGTATGGATCAGCTCGTTCTGGATGGACAGATATGAGGTAATTCAAGAGCAATTCAAGAAATTTCAAATCTCTGATCCTTCTCATTTCAAAGATCCGAATAATCCTTTAGAACAGATCAACTGGACCGATGCCACTCGATTTTGCAACGAGCGTTCACTCGCGGAGGGTCTCGAACCTTGCTACGATGAAGAGACCTGGGAATGTAATTTCCAGGCAAATGGATACAGATTGCCCACGGAGGCCGAATGGGAGTATGCTTGCCGGGCCGGCACCACCACAAATTTTAGCTTTGGCAACGATGTCCGGAACTTAAAGGACCATGCATGGTTCGCTGAGAACTCATCAGAAAAAACACATCCGGTTGGAAACAGGAAACCCAATCCATGGGGGCTTTATGATATGTATGGAAATGTATCAGAATGGTGCAATGATTTTTATTCCGAGAGTTATTACAAAAACAGCGACCAAAAGAATCCGAAGGGACCAATTAAAGGTAAGGAAAGGGTCTTGAGAGGCGGAGCATGGAACTCCAGTGCCGACAGTTGCCGGTCATCATATCGTTCGAGCGATCCTTCTATCGATGATACCTGTCTTGCCAGCGATGCCATAGGATTTCGCTGTGTAAGAAATGCATCTAATAACATATCTACTGAGAAGGATATGGTGAGTGGCCCGGCTTTGCAGGAATCCAAAGACAAGCAGCTTCGAGAAACATCAAAGACGGCACTGGTATATGACGACATATATCTCGAACATAAAACAACACCAGGCCATCCGGAAGCGCCTCAGAGATTGGTCGCGATAACCGCCAGATTGAAGGAAAGTGGATTATATTCTAAATTGCTCAAACTGTCGCCGAAGCCGGTCCCTTCCGAATGGCTTACAACGGTTCACTCTCCCGAATATATTCAGCGTGTTAAAAGAAGTTGCGAGAACAATGCAGGATACCTTGATTCCATGGATGTTCCGATATCAGCAAAATCCTATGAAGCAGCGCTGGTAGCAGCAGGGGGTGTGCTTTCCGCTATTGATGCTGTCATAGAAAAAAAAGCCACAAATGCCTTTTGTGCGATTCGTCCTCCGGGCCATCATGCACTAAAGGATAAGGCAATGGGATTCTGTATCTTTAACAATGTTGCCATAGGTGCACGATATATTCAAAAGAAACATAACCTCTCGGATATACTCATTGTGGATTGGGATGTCCACCATGGCAACGGTACTCAGGCGACGTTTTACGAGGATCCTTCGGTTCTGTATTTCAGTACTCACCGTTACCCCTTTTATCCGGGCACCGGGAGCGAAGCAGAAAAGGGTGATGGACGTGGTTTGAATTATAACATTAACGTTCCTTTGCCAATTGGTTCCGGAGATTCTGATTATCTGAGAGCCTTCAAAGAGAAACTCGAGCCTGCTGCCCTTGCCTTTTCTCCCGACTTTGTCCTCATATCTGCCGGATTTGATGCACATAAAGATGATCTGCTCGGAGGCATGAAGGTCACTGCGGAAGGATTTGCTCAACTGACACAGATTGTCAAAGAGATATCTGAAAAGTGCTGTGAAGGCCGGCTTGTGTCCGTTCTTGAAGGGGGATATGGCCTGGAAGGATTGGCTGATTCTGTAGAAGCTCACATTCAGGTCTTGACGAGATAAAGGGACACAAGGAATGTTATTTCATACCTGGCCGTTTGCACTATTTTTCATTATTGTCTATCCAGCCTATCTGGCTCTCAAGAACACCAGGCTAAGATTTCCATGGCTTTTGGCTTCATCATACTTCTTTTATGCCTGTTTCAATCCCCTGTATCTCATTATTATCTCGTATTCGACACTGATTGACTTCTTCGTCGTGATGAAAATGGAAAAAAGCCCACGCAGAAAAATGTGGCTTTCCATCAGCGTTATAAATAATCTCGGACTGCTTGGATTTTTCAAATATGGCGGATTCATCACCGACAACTTAAATCTTCTTTTGTCTTCATTGAAAATTCCGTATGCCCTTGCTTCTCCCGGCATACTTTTACCTGTTGGCATATCGTTCTATATCTTCCAGTCAATGAGCTACACAATTGATTACTATCGTGGTAACGTTGAGAGAGAGACGAGCCTGATAAAATATGCTGCCTTTGTCTCACTCTTCCCGCGATTACTGGCCGGGCCGATTGAAAGAGCCAAGAATTTACTCCCGCAAATGCATAAACCGGCAAGGGTGTCCGTACAGGATGTGACAGAAGGTATTTCCCTTTTTATCGTCGGTTTTTTCAAGAAAGTTGCTTTGGCCGACTATTTGGCTATGTATGTTGACAAGGTATACGATGCTCCTGAGCAGTTTCATGCACCGGCATTGATTCTGGCCACTTTTTTGTTTTCCTGGCAGATATATTTCGACTTCAGCGGCTACACGGATATGGCACGGGGCATAGCGAGAATGATGGGCTTTCGCTTAATGCTGAACTTCAATAATCCATATTTGGCAACGGGCCTGGGTGACTTCTGGTCAAGATGGCACATCAGCCTTTCCTCCTGGTTCAGGGACTATGTCTATATTCCTCTCGGAGGCAACCGCAAGGGCAGGTTTAACACCTACAGAAATATGTTTCTTACTTTGGTAATTTCAGGTTTGTGGCATGGTGCTGCTTGGACATTCATTATCTGGGGTGCTGTCCATGCACTCGGATATTCTTGTACTCGTGAGCTGGAGAGAACCGCATTCTACAAAGATAGGATGCCGAAAATAGTAAAACAACTGCTTGTTTTTATCTTTGTCAGTTTTGCGTGGATTTTCTTCAAGGCTGATACAATAAATGATGCATGGGTGATTTTGGTAAGAATATTCAGTTCCGGACTGGAAAATCCTTATTGTCCCTTGCTTGCCCTGGTTTTGATATTTGCTGTGTGGCTTTATCAGTTTGCCTATGAATCCCGGGTGAGGCGGCTCCTTGAGCTAAGAACCGTCCGCATAGGAATTGTTCTTTTGTTGATTGTATATCTGGTGGTCTTTGCTCCTACAAGTGACAAGGCGTTTATCTACTTGCAGTTCTGATATTAATGAGACCTTAAAGTTCTTTAACTAAAGGTAAAATGCGATGAATGAAAGCGGCATATTAGAGAATCAAAATATTTCATGTCCGCCTCGGAAATCTGAGGTTGCTTTCAGTTCCAACTGTGTGCGATTGTCCGGATATGAATTGATTTTCGTTATAATCGTGGCTTCATTTGTATTTTGTTTTGGGCCTAAGCTTTGGGAACGAGTAGAGAAATTTGAGCCTGAACCCGACTTTCGCCTGCCTTATGAGTTAAGTAGCGACTACTGGTTGTACAACCGATACTGCCGATGGGCAATCTCAAAATACGAGACACTTGTAATTGGAGATTCCGTCGTTTGGGGCCATTACGTTTCTCAGGACAATACATTGTCGCACTATCTCAATGAAATTACTGGCCGTGACCAATTTACCAATTTGGGTGTGGATGGCATCCACCCCGTGGCATTATCGGGTTTGCTGAAATACTATGGCCGTGACATCTCGGGCAGGAAGATTGTGCTGCATTTTAATCCTTTATGGATGAGTTCAAGTAAACAGGATTTACAGTCCACAAAAGAGTTTAGTTTCAATCATCCCAAATTGGCCCCTCAGTTTTTTCCGAAAATCCCCTGTTATAGAGAGACATATTCCGGGAGATTTTCCGCTGTAACAGAGCGATATGTGCCTTTCTTAAATTGGGCATCACATTTGAAGGTAACTTATTTTGAGAATATGGATATACCCACATGGACACTGGAGCACCCCTATAAGAATCCTGCCGGTGCTGTAACCCTTGAGCTTCCTAAACAGGTAAACGATAATCAGAACGAATATGTCTCCTGGATAGAGAAAGGGACTGCCCAAAAAGATTTCCCGTGGGTTAAGCTTGAGACGTCGCTGCAGTGGAAATTTTTCCGGAAATCGGTTGAGTTGCTGACCGAAAGAGGTAACAGCGTATTCGTTCTCATAGGCCCGTTTAACGAGCACATGCTCGAAGGCCAGAGCATAGAAACATATCGACAGATGAAAAGTGAGATTGCTCTATGGCTGCAGCAAAATAACATTGCCTGCTATATGGCTCCGGCATTACCCAGCGAGTGGTATGCAGATGCCAGTCATCCGCTGGACAAAGGGTATGCCATGCTTGCGAAACAGCTCTTTGAAAATGAGTCATTCATATCCGTCATCCTCAACTCCAGCTCAAATTAATCTTTACCTCCAGGCCAAAACCAACATTTCTCTTGATTATTGACTCAATAACTGTACCATCGGTTTTCAGTTTCAGGCCCTGTGCTTGATAAATTGAGGTACCATTATGGGTAAGCGTTTGGCATTTACACTCATTGAGCTCCTGGTGGTAATCGCCATAATCGCATTGTTGATGGCTATTTTAATGCCCGCACTTAGTTATGTCCGCAAGCAGGCGCGTTCAAGTGCTTGTCAGAGTAACCTCCGCCAGTTGTGCTTGGCTATGAATCTTTACGCACTTGATCACGATGACCGAACTATGCCATTTTCTCATCAATCCGGCATGTACTGGTTCCACCAGTTGGCTCCATATCTGAGCGCTAAGGATTATAAGAACAATCCGGAAGAACATTTGGAGGGTGTGATGAAAGTGACTTTTTGTCCTGTGACAAAACGCCGGGACAGTTCTGAGACATCGTTCTACGGTTCAGCTTATACCTCGTGGCGTTTCATGGGTGGTGAAGGCAGCTACGGACTGAATCTTTGGTTATTACCCGATGATCCGATTTATGCCCCGGCATTTCCTGCGGCAAATTTCTTTATGAAGTATTCGGATGCTCAGCAGCGTGTCCCGCTGTTAGGAGATTCGGTGTGGGTCGGTTCGTGGCCTTTCGCTAATGATGCAGTGCCCGATGACCTGTCCGGAGAGATAGGATATCCGGGCTATCCCCACGGTGAAGGATACTTTATGGGGCGTTTCTGTGTTGACCGGCACAAAAAAGCTACTAATATTGGATTTGTGGACAGCCATATAGAAAGAGTTTACCTGGAAGAATTGTGGACACTAAAATGGCACCGGAACTTTAAGCCCAACGATGATGTGTCTATACCTTGAATTGGAACACTTTTTGTTACCATAAGAAAAAGAGAGCAAAAAATGAAAAAAGAAATACTAACACAATCTTTCAGCAAAATAGTTATTACGCTATTGAGCGTTTTTCTTTTGCTCACAGAAACATACGGAGCAAATTCAAAAGGACCGTACATTCAAAGCAATTCGGAAAATCAAATTAGACAAATACCCAAAACAGCATACAAGCAGCTAAAAAGGACAACTGCAAGTCCTTCGAGCTTTAAACCAAATATGCCTTTCAACGAAGCAATTGACATTTTGCGTAATTCAACGGTACGTCCGTTAAATATCGTAGTGCTTTGGAAAGATTTGGAGGAGAATGCGGACATCTATAGAGAAACTCCTATTGGAATGGATGGCCTTTCGGGAGTTCCTTTACGCACGCATTTGAAAATTTTGTTGATGTCGGTTTCGGGAGGTGGTGTGGAAAAATTGGGATATGTAGTTGATAAAGGAGTTATCATTATCACAACACGAGACTCTTTGCCGAGGAAAATGAAAACTCGTATTTATGATATCACAGATTTAGTCAGTGCGCCTGCTAATTATCGCTTTATGCCCGGATTTGGTATGCCCTTTGGCTTTGGCGGAATGCCTAATGGCGGCGGGATGCCCTTCGGTGGCACTGGTTTGGCCGGACAAGGATTCTATAGCTCTCCAAACGGAGGGGCTTATGGGGGTTCTAATAGAACAAGGGTGAGTAGGTAGAAAAGATATGATATCGGGATCAAAGAAGAGGATTTTGAATGAAGCCGACTTTATTGATTTTGGCTGCAGGGATGGGTACTCGCTACGGTGGACTTAAGCAAATTGATTCTATTGGTCCCAACGGCGAAATAATTATCGATTATTCTATCTATGATGCCATAAATGCCGGATTTGGCAAAATCGTTTTTGTGATTCGACATTGCTTTGAAGATGCTTTCAAAGAAAAGATTGGCAATAAGTTTGATAACCTTGTCGAAACAGCGTATTCATACCAGGAAGTGGACACCTGTGTTGAAGGTTTTAAACTGCCGAAAGACCGAGACAAACCTTGGGGTACCGGACATGCCATACTCGTTGCCTGCGATTTAATCCATGAACCGTTTGCAGTCATTAATGCCGATGACTACTACGGCCCTGATGCATTTAAAGCAATTGCCGGATTTCTCACTGCAAAAGACCTGTCATGCAACGATTACGCAATGGTCGGTTATACCCTCAGGGATACCTTAAGTGAATATGGTTCTGTTGCCAGGGGTGTGTGCCGGTGTGATGAACATATGTTCTTAAGGGAGATTATCGAACGTAAAAAAGTCGAAAAAACATCGACCGGTGCCCGCTATTTTGAGGACGATGGAACAGAACATGCTCTGACCGGCAATGAAATTGTTTCGAGGAATATGTGGGGATTCCAGCCGTCAATCTTCCGGCACCTCAAAGTAAGCTTTAAGCGATTTCTCGAAGACCGAGGCAATGAAAGGGATTCGGAGCTATTCATACCAACTGTTGTGGATGAACTCATAGAAAAAGAAAAAGCCAAAGTAAAAGTCTTGTGCGCAAATGACAAATGCTTTGGAGTTACTTATCGTAAAGATGCGGCCAATGCGGCAAAATGTATTCGCCTGCTGATAGAGCAAGGTCTTTATCCGGAAAACCTCTGGGATCAATCGTGAAACACGACATCAAGTCAATCGTAAAACATTTTTGTATCAAGGGTGAGTTAACTGAAATAAAACCTCTGCTTCGTGGTCACATTAATGATACATACATCCTGACCACTCAGAAGAACAAACATATTGTCCGATATATACTACAACGAATAAATCACACTGTGTTCGAAGATCCTCCTTCAGTGATGCAAAACATTATCCGGGTTACCGAACACATACAAAGCCGTATGCAGGAAATTGATCCGCTCCTGGCATCTCGCCAGTTGAATGTTATCAGCACTGTTGATAATGCGTGCTTTCATAAAGATGCTGATGGCGACTTTTGGCGGATGTATAATTTCATAGAGGACGCTGTTGCATACGATACTGTTGATTCCGCCGATTTGGCGTATGAAGCGGCACGAATGTTCGGCTGGTTCCAGAAAATGCTGATTGACCTCCCCGGGCCGGCCCTGCATGAGAGCATTTCTGACTTCCACAACACACCTTTGCGATTTAAGACCTTCCAGCGTGTTCTTAAAGAAGACACCTGTAATCGGGCGAAAAATGCAAAACCGGAAATTAAATTTTTATTTGATAATGCGTCCATCTGTGATGTCTTGCTGAATTTGGCCGATAAAGGTAAAATCCCCGTTCGTATTACGCATAATGATACTAAGGTGAACAATGTGATGCTTGACAAAAATACCAACAAAGGTGTTTGCGTAATTGATTTGGATACCGTTATGCCGGGCCTGTCAATTTATGATTTTGGTGATATGATTCGTACTGGGACCACTTTCGCTGATGAGGATGAACGCGACTTATCAAAAGTAGCTATGAACCTGCCGATGTTTGAAGTCTTCGTTAGAGGTTTTGCCGAGCAAAGCAGCCATTTTCTCACTTCCACAGAGAAAGAGCACCTTGCTTTTGCTGCGAAGCTAATCACCTTTGAACAGCTTATCAGGTTTCTTACGGATTATCTGGCTGGTGATATCTACTATAAGGTTAACCGCAAAGACCATAATCTCGACCGCACCCGAACACAGATGAAGCTGGTCCGGTCTATGGTCGCCCAGGAAGAGGCTATGAACGAAGTAGTCGAAAAGGTTTTTCAACAGATCGATTGATTTGCTTCTTTGATATTCTAAAATAAAAGGATTCTTTGTATAGCACTTGCAGAAAGTATAAAGTATGTTGTTAAGGTATTTTATAAACGGAGAATAATATGGACTGGAATGCTGTTGGAATTGAAACCAATTTTAGCTCTTTAGACTGGTGTATCGTCGTCGGCTATCTAATAACCGTTGTAGCGGTTGGTGTTTATATAAGGCGATATATAACCAATGTTACGGATTTTATGGTTGCCGGCCGGGGCTTAAAAACCTTCCTGGCGATTGCGACAATGATTGGGACCGAATTAGGTTTGGTTACGGTGATGTATTCGTCTCAAAAAGGTTTTACCGGCGGCTTCGCTGCCTTTCACATTGCTCTGGCCGCTGCTATTGTAACTTTAGTTGTGGGGCTGACCGGATTTATCGTGGTGCCCTTGCGACGTATGAAGGTAATGACCATACCTGAATTCTATGAGAAGCGGTTCGGGCGGGGCGTACGCATTCTTGGCGGAATCATATTGGCTTTGTCTGGGATACTCAATATGGGAATGTTCCTCAAAGCCGGCTCTCTTTTTGTAATGGGTATCACCGGCCTGACTCGATCCGTTCACCTCAATATTATTATGTCTGTTTTGCTGGGGATGGTATTGTTGTACACTACTCTGGGCGGGATGGTTTCGGTGGTGGTTCTCGACTATATACAATTCGTAGTTTTATCGTTCGGCCTTTTGGCTGCGAGTTTGTTGTCCATCAGATATTTGGGCTGGGGGAACATTATTGAAACAGTTTCTCAGTTAAAAGGCCGGGCGGGTTTCGACCCTTTTCACGGTGAGGGTTTCGGCGTTCCCTATGTTGTGTGGATGTTCTTCCTGGGACTGGTCAGTTGCGCGGTTTGGCAAACAGCGGTGATTCGTGCCTGTTCGGCCGAGAATACTCGTACCGTTAAGAAAATCTACACTTGGGCTTCTATCGGTTTTCTTATGCGATTTCTTCTGCCGTATTTTTTGGGAATTTGTGCTTTAACCTATATCGCCGGGCATGAGTCATTAAAAAATGTTTTTCTTCCTGATAGCGGTTCCGTAGATTCACAGGTAACTCTGATGGCAATGCCCATATTCTTGAGTCAGATCCTTCCGGTTGGTTTGATAGGTATCATTTCCGCAGGAATGCTGGCGGCGTTTATGTCCACTCATGATAGTTACCTGTTATGCTGGAGTTCCGTGCTCACCCAGGATGTGGTGGCGCCCTGTTTCAAAAATGGATTGTCTTCGAAAGCACGTTTGTTACTGACGCGAATATTTATAATAGCTATTGGTATTTTCATTTTAGTTTGGGGGCTTTGGTACGATTTAGGCCAGGATTTATGGGATTACATGGCAATCTCCGGGGCCATCTATTTTACAGGGGCCATTGCCCTGTTGGTGTTCGGCCTGTACTGGAAGCGGGCCAGTAAAGTCGGGGCGTACTTAGCTCTGGTTTGTGGCTTTCTTGCTGTTATCGGTTTGACGCCCGTGCAAAATAAGCTCGGATTCCTGTTAAATCCGATTAAGTTACAATTCGGTTTCACAAAAGAAATACCAATAGAAGAGGTTACCGAAAAGACGGTTCTTGTCGTTAAGAACATTCCCATTGAACAGATTACCACAAAGACGGTCGAAGTATATGATACGATTGGCAGTGAAATTGTTGGGCTGACTGTCATAGCCCTTGCAATATTGGCAATGATAATCGGCTCTCTTTTATTTCCGCAGAAACGCGCATATTCTTCAGGCTAAGGAGTAACAAGATATGAATTTTTGGATTAACTTTTGGACCGGTTTTTTTATTGTAAGTCTTGTCCTTTTTGCAGGGCTTGCAATAGTTGTTACGATTGGCGGATTTTTCAACATTCGTTCTCTGTTCAAAAACCTTACTGAGCGTTCCGGACAATCTGAACAAGGCGCCGTCGAGGAAGATAGCCCGGCCGAATAATAAAGGAGCCTAATGAACAGGCGCGAAAGATTGATGGCTACGTTGTGCGGCAAACCGGTTGACCGGCCCGCCGTTAATTTCTATGAAATAGGCGGTTTCAAAGATGACCCCTCTTACCCCGATGAATTCAATATCTATAACGATCCGTCCTGGAAGCCGTTGCTTGAGCTTGCTGAGCGGCAAACAGACCTTATTCGTATGCGCAGCCCCGTAAAGCCGCGCTCCCATGAAGTGACATCTGAGGCCCCGGCCGGCGGCAATTGCCGCGATGAATTCTTCAAGACCGGAGAATATATGGAGAAAGGTTGTCTTTTCACATTCACAAATTTGAAAATCGGCGATAGGAATATGACATCGCTGACACGCCGCAGTCCCGACGTCGATACCGTCTGGACGGTGCAGCACCTTCTAAAGGGCCCGGAAGACGTTGCGGCCTATCTGGAGCTGCCTGATGAAATATTCGCAGAAGACATCGATGTTACAAGTCTTATAGAAGAAGACAAAGAGCTGGGTGACAGTGGTATTATAATGGTCGATACAGAAGACCCGATTTGCGCTGCCGCCTCTTTGTTCAGTATGGAAGATTTTACTGTAATCGCATTGACCCAGCAGAAGCTCTTCCATCGTTTGCTCGAAAAGCTCTCAGTACATATCCAGGCCAGAACTGAAAGAGTGGCCGAATCATTCCCCGGCCATTTGTGGCGTATATACGGCCCCGAATATGCCACGGAACCCTACCTCCCCCCGAACCTTTTCAAAGAGTATGTAGTCCGTTACACCGGGCCGATGGTAGAGGCCATTCAAAAATACGGCGGTTTTGCCCGAATTCACTGTCACGGCCGAATTCGAGCCGTCCTTGATTATATTATGGAGATGGCCCCGACAGCCATTGACCCGATTGAGCCGCCCCCGCAGGGCGATGTAGAGCTTGACTACGTCCGCAGCAAGTACGGTAAAGACTTGGTACTTTTCGGCAATCTCGAAATGGCCGACGTAGAAAATTGCCCCCCGGCTGATTTCGAGAAAATCGTCGAAAAAACCCTGATAGATGGAACCACCGGCCAAGGCAAAGGCTTCGTCCTCATGCCGTCCTCCGCCCCTTACGGCCGAACCATAACCCCCACAGTAATGAAAAACTACGAAACAATACTCCGCCTCGCCACCAGCTTCAGCTTGTGAGATATGACCTTCGACAAGCTTAGGACAATGGGCATTGAAATTGGGTTTGTTTGGGTTTGAATTGGGTTTGTTTTGGGTTTGAATTGGGTTAAATTGGCTTTGTATTGGCTTTAATTGGCTTTGTATTGGCTTTAATTGGCTTTGTATTGGCTTTAATTGGGTTTGAATTGGCTTTGTTTTTTGTGAAATCATCGTTTTTAGGTGAAAAATGGGGAAAATTGGCTTTGTTTTGCATAAAAAGGTGTGATTTGTAGAGAGTTCTCTACAGTTGTAGAGAGAGCCAAATCGCCTTAAGTGCCTAAAGTGTCTAAAATGCCTAAAGTGAGCTAAAGTTGGATTCTC
>JACKQG010000611.1_pt1 | contig 51804 bp, 45 predicted proteins | sample 8237621 | NCBI WGS metagenome assembly JACKQG01 (sample SAMN15677084, study PRJNA649215) | marine metagenome | biome: marine; feature: Black Sea; material: saline water; isolation source: suspended particulate matter (SPM) from the Black Sea western gyre | collected 2013-06-09/2013-06-10 | depth... | reverse complement strand
GGATCTGCGGGACCAGTTCAAAGACATATCCATTTTGTACGGGGCGCGTAGCGTGAACGATCTCGTGTACAAAGAGCGGCTGGACACTTGGCAGCAGATGAAGGATGTGCAAACGCTCTATACGGTGGACCCCGGCGGCGAAACCCCTGACTGGAAGGGCGAAGTGGGCTTTGTTCCCACTGTTTTGACAAGTATGAAGCCCAAACCAGAGAACACCATCGTCATTCTCTGCGGACCGCCCATAATGATCAAGTTTGTGCTGGAATCTCTTGTGGAACTGGGATTCTCGCTGGATTCAGCGTACACGACGCTCGAAAACAGAATGAAGTGCGGGGTGGGGAAATGCGGTCGCTGCAATGTCGGCAACCTTTATGTCTGCAAGGATGGCCCGGTGTTCCCATGTAGCGACTTGGAGGCCTTGCCGAAAGAGTTCTGAGCCATAGGAAGTATGTTTACTGGAAGAAAATGGATGGAAAGTGCTGAATCAACTATTGCTGTACAATCAGGTGTAGTGCCATGAGAAAACATACCACAGTGTTACTCATAGTCATTAACTTGACATCTTATGCTTTCGGTGTGGAAAAGCCTACAACCGAGCAGGACAGTTGCATTACGGAAGAATGTCATGGTGAACACACCTCAAAAAAAATTATACATGATCCCGTAAGTGAAGGCAGTTGCGAAGCATGCCACGAAAGTGTCGATGTGAAGGAGCACACCTTTAAATTGACCGACGAAGAGCCGGGACTTTGTATGCAATGTCATGACGAACTGAGCAAGAAGTATATTCACGGTGCTCTGGATGACGGCCAGTGCAAACAATGTCACGAAACGCACGCCAGCGATAATAAATCTCGATTACGTGCCAAAACGGTTGGAGAGATGTGCGCGGAATGCCATGATGTGGTTGAAAATGCAACCCACGTTCACGGCCCCACCTCGGTCAACGAGTGCTCCTTATGTCACGAGGCTCACGAAAGCGATTATGAAAACCGCTTGACCATGGGACCGGACCAGTTGTGCGTGTTCTGCCATGTCACCACCAAGGAGGAACTGGAAGGACTTGAGTTTGTTCATGAGGCTGTACGCGAAAACTGTGCGGACTGTCATGATCCGCATGCGGCCAATAACTGGAAAATGCTCAGGGCTGAGGCGCCGGACATGTGTTTTCCCTGTCATGAGGAAATCCAGACAAAGGCTCAAACTTCCAAACAGCAGCACAATATAGTTTCAGAACAGGGCGGATGTCTGAAATGTCACACGCCTCATGCTTCAAGCGTCCGACACCTGTTGGCCAGTGTGCCGACCACCCTCTGCCTGACCTGCCATGAAGAGCCTCAAGGGGTGACCATAAACGAGGTTCTGCCAGCGTTTAACGAGATCAAGGACAAGGCATATCTCCATGGGCCCATCAAAGAGGATGACTGCAGCGGTTGCCACATGACGCATGGCAGTGACAATTTCCGGATCCTGGCCGGGGAGTATCCGGCGGAATTCTATACCTCATTTGATGAGACGAAATATGAGTTATGTTTTGGCTGTCATGAAAGGACGCTGGTTCGGACGGCCACCGCCGACGCTCTAACGGATTTCCGAAATGGCAACCAGAATCTGCATTTCCTGCATGTCAACAAGGAACGCCGCGGTCGAACCTGTCGGGCGTGCCATCAAACCCATGCCAGCAACCAGCCAAAGCATATCCGGATGAGTGTGCCATACGGTGGATGGAAGGATCTACCAATCAATTTTAGCAAGACCGACACGGGGGGACTTTGCGATCCTGGATGCCATTTGGCAAAAGGGTATGATAGACAAATCCCTGTTGACTATACTGTCAAACAGGCAAGACGATCACATGAGTTCAACGGGCTGTTCTGATAACTTTACAGATGTTGGCAATTAAGGAAGAAGTATTCAGCAGGTCTTCTCCTGCCGAGAGGACTGAAAAGAGAATGATAATGAAAACGATAAGGAACATCGTTTTGGCAGTGGTTATTGTGCTTGTACTTTCAACTGTCCTATATGGGGTTGTAGCGTCCTCGACGCGAAGAATCCAGCAGGGCGCGAAAATGCCGGAATTTTCCACAGTGGATACCGCAGGCAAGCCCTTTGCCTACAGACGCTCCGGTAGCCAGGTGCTGATGCTGACATTCTTGTCATCTCAGCAAAAACGCTCCCAAGAGGCCATAGAGGATATTTTCAGCATTTTGTCCGGCATTCCGGCAGACAAGTTGACGTCTCTACAGGTTGCCTTTGTCATGCAAAATGTCGATAATAGAGAGTTCATTGCATCGATTCAAAAAGATGCGCCGGTCGTAGTGCAGATCATCGGTGACGAGCAGTACAAGATATGGGGCAAGTTCGGCGTCATTGCCACGCCCACCGTAGTGATTTCCGATCCTCTGGGTAAGGTTCTCTGCGTTAAGCCGGGACACGCCTACGATTTTGCGCCGGTGGTCAAATTAAGGCTCTTCCTGGCCCTGGACATCCCCTTGGACGTCAGCCCCGACGAGGCCTCGGCCGTTAGAACCGTGGCCAACAGCACTATGTCTGCTAAGGCAAAACGCCATCTGCAGATGGCCGAGCTGCTGTCAAAAAAGGGTAGAGTCAGTTCGGCCATTGAACAAGCCCAAATGGCCTACGAGATCGATCCGAATTCTGCGGAGGTTGCCGTGGAGTTGGGGGAACTCCTGTGTCAGGCGGGTCAGGCCCAAGAGGCCATTAAGCTCGTCAGCTTCCTGTCCGGCCAGAGTGATCGAGACAAGGCCAGAATTAACCTGATCATGGGATGGGCCAAACGCCAACTGGACCAACTGGAAGAGGCGGAGGAGTTTCTGCAGGAGGGAATCAAGCAGGATCCAACCTCTCCGAGGCTTCGCTTTGAGCTGGGTCGAATATACCAGAAATGCAATGACTCTGAGAGGGCTATGCAGACATATTTTCGGGCGCTGCAACTGATATACCCAGAAGAATCAACATAACCATGTAATCCACCGGCTCGGCTGGTGGTTTTAATTATTGAGGTTACTTTTAAAGGAGCAATGACATGAGAAATCGGTTTAGTTCGCACATCAAATTCTACGCAAGCCTTTGTGTTTTTTCCTTGTTGGCTATAACCATCGCTGCTTTTGCTGGCGCTGGTGAAGTATATGACAAACTCGACCAGGCCGCTGTCGACGCCCGCAGCGGCAAAGTGGAACAGGCCCAGGCCACGCTCACCTCGCTACTCAAGGATAAGGCCACAACGGTCATGGCCGGGTATGAGTTGGGCTTGATCCATTATGAAAACGGTGAGGTAGAAAAGGCCATGCCCTTTTTCAAGGATGCACTGTCTGCCGCCTTTCCCGGACCTGCATCCGGCAAAGATGAACAGGCGTTAACCGCACTGCTTCACCAAGAAGCTGACGCCGCCCGCATTAGATATGAACTGGGTGTTATTTGTCAGTCGCAGGGCAAGCAGGATCAGGCAGCGAAGCTGTTTAGAGATGGCTTGAACATTATATCCTCCAAAGGCGCCACATACGTCGGCGTCAAGAAATGCAAGAGCTGTCACTTCAAGCAATGGAATAGCTGGCGAAAAACGGAAATGGCCAAGGCTTTCGAATCGCTCAAACCTGGCGTCAAGAGTGAGGAAAAGACCAAACTCAAGTTCGACCCCAATAAGGACTATACCAAGGATGCCACGTGCCTCGGTTGTCATACGAGCGGTTTTGGTATTCCTGGTGGCTATATTGTGCCGGCCGACGGTGACGCCGAGGCGCAAAATCAAGCCAAGGACAATGCCGGAGTAACATGCGAGGGGTGCCATGGCCCGGGAAGCAAGGCCAACGAAATACAAGAGGAAATCAAGGAAAACAAGCGGCCTTATAAGTTTGCTGAACTTCGGGCGGTCGGTTTCCACAAAGCCGGAGTACGATCTTGCACACCATGCCACAACACCAGCGACCCAGGCAAAGAGCCCGGATACCATTTCGCGTATGAAGAGAAAAGGAAAGAGAAAGAGGCCCAACACGAAAACATTGAGTTGAAATACCGCCAGGATTAGAGAATCTACGGATCGATACGCTACTTGATTCTGTATGTGTTTATACTTTTCAAGCATAAATGGGACAGTCAGGATGCTCCCTGTTGCCCTAAAGGATTACATTTTGCGAACCTGAAAAAACTCTACCAAAAATCCCACTACAAGCGTATCTTACGAGGGCGCGTTCGCGCAAGGGCAGGATTCTGTTAAAAGTTTAATGACATCGGCACAAGCCAGAAACAAGGTTTTGTTTTTCGGATTTACTGTCCGGTCTGTCTGTTTCGGTAAGCGGTTTGTTTTTAAAGGCTTGTGTAATGAGCGATACAGGATTCCAGCCTTCCGCCTAGAACCCGTCGCTCACTATCGTTCGCCCCTGTCACCCCAACGACGTGGGAAAATACATTTCCCACACCCTTGTTAAGGTTCGAATCCTATTTGTTACTGTTATTAATTAAGAAAGCTACTCTCGAAAAAAGAGTAGCTTCTTTTATTTAATGGGCGATACAGGACTCGAACCTGTGACCCGCTGATTAAGAGTCAGCTGCTCTACCAACTGAGCTAATCGCCCCTGATTTTTAGTCTTTAATAAAACATTAGAGACAAATTTTCAGTAACTTTACTATCGAGAGCAACCTATTGCAAGAATTTTTCGCAGAAATTTAATTGTCTGTGCAACTCTTTTGCTTACCAGCTATTAAATATGCTTGCAAAGCTTTCGGTTTCAGACTATAAAAGTGCTCTTAGTGAATGGTGAGTTGTTAATTTTTCAGTAGTTAAGTAATGAAACAAAAAGGGCAAAAATGAGATACAGCCGGATGTTTATACCAACTATCAAGGAGATTCCCGCTGATGCCGAAACAGCCAGCCATAAACTGATGATTCGTGCCGGCTTAATACGCAAAGTTTCCAGTGGAACATATACTTACCTGCCGTTAGGCTGGCGAAGCCTTCTGAAGGTTATTGGAATTGTCCGGGAGGAGATGAACAAGGCCGGAGCACAGGAAATCCTTGCCCCTTCAATGCAGCCGAAAGAGCTTTGGGACAGAACCGGCCGGAGCACCGACTACGGCCCAACAATGTTCTGCCTCGAAGACCGCCACGGCAGAATGAATGTCCTCGGGCCGACCGCAGAGGAAGTGTTTACGTCCATGGTTGCCGGCGAGATAAAATCGTACAAGCAGCTCCCTATCAACCTTTACCAGATAAGCCCGAAATTCCGCGATGAGTTCCGCCCTCGGTTCGGGGCGATTCGGTCCCGTGAATTCATTATGAAAGACGCCTATAGCTTCGACTGCGATGCGGCAGGTCTCGATAAATCATACAAGTCAATGTACGATGCGTATTGCAATGTTTTCAAACGCTGCGGTCTCGAATATGTGATTGTTGAGGCTGAATCCGGCGAGATGGGTGGTTCAGGGTCACATCAGTTTACTATCCCGTGCGAGTCGGGCGAAGATACTATCGTTTATACCGAAGACGGCTCTTATGCGGCAAACCTCGAAAGAGCGGCAGTGGACCCATTGCCAAAAGATACGGCTAAAGGTGAGATTCCGCCAATGGAGGAAGTACATACACCAAATGTTGGTACCATCGACGCGGTCTGTGAATTTCTCAAAACCAAACCCACCGAAATGATAAAAACTTTAATATATAAGACTCACCCATTAAAGGAAACTGTAAAAAATATAGTAGAGTACAAAGCAATCCATAAAGATGGTGTTGGGCGGTATCGTGAATCCCTTAGGCCAAAATTTTATGCTGTTTTAGTCCGAGGCGATCATGAAATCAATGATGAGAAGCTCAGAATTATTGCGGGAGAAAGTTTAGAGTTTGCGGACGAGGATGATATACAAATGATAACAGATGCGAATGTAGGTTTCGCAGGGCCAGTAGAACTCAGAACTAGAATGAATATTCCATTCATCATCGACCACGCCGTTGCAGCTATGGCGGTTGGTGTTACAGGAGCTAACAAGACAGATTATCATATCAAAAACGTTGTTCCCGGAAGAGATTTCCCTATCGAAGGAAATAATATTACTGTCACCGATATCCGCCATGCAAGAGAAGGCGATACATATAACGGCAAGAAGCTGCTTTTTAAGAAAGGTATCGAAGTCGGGCAGGTGTTCAAGCTTGGAACCAAATACAGCGAGAAACTCGGCGCAAAATTCCTCGATGAAGAAGGGGCCGAGAATCCCTGTATTATGGGCTGCTATGGTATTGGAATAAACCGTATTGTTGCCTCGGCCATCGAACTCGGCAATGACGACAACGGTATTATCTGGCCGATTAGTATTTCGCCATTCGAAGTTATTGTTACTTCGGTCAATCAGGACGATGATAATGTTGCCAAAGCAGCGGAGGACATTTACCAGCAGTTGATCGAGGACGGTGTTGACGTATTACTGGATGACAGGGTCCTTCGCGGCGGAGTAAAATTCAAAGATGCCGACCTGATTGGCATACCCGTGAGAGTCACTGTTGGTAAAAGATCCGTCGCCGAGGGCAACGTCGAGATAAAACTTAGATGTGAATCCGAAAGCCAAAAAGTTCCAATTGAAAAGGCCGCAAATGAAGTGATTAAGCTGGTCGAGTCTTTGAAAGAACAGCTTAAGACTTAATAGAATGTTTTTGAGTGGTAATTATGAAATATTTTGAAATAACATAAAATTGAAAAGGAGAGAACCGATGAAAAAAGATAAACTCTCAAGACGGTCGTTTATTGGCAATACTTCTCTGATGGCCGCCGGTGCAGTTGCCGGCTCATTGACCGGTACCGGATATGCCGCCATAGCCGACAATATCGAACGAATTGTTAAGAAGGGGCGCATCAATCAATCCGTGAGCAAGTGGTGCTATGGAAAACTCTCGCTTGACGAACTTTGCGCGGTATCCAAAAAGATGGGCATAAAAGCCATCGACCTACTTAGCCCAAAGGACTTCGCTACCGTTAAGAAACATGGTCTTGTATGCTCATTGGTGAATACCCACAGCCTTACGAAGGGACTCAACCGAATAGATAATCACAAGCAATGCCTCGAACAAATCCGCTCGGCAATCGATGCAACCGCAGAATATGAATTCCCAAATGTAATTACCTTCCCCGGAAACCGCGCCGGGATGGCTGATGATGTGGGTATAGAAAATATGGTAACGGCCCTCAAACAAGTGGCCGGATACGCTGAGAAGAAGAAGGTAACTATTTGCATCGAGTACCTCAACAGCAAAGTAAATCATAAAGATTATATGTTCGATAAAATGGCGTGGGGTGTAGAGGTCTGTAAAAAAGTCGGGTCAGACAGGGTTAAAATTCTTTATGATATCTATCACGCTCAGATAATGGAAGGCGATATCATCCGCACGATTCAAGATTATCATGAATACATAGGCCACTATCATACAGGCGGCAACCCGGGGCGAAACGAAATCGACGAGACACAGGAATTGTATTATCCGGCTATTATGCGCGCAATCGCCAAGACAGGTTTCAAAGGGTATGTGGCGCACGAGTTTGTCCCAAAGCGAGATCCCATCGAGTCTCTCGCTTATGCGGTACGAATTTGCGATGTCTGAGACAAAAACCAGAAACTCAAAACTAAAAAACTCCAAGCTATAGATGTGGAAATTAAATGATCCTAAGCCGGTAAAGCTTATCATAGGAATTTTAGCTTCTAACTATCAATGCCTGCATACAGCGGCCGAATTGCTGAGTGATAAGTTCGGCAAGGTAGATCTTTCAAGCGAGGTCTGGCCGTTTGACCAAACAGATTATTACAAGGAACAAACAGGCCCGCGTATCTTAAGGCAGTTTGTCAGCATTAAACGGCTGATAGAGCCAGGTTTATTAGCCAAAATTAAACTCCGGACCAACAAACTCGAACAAAAACTGTCAAAAAAGCTGGCACTTCCATTAACAAGACCTGTAAACCTGGATCCGGGTATCATCGAGCCCTCAAAATTAGTACTGGCAACAACAAAAAACTATTCGCATCGTATATATATCGGCAAAAAAATGTATGCTGAAGTAACGCTGATTTTCGACAAAGGCTGTTGGAGACCGCAGTCTTATACGTACCCCGATTACAAACAGCAATGCTACTTCGATTATTTTGATAAAGTCAGAGCCCGATTATTGGAGCAGTTAAAATCGAAAAGATAATCATATTAGCGATAATTCTGTTCACAGGCTCATTTGCACTGTCGGTTATTTTGACAATAGTTGCCAAAAAGCTGGCCATTCGAGCAGGTTTGGTTGCCCATCCGGTCCAAGACAGGTACCACCGAACAGTGATACCTCTCGGCGGCGGCATAGCAATATTCAGCACGATTTCAATTATCATCCTTGCAGGTATTGCAATCGTCAAATTTTTGGTCGTCGGCGGTCACCTTGATTGGCTCGGCAGTTCGATTACAATCCATACGGACGGCTTTTTAAGTAAAATAGGGCAGCTCCTGATTATATTGCTCGTTGTCCTTCTTTTGTTCGCACTCGGCCTTTGGGATGACAAAAAACATCTCAGCCCATTTTTCAAACTCGCTGTCCAGTTCGCAGCAGCGATAATCGCCGCTTTCTTTGCGGAAATAAGGATTGAACTTTTTATCGAAAGCAAAATTGTTACTTCTTTACTGTCCGCCGTCTGGATAGTTCTGATTATTAACGCGTTTAACTTTCTCGACAATATGGACGGAGCTTCTGCGGGTATCGCTGTCATAATAAGCTGTATATTATTAACTGCGGCCGCTTTAAGCAGCCAGGTCTTTGTCGGGAGTTTAACACTGATTTTCATAGGAACATTGTTGGGCTTTTTGGTATTTAATTTCCCCCCTGCCAAGATATTTATGGGGGACGCCGGCTCACTTGTTGTGGGATTTTTTGTTGCATTGCTGAGCGTGCGTACTACTTATTATCATGAAGCACTAAGCGGATCATGGTATCCTGTTTTTATGCCTTTGCTGGTTATGGCGGTCCCACTCTATGATTTCATCAGCGTGACACTGCTGCGCATAAGCCAAGGGAAAAGCCCCTTTATAGGAGATACTCAACATTTCTCCCATCGATTAAAAAGGCACGGCTTGACAGATACTCAGACAGTCCTGACGTTATACTTAGCTACACTCTGTACCGGGCTTGGAGCGATTTTTCTCTATCAGGTTAATCTGGCCGGCGCAATTCTAATCATTATTCAAACAGTTATGGTATTATCTATTATCGCTATTTTTGAAACCACCTCACATAATGATAAAACCAACGATTAATTCAAACGAATCCAAAAGTAGAGCATTAGTATGCCTGGAATACATACTTCTTGTTTTGTGCGTTTGTGTAATTGTGCTTCGCACGACATTTACCGAAGGCCCAACAGTACAATCTGCTGCACTGCCATCCAGTATTACCGATAGCATGTACGGCTTACCGATATGGAGGGCTGTACTAATATCTTCGTTCAGCATGTTTGTATCAACTGCATTGATATTTTCCTTCGTAGCCTGGATTGTATTGAGAATTTGCAGCAGGAAGTTTTCATACTGCCTGAGCGGCCTCGAAACAGGCTTGCTGCTTTTCTGTGCAGCCGCTGTTATTTCCGGTCTTGCAGCGCCTGATAAGCGAGGAGCGATTAACAACTTTACCGGACTTGTGGCACCGATACTGATGGCCCTGGTACTGGTACAGATACTGGACTCTCAAACAAAAATAAAACTCATCTTAGTTCTCATTGTGGCTCTGGGTATGGTCTCAACTTATCGATGTTGGGAGCAATATTCCGATAACGAGCATTTGATTGAATTTTACGAAAAAGACCTTGACGCGGCGCTCGCTCAGCATCGAATTGTCCCAGACAGTTTGGAACACTTTCAGTTCGAACATCGTCTTTACTCAAAGGACATCAGTGGTTTTTTCACAACAAGCAACTCTGCCGGTTCTTTCGCGATGATGGCATCCTTTGCCGCTGTTGTATTGCTAATCGGAAAGTTTAAAAAACGAAATCCTGATTCTATTGAAATTGCCTGGTTGATTATGCGTGGTATAGCCGTTGTTATTTTAATTTTTGGCCTTGTAATCACAAAAAGCAAAGGCGCAATTATTGCCTCAGTCTTTGCTGCAACAGTGTTTGTTATTTATCTTTGTTTTGGTAACCGGCTGATAGCTTACAAAAAAGCGATATTGATTGGGTGTTTATTATTGGGCATCGCAGGTGGTTGGATTGTTATCCAGTATGGGCTAACACACGACCGACTACCGGGCGGTAATTCAATGTTCGTAAGATGGCAGTACTGGGACGCTTCAGCAAAAATGTATGCCGACCATTGGTTTACAGGAGTTGGTCCGGGTAACTTTTCACACTTCTATCCGCATTACAAACCATCTTCCGCGTCGGAATCAGTTGCGGATCCACATTGCTTTCTCCTCAGCATCCTTACTCAATACGGCCCCATTGGGCTTACTGGGTTTTTAGCTATGATTTGCATACCATTGTGGACAGTATTGTCTGCCAGGAAAGTAAACTGCTCGCCGGAGACTCACCTGCCTGAACCAGCTTTCATAAAAACAGCTATTGGTTTGGCAATAATTGTCTCGGCTGTTTTACTGTTTATTCGACCGTTTGTTTTTCCCCTGCCGTCTACAGCTACCCCTCAGGAAAGACAAGCCGGGATAATCATATTATATATTATGCCTATAATTATTTTCATAGCAGGTTTCCTGCTCGCATCCGCCGGTGAGACGGCAAAAATGTCTCGCTCAGAAATTATAATCGCGGCTCTTTTCTGTGCTATATTGGGCGTTGCTTTTCATAACCTGATAGACTTTGCTATTTTTGAGCCCGGAGTATTCACGGTTTTCTGGGTGATAATAGCTTGTCTGATTGCAATATATTCTCAAACATATCCACGACCTCAAGTCTCCCTAAAGCCTGCTCCTTTTGTAAAGATACTGACGGTGGCAGCCGGCCTGGTATTAATTGTTGTTTATCTCAATTATGTTGTTATTCCTGTAAGCAAAACCAGCGCTAAAATCCAGTTGGCAGACCGGGCCATATCCACCGGCCAATTCGAACAGGCTCACAAGCTGCTTGACCGAGCCTCTGAAGACGACTCTTTAAGCTCCGACGCCCCATCACTCAACAGCAAACTGTATCTGCACCATTTCAAGCTTACATCGAGTGTCAATCGTGACTTGCTTGTAGCAGCAGAAAAGCAGTCGCTGTGTGCAATTCAGCGTAACAGTGCCGCTTTCAAAAACTATGAGCGGCTAACAGAAGTATATAGCCTGCTCGCGGACATTTCCAAACAGCAGGAAAAAACCGACTGGCTTAATAAAGCCTTCGATAACACCTCATTTACAGTTGAGCATCTTTATCCCGGGTGCGCCCGGCTTCGTATCGAACTGGCAAAAATCTCAGAGCTTTTGGGTAAAACTGATATAGCAATCAGCCAATATGAAAAAGCCATTGAAATCGAAGATGAATATCGTGCTCAGTTTAGAGAAATGTACCCCAAAAGAGAGGAAATTGTCAGTCGACTCGGGGACAAAAAATATCTATTTGCAAAACAGCGGATAAAATATCTTAGAAGCCAACCAGTTCTCTGATACGATGTTCGTAATACTCATTACGATATACGAGCTATTATCTCATCAGGTATATCGAAGTTAGCGTATGCGTTCTGCACGTCGTCGTGGTCATCGAAAGCCTCCATCAGCGAAATTATTCGCCTGGCTTTATGCTCGTCGTTAATCTCAATAGTATTCTGCGGGACCATTGAGATTTCAGCAACCTCGGTGGCGATTTCTTTTTCATGGAGTGTCTTTTTCAATTCTTCATAAGCATCTGGATCGCAGGTTATCTCAAAAACATCCCCCGTATTCTGCATATCATCAGCGCCAGCGTTAAGAGCAATCTCCAAAAGCTGCTCTTCATCAGTATTAATGGTACTAACAGTAATAAGTCCCTTCTTGCTGAACATCCAGTTAACGCATCCGCTTGTACCTAAAGAACCACCATGCTTTTCAAACAGTCTTTTAATTTCCGGTGCGGTTCGATTACGGTTATCCGTCAATGCCTCGACCATCATAGCCACACCGCCCGGCCCGTACCCCTCGTAAAGCACCTCTTCAAAATTAACACCCTCCAGATCACCGGTTCCTTTTTTTACGGCCTTTTCAATAGTATCCTTAGGCATATTAGCAGCTTTGCCCTTGTCGATTGCATATCGCAAAGTCAGATTTGTGGCCGGATCACCACCGCCATTCTTAGCCGCAACTATTATCATCCGAGCGATTTTGCTCCATGCTTTGCCGCGTTTTGCATCGATCACAGCCTTTTTATGCTTTATTCCAGCCCAGTGTGAATGACCTGACATAACTGCTCCTAAACAATAATATAAATGACCAAATATGAATTAACTGAACATTATAACTATTTTTGAATAAAAAGTAATGAATATTCTATCATTTTTTCTTCTTTTCAAGTTTGACTTTATGTGTTCTTCTGCGAAGTTCGTCTGGTGTATTTAGATACCTTTTGGCTTAGGGGGCCAGCCAAATTCCTCTAAAGGTTTTTTTCTCAGGATCGAGGAGGTATTTATTTTGACAAGTTCCGTCTTTACGGTATTCTCCTTCCATACACTCCCATGCTCCGTCAACCTTGATTTGCAGGCTCCCATCATCACTAAGGGCAAAAAACTTATCAGAGTTTTTAAAGGTAATCATTGCCTCAGGACTAAAATCACTTTGTCTTAGTTGTTTCACTAATACCGGAGGTCTTTCTTTTTTTCCTGACCATCGATATATGGCGTACATTGGGCTATCGTCAAAAGTGCCGGCAATAATAAAATACGCCTTATGGAAATTAGAATACTCCATAGACCTTATCCCCAGACCAGCCAAATCCAATAATATAGGCTCGTCAAAAATCGGTTTCCGGTTCTTTTCGAGCACATCATCAGGATTAATTAAGGGAACAATAATCGCTTTTGCCTGTTGGCTTATTTTTTCAAAGGGGCGTGGATTTCTGAATCCGATGTAGATTGTTTTGCCGTCAGCAGATGTACAAAGTCCCTCAATATTAAGGCCTTCTTTCTTCGGGGCAAGTTTTTGTTGTTCTTTTTTGGGAAGTTCACCTGTGTCGAATCGAGTTGCTCTATCCAATCTCAAATAACGCATGCTATCAGACTTTACGAGGTATTGAATGAGTGTTTTGCATGGCTTTCCTACAGGTTCAATAGTAACATTACCATCCTGAGACTTTACTATTGTGGCGAAAAAACGATACCTGTTAGGCCTTGTTTTGCCGTCTTTATTTCTACCGTGCGAACTAATCCAATAGATACGCCGCCCAATCATTGTCGCCCCCTCAATATCGACTTCAGGATATTTCGGCTCAATATCCAGAAACTCTGTGATATCATACGAAAAAAGAGGCAATCCACCTTGAGTGGTTTTGTAAACTCTTAAGACATTGTTCTCGTCGTCAGCAACAATGAACATATCCCGGCCTATGGCCACTGCAGCAGACGCATCACTAGTACCACTATAAACAAGAGTTACTGCTGTGTTCTCATTTCCAAAAGCAAGACTTAACGCGCCACCTATCCATACATAGAATACAAATCTGATTATAATTTTCATCGCTCAAACTCAACTTAGAATTTAGCTTATTATATAAAATACCTACTGTCGATTTGTTAGATATTTTAACGTGCATTTGCCGATTTTTCCATATCTAAATGATTTCTACGAACGTCGCAGTAATATCCGAGCCGTTTTTGATGGGACGGTGTTATATAACAAGCAGTTTTTGGTTACACTCAATGTGTTTCATCGGATATATGAATTGATTTTCAACGAAGCCCACCGAGCAGTGCAGCAGCTAAAAATCCTGTACCTTCGCTGGTAGTCGATTTGAGAACAAAATCGTCTATACCGATATCTGGAGCCAGTAGAGTGTCTTCTGATTCAGGGCTGCTCGACCATGCAACTATAACTACTGGTTTATTGCCAAGTGCCTTGCGGGCAGCCGGAGCAAAAGCCGTTGCGTCCATATCCGGCAAAGTGCCATCAGCGAGGATGATCCGTGGCGGATCCTTGCTAATTTGTTCCAAACCATCCTTGCCTGTATGTGCCAGATGTGTTTTGAAACCAAGACGACGACACAGTTCGGCTGCACTGGAAGCCTGGGAGTTGCTGGAAGCCACAATAAGTACAGAAGGAGCACTTTCTGCAAGTCGCAGTTGGCCTGTAGCCATTCTTGTTGCTGTTGAAGACAAGGCAAGCAACCTTTCTTCCCACTTAGCATTTTTGCATTCCAATTGTTCACAACGAAGATGGAGCGATTTTATTTCCCGCTGCCATTGCCCTCCGGCATCCATCGAATCTAATCTTGCCTGCAGTATATGGTCAGCACGTTTAAGTTTGGAGCTGAGTGTTTCTATGTCGGCATCAAGAGAAATTATATCGTCAACACCTTCTCTAAAGGCAAGGCAAAGGAATTCTCTGGAAGGCATAGAAGGTGCATAAAGCACAATAACATGAGGCATCTTCTCGTTCAGAGCATCCTGAGCCAGCTTGACACCCCAACAATCCTCTTCAATCGCCGGTACGAACAGAACTGCCGGCGTCGATGGCAACAAATTCTTTAGCGTCTCATGGTCTGGAGGTTGATTACATTCTTCAACCTCAAATTGTTCCTGACGACAGCGTTTTATCAAAGGCTCTAATATGCAGGTATTGTCTTCGTCTCTTAAGAACAATGCTTTTTTTACCATAATATATCTCCCGCAGTATTATGCATAAGTGGCAGCCTCAAAACGCTCCACTCCGTAATACCTTTTCAAGTTTTTATCGAGGGTATCGAGCAAATCAGGCTTTGGGTCACGTGGAGCCAAAAGTACTACAATACCTCCCTTGCATAAGCCGGCTTCGATATCGGTCATTGCGGGGAAACTACCAAGAACGTCAGCTACCCGCTGAAGACGGCGAAGAATAAGATAGGCAACCAGAAAATGCGGCTGGTCGCCGGGATTAAATTCAATATGACACCGATACAAAACCGCTCCATCCCGACGACGTGAGGAAAGATAAAATTCGCCTGTCGGATCCAAAACTGCCTGAGCATTATCGAGAGCAGCTACAGTCGCACCCTGGTCAGTTTTCTTTTCCTCCTGACGGAAATTTTCCATCCCCGCAAGGAGCTTATCGGACGGTACAGGAGGCTTCTGGTTTGTTAGGAGTGACTGGACGACTTGTTCAAGATATGCTGAGCCATCGAACAAAACATCAAAAACTTCATCATTCAGTTCCAGTGCCCCACGTCTTGCACGTTCCAGAATCGTTTCAACCTGGTGAGTGATGGAAGCTGGTTCCTCTGCACCGCACATTGTTAAATTGCCCTTTATCGAATGTACAAGACGAAAGATAGCATCAGCGGTTTCAGTATCATGTTTTTCCTCTAACGTAAATAGCTCCTGGTTGAGTCGAGCAAGCATTACTTCCACTTCCTTGAGGAATTGTGAATCAGGTCGATCGATATCCAGTTCCTCGTAAACAGATTCATCCGCCTCGGTAGCAGCCGGTATCATAGTTTCTGTGCTGGCTGAAACTGTTTGCGGCGTATTTTCTTTATCCATCATCAAGTTGTTTTTTACGCATGTATCAATGCGGATGGATTTGTTAATATCCATTTCCTTACCATTGCCAAATGTTTGCTCAAATAATCCCGGCAGGTCAATTACCAAACCCATCTGTCTGCCGGTGAGTATGGCGGTTCCAATAAGGCCGGGAACCTTTATCTCGCAGTCAAATTCTGAGATTACAATTTTCTGGGGATTCATGAAATCCGAAATAACAAAAGCTGCACGTTTGTTTTTATACTCAACTATAATGGCCCGCATCTGGTTGTCCTGAATTTTAACCGGCGACTCACCAAAAATCTCCAGCAAATCAAATAAAGGCAAAATCCTGCCAAGATATTTAATTGTACGGCTTGTCCCCCTGATAGTAGTCACCTCATTAACGGAGATGGCCTGCGATGCGACAACAGACGATATAGGAAAGGCAAACGTCATTTTTTCAGCCCGAACAAGTAAAGCATCAGAGATATTTACCGCTGTTATCTTGGGCAGAATGAAAGAAAATGTTGTTCCCTTACCTTCTTCGCTTTTGATGCGAGTTTCGCCATTAATTTGATTCATAACGTCGCGCACAACATCTAATCCCACCCCTCGTCCTGAAGTAGCTGAGGTCTGTTCAGCGGTTGAAAAACCTGGAATATACAAATATTCAAATAGAGCTTCGTCAGAAAGACCGTCAAGCGTTTTGTCATCAGTTAGCTCCATCTTCAATACTTTACGTCGTACAGCTTCTTTATCGATACCACCACCATCATCTATTACGTCAATAATTGTGTTATTTTCCGTGTTGCAGACTCTAACCGTAACAGTCCCGACAGGATCTTTTCCCAACTTAACACGGATTTCTTTGTCTTCGATACCGTGCGCCATTGCGTTGCGTATCTGATGGGCGATTGGGTCATATATCTTTTCCGAAGTTCTTTTATCAATGCATATATCCACACCTTCCAATTCAAAGCGAATCACTTTACCCAAACGCCTTGAGGTATCGCGTGCAATCCGTCGGAAACGCGCGAATAAGTCACCCATCCCAACTGTGCGGACATCAGTAACCAGATTATGTAAATCCGATGAAATCCGTGAAGAAGTGATAGCAAGGTCCTTGACATTGTCCGACAGGACACGTGAAACCTTTGCCCCTTCCTGTATTTCGCGGCTCATCGCATTGAGATTCGAGCTGACAATAATAACTTCACCTGCCAGTTCCAGCATATTGTCCAGGCTGCTCAAACGTACTATCATACTCTCCTGATTTGATGTGGCGGGGCCTGAGGAACTTTTGGGTCTCTGTTCTATTGCAGCAGTATTCGTATCAGACATTGCTCAAAACCCTTTCAATAATTCGCTCAGCAAAAGCAGCGGTAAATGGTTTCGTTAAATAGTCATCAGCTCCACAACGCAGCGCCTGTACAACATATTTGGCATCACGGTGTGTGGAAATGACAATGACCGGTAAATGGCGGATATTCGGTCTGCGACGAATTTCTTCACACAACTCAAAGCCGTCCATCTCCGGCATGACCAGATCGGTCAAAACTATATCCACCGGTTCAGCATCAAGAACTTTAAGTGCCTCGATACCATTGACAGCTTCGGTTATCTTGATATTAAGACTGTCGAGGACCTTAGCGATAATGTTTCGCATTGTCTCGAAATCCTCAACAACCAATGCTTTGAGATTCAGATCTGAAACAGATTTGTTTTTTTCATCTGAAAAAGACTTAATCTTTTGGTTTATTTGCTCATTCATATTTACCAATATCCTTAGACTTAAAAAAAGGCTTGCATTTGTTATAACACCGCATAATGACACATCATAAACCACCCCAACGTTTTCACTTTATCGGAAGAAATCAGTTGCACCTTTAGGGAAATATATCTAAAAGATATTAACTAACTCAGATATGTCCCCTAAGCAATATCGCGACGTTAAGCGCAGTATTGACAAGGTGTTATGAGGCATGCATCATCAATTACAAGGTGAATAAAAAGAGCTTATACTGAATCAATTGTTATAAACTCTGTGTTTTTGGCTTTAATGTGCAATGACGTTTGATATCCTGAAAACCGGCAATAACAATGCAATGGCAATAGTTCCAATAACACAGCCTAAGATCGTTATCATTATCGGCTCTATCAGTGCCATAACGTTCCTGATTGAAGATTCTAGTTTTTTCTCATAAAAGACCGATATTTTATCGCAGACTTCACCGAGTTTGCCGCTTTTTTCCCCTGCTTTGAGCATTTGAATAATTCCAGGCGCCATTAATTGACTGCTCGGCGAAATCATAATGGACTCTGATAACTGGTAACCATCCCGAATTTTATCATTCACTCCGGTCCAAAGTTGTCTAAAATAGTAATTGTCACAGGAGCCCTGAATCACCACTATCGAATCCATCAGGTTCACCCCCGTGTTGAGCATTGTTGCCATAATACGCATACTTCGAGTTACTATCGTATCAATAAACATTGTGCCCAATACAGGTGTTCGAATTTTGATGAAATCAATTACTCTTCGACCGGTTAAAGTTCCTGAGAAGTAATATAATCCCACTGACGTCAATATCAGTCCTGTCAGAAATATTGTCATCGATTGAAAATCGCCTATAAATCTACTGAAACCAACTACAACCTGAGTAATTTTCGGCAGCGCCGCCCCCTTGGATTCATAAATTCTCATAAACCTCGGTAATACAAAAAACATCAACGTCCCTGTGGCCGCCACTGCCATTAACGCCATGATAAATGGATATGTAAGTGCACCTTTGATGCGTTTACGTGTTTCAGATTCGAAATTCAGATAACCGCTGAGCACATTAAGCATTTCTGCCATTCTGCCTGACGCTTCCGATGCTTTTACCATACTAATAAACATTTTATTAAAAATCTTCGGGTATTCAGCTAATGCCCTCGAAAAATCATCTCCATTTTTGACAGTTTCGGCTACATCTATAATCACCATCTTAAACGTTCCATATTCAGCCTGCTCTGCAATAGCATCAAGAGCATCGCTAAGTACTACTCCGCTATCAAGCATCACTGATAACTGTGTTGTGAATAGTATAAGCTCCGCTGGCTTAACTTTTGATTTACACAGTTGAAGATGTACCGGCAATTCATCTTGTTCGAGGACTGGACCATAATCTCTTTGTGAATAGGAACTTGAATCGGTTTCGGTATCGCTATATTTACCGGAACCGATTCTATCTTGTCCCTGCTTGTTTCCAAGTGGAGGTAATTCCTGACCTTTCTCTTGAGAATCAAGCTCATCTGTAAATTTTGTTTCCGAAGCGATCATTTATTATTTATCCAGCATTATATATAGTATTATACATAGCAAAGAGGATCATATTTCTGTTTGTGCTGTTCTCAATACTTCCTCAATAGAAATAATCCCAGCCTTTACCTTTTCGATTCCATCAGATTGCAAGCATACCATTCCATTTTCAATCGCCTTTGCTCTTAGTTTTTTTAAGCTCTGCCGCTCATTAATCATTTCCAGAATTTCCTCATTCGGGACAAAAAGCTCGTGAACGGCAATTCGACCAACATGGCCGGTGTTTCGGCATTTCTTGCATCCTACACCGCGATAATATTCCGTAGTTTCTATGCCTGATTTTTCAACAACCTTCCTTATACTTGTAGGCGGTTCGTACTCCGTCTTACAATTCGGACATATTTTCCGGACAAGTCGCTGGGCCAAGACTGCAATAAGTGAAGCACTTAAAAGGTAAGGCGCAACACCCAAATCCAGCAAACGAGTTACAGCTCCGGGAGCGTCATTCGTATGCAGAGTCGATAGAACCAGATGGCCTGTCAGCGCCGCCTGTACGGCGATATTAGCTGTAGTTTTATCACGAATTTCGCCAACCATAACTACATCCGGGTCCTGTCTTAATAAACTTCTCAGGGCTGTTGAAAATTCAAAACCCGCCCCTTCGCTTACCTGGAATTGATTTATTCCCTCAATATTGCACTCCACCGGGTCTTCCACCGTGCAGATGTTCACCTCTTCACTGTTTAACTCAACAAGCGCCGCATAAAGAGTAGTATTTTTGCCTGATCCGGTCGGTCCTGTTACCAAAACTATACCGTTTGGAGATTGTATTACCTTCCTGAACAACTTGAGATTTCCATAAGTAAATCCAAGTGACTCAAGACTGAAAAGAATCTTCTGCGGGTCGATAATTCTAATCACTACTTTTTCGCCAAAGTTGCCTGGCATAACCGATACCCGTAAATCGATCGGCCTGCCTTCTACTAAAACATGGATACCCCCGTCCTGAGGCAGCCGTCTCTGAGCAATGTCCAGCTCTGCCATAATTTTAACGCGTGAAACTATCGCCGCTTGCATCTGATAAGGTGGACATATCTTCTCATACAGCCTACCATCGACTCTGTAGCGAACCCGGAGTTTCTTATCATCCGGCTCTATATGAATGTCACTGGCATTTTCCCGCACGGCGTTATACAGTAGATAATTAACCAGCTTTACGACAGGTGATTGTCCGGCCACCTCCTCAAGGTCGCTTATATCCTGCGTAATATTTTCTATCAAAGTAAAATCTTCCAGCCCTTCGTCATCGATTATGTCGTCAATGACAAAGACATTGGCAGCCGGCAAATATGTCTGCAGAGTGGCCTTTATATCCTTACTTGTTGAACATACTATCTGAACTTTACAACCGCTTATCCGCTCTATTTCATCTATTAAAAATACGTTTGTCGGTTCACTAACAGCTACAGTTAGAACATCATGAACCTTAAACAGCGGTAGGACTACATATTCTTCGAGAAATTCTCTCGGTAAAATCTCAATGGCTTTTGTGTCGCATATTTTAGGACCAACCTGAGCATACGGAACACCATAGCCCTCTGCCAGTGCCGAGGCTATCTGATTCTCCGTACAATAGCCCATCTCCACCAAAAGCTCACCGAGCAGCTTACGATGGCCTTTTTCTTTCTGTTCAGCCAGTGCCTGTTCAATTTGCTCATCAGTTACAACGCCACGTGCTAGAAGTAACTGCCCAAGCTGCATTTTATTTTCCACAGCTATTTGACTCATAGCTTTTCCTAATTCTTTAAAGCCCCGTTAATACAGACCAGAGAAGGCATGTATTTTCTACACAAAACTCTTTACCGCCTCCGCAAGTTCCACATAGTGGTTAAATTCTTTTTCGAGCCGAGTAATTTCAAGAATTCTCATGCAATTTTCATCAAGTCCTGCTAATCGAAGCTCACATTTGTTCTGACTACAATAGTCTCTCGCCCACAACAACTGTTCCAATCCTTCACCATCAACAAATCCCAAGCCGCTCATATCCAGCACCACACCGACTTTGCATCTTGAGATTATATCAGTAATAGTACTTTGGAAGAACTCGACATCATCGCCATCCAGTTCACCCTGCAGCTCAACAACCGTTACCTCGTTATAATCTTGTATTTTAATTTTCATCCGATTAGCGTTCCCACAGCCGCGGCACCATATTCCACAGAGTCGCCGTTTTGGTAAATATTGTTAAAACCATTCTGAATAATGTCCCAGAGCAGCCCGACATCACTGTCGAGAAATATCCTGCCTAGTTTTTCATCAAATTGTGTTCCCAATCCTTTTCCTATTTCCTCAAGTGCATGCTCTACAGTCATTGCATCACGATAAGTTCGCTTTGATGTCATTGCATCGAAACTGTCCGCCAATCCGACAATTCTACCCGTCAGCGGTATCTGCTCACCAACCAAGCCATCCGGATATCCCCTGCCGTCAACTCGCTCGTGATGAGATAATACACCCGGGATAATATCACGCATTTGTTTTATTTCATGTAAAATACCCGCACCTATCGACGGATGTTGCTTAATACGGTTGAATTCCTGCTCAGTCAGCTTACCTTTCTTTCGCAATACCACTTCTTCTATACCTATCTTTCCTATATCGTGCAGCAATCCAGCCAAATAAACCATGTGTATTTGCTCTTCATCCAATTGCTCCCGCTCCGATAGCTTCTCCGCAATCCATCGTGAAATAAAAGCAACTCTTTCAGAATGACCGTGTGTGTACTTGTCTTTTGCATCAATACTACTTGTCAGTGCTTTCAGTGAGCCAATGAATAATTCTTTGAGGTCTTTAAAGAGTTCGCCGTTCTCGATAAAAACGGCACATCCTCCAGCCACCGAATTAAATAATTTTATATCGGTGCTGTCAAAATCCTGTTTTCCTATTCTGTTTATCGCAACCATCAACCCCATCATGCAGTTACTATTCTCGTTTTTGCCTGTAATGCCGGATTCTGTTTTCTCCTTACCGCATAAAGGTACTGCAATAATATTATTTATATTGTCAGGCCATTCATATTTAAATGCGGAATCGACCTCGCTGTCCAGAAGCGCTTCTTTCCCGCTGTTTATTTCATCCATCAATCCACTATGTAAAATAGCCGCCGTTTGTTCATCAATATCTATAAGACCTGAGCCGGCTGCCACAACCAACTGTTGCTTGTCATCGATGGTCTTTTCCAGCAATATTGCAATGCCTTCAACACAAACAATTTCAGTTAAGCTGTCACAAGCCATCTGTAGAAAGTTGGCATCCGATTCGGTAACCTTCATATTTGTACTGAGCTTGTGAAGCAATACCAGCTCCTCATATGTCTGCGACAGCTCTGTACCGACCATTTCAATCTGTTTTTCTGCTTTTGTCTCAGCTTGAAATTTCTCTACTAAAAGCTCAAGCATTTCCGCTAAATAGTTGCTGTCCATCTGAACCGGATTTACACAGTTTGTATCGTTTGGCGGGACAGAAGCTGGACATAGAGATTTATCACCCAGGTCAATCAAAGCTGTTCCTGAAACTTCTCCGTCTTTGTTACTGAGGCGAGCAGATTTCAGAACAACAGCCAAAACAATATTCGTATCACCAAATCTCCAAACCGGCATGTCGGTCTCATCAGAACCACTTTTTTCGCTGAGTCGGCATAAAGCCTGCCGACTTAGTTTGCTTAATTGTTCAGGGTTACTTTTATATTTACCGCCTTCACACAATAAGACAACTTCATCGGCGTTATTGCAAACTGCAAAATTAAAGCCGAACTTATTTATCTTAGCCCCGAAGCTCTCAAACTGGCGTCGTTGTGACAAACTTAAGGTTTTCCTTACCGTATCCAGCATAGCTCCCTATCGATTATTTCATGTCAATTATTTTAATGCTTTTCGTAAACCGTCAATTGCTTACCATTACTTGCTTCTGGTACAAAACATCTTCGATATTTCCCAACAACTCCTTTGGACTGAATGGCTTGCTCAAACAACTTGATATTCGTAAATCTTCCTGCTGCTCTTTCGTGATAGCAAAGCTTCTGGCAGTTAACATAATTACGGGTATATCCTTGGTATCATCACCTTGCCGAAGCTTCTCCACAAGTTCCAGCCCTGACATAACCGGCATTTGATAATCCGTGACAATAATGTCCGGTTTCTCTTCGCAAGCCAGCTCAAAGGCCTCGGCACCATTATCAGCTGATATGACCTCATAACCATTGTTACGAAGTTTTATCGCTACCACATGAACGATGTGTATTTCATCATCCACGACTAAAACTCTCTTGCCTGTCATGATCTTGCCTCCTCAAAAGATTAATTCATAGCTTGCAGCGTCGAATGGACGCTTAATTTTTTGTTTACACCTTATTATACGGCTCTGACTGCCTGCCTTGTCGTCAGAGGTAATTCAAAGCCAAAAGTGCTCCCAACACCGACCTTGCTCATAACGAATACTCGGCCGTTGTGAACCTTCTCAATTATTTGCTTCACAAGGTTAAGTCCCAGACCTGTACCTTCTGCCTGCTTGTTATTTGCACCAACTCTGTAAAATTTATCAAAAACATATTCTATGTCATCCTCGGGGATACCAACTCCTGTATCAGTGACCCTGACCCGAACCAGAGCCGCATTTTCGTCAACTTCGGTTTCAATCTTCACTGAACCCCCAGATGGCGTATATTTCACGGCATTACTTAGCAGATTAACAATAACCTCTTGAATCATATCCTTGTCAACGTCCACCTGGTCGTAAATAATGGGCTTTTGCCCAATGACCTCTACTTTCTTTTCTTCAGCATAACCTTTTATCATTTTCAACTGTTCTTCTATGAGCATCGTCAAGCTGGCCGTCTCCTTATTTACTTTTATTAGACCGGATTCTATTCGTGAACAATTCAGAATATCTTCAATCAATCGATTCAATCTTTGGGCCTGACTTTGAATTACGGAATAAAATTCTTTTCGCGTCTTTTCATCATTAGCTTCACCATCAGCAAGCATTTCCGTAAAGGCTGTGATGGAAGCAAGAGGAGTCTTGAGTTCATGTGAGACATGACTTACGAAATCATTTTTCATCTGCTGAATTTGCTTTTCTCGTGTAATATCATGCAGCACCGCTACAGCCCCGCATACCTGCCTGTCCTGTTCGTAAACACATGAAACAATGCAGTCAAAAATTTTGGGCGGTCCTTCTTTTGAAATTTCGATCTCTTTTCTTGTTGCCTGTCCCTTCCTTTGTCTGTTGTGGCTTAGAAAATCCGTAAATTCACTCTGGTCAGGCCCGATCAGTTCGCTTACAGGTTTTAGCTGTGAACTGTTATAATCAAAATTGAAGAGCCGGCCAGCCGCCTCATTTGCCATCAATAGTCTGTCAGACTCATCAATAACAATAACAGCGTCACGAATGCTGTATATTATTGCCTCGGTGTTTTCACCCCGTCTTTTTGACAGTTGATTCTTTACCTGCAAATCCCTTATTTTCTTTTCATACTCAGTAATACGAGAAGTACAGCAGGCAAAATGTTTACTAAGAGCCTGGTACAATTCGTTTATTTTTGTCAGCCTGTGTGTCGTAGGAAAGAATTTCTTACCATCATAGGTACCACCTGATTTTTCGTCCTGGAGCAGCGTGGCTATGGACATGACTGCTCTGGTCAGTCTTAACTGATACCAACCCAGATAAATCACGCCCACAGCCCCAAGAATATAGCATACCGACACAACCGGTATCCGCTGCACATAACCGGTGTAGCGCCAACCCTCTTCCGCGCCAGAATCCTGCCATTCGGCAAGACCACTTATTAATAAACTGCTTGCCACGATTACTGTGACTATCGCATATAAGATTCTTGTTAGTCTCAAAACAAACTCCAGTGTTTGTTAAATTCCAAACCATGCTTTAGTTATCAGACACGCCTTATCTTCTCTGCCACCTGGCGGAATCTTCACGCTCAATATCACCAAGCATAATTCTTTCGATGCTATCCAGCTCATCCGGTCTTGTCTCGCCAATGATTCTTTCTTTGAGTCTAATCGCCTCAAGATATGACGGACGAAGCTCAAGCACATAGTTCAGCGCATTCATTGCAGCCTCAGTATCACCTTCAAGATAGTATTTGGCGGCCATTGCGTAACGGTCTTCAGCCAATCTCGCCTTGCCTGCCCACTGCAATTCTTCCTTTGCGCCAAATCTCTTGCGGCGAATATCATCAACTCTAGCATCACTCTGAGTATCCTTGGCCTCATCAATGATGTGAGGTGTCAGCAGAACTATGACTTCCTGGCGTTTAACCTCATCCTTCGTTTTTCTAAAGAGTGCTCCAATGAGCGGCAAATCACCCAACAAGGGTATCTGGCTTCGGCTTGTAACTGTGACATCTCTAAACAGACCACCGATAACAATAGTCTGGCCATCTTTGACCATTATGTTGGTCTTCAGTTCTGTCGAGAACTCGTCAGGAATATCATTAGCTTTTACGGTACCGGAGCTGTCCTTTGGATAAATATCCATCCGGATGTATCCGTCATCCCCTATATAAGGTCTGAAAGAAAGTTTGACACCGGTTTCGAGGAACTTAACATCCTGAGTAGTGGAAGTCTGTGTCTGTGTGGTCTGAGCTCTATAACCTATCTTGTTGCCGATATAAACCTGTCCAAGCTGCTTATTCACTGCCAGAATCTTGGGATTAGCAAGAATCGTGGTGTCGGTTACAGTCTCTAATGCAGTGATGAACGCTCTGAAATCCCCCGAGCTAACACCAATTCTGAATCCGGAACCTCCCATATTAGCGAATCCAGTAGTTTCTACTGGTGTTCCTGCCGATAAAGCCCCAGCCTGTTGTAAAGGATTCAATCCAGCAGTCTGAGATCCCTCAATATAACCACCCAAAACACTATCTGCCGTACCTGCTCCAGCCTCTGTGCCCGTCAGACTTACACCAGCCGCAAAGTTTAAGTCAACACCCAGTTCCATTCCTTCGGTTAAAGTGGCACTGAGAATTGTCGCCTCGATCAAGACCTGCCTGGGTCTGACATCAAGTTCTTTCAGCATCTTTTCCGCTTCAGCGATATTTTCCGGGTAGTCCTCGATAACTATGGTGTCATTCAAAGCCATAGTATCGCCACCTCCTGAATCTGCGGTGATAGAATCACCGACAGGCACGAGGTTCTCTGCAGGAGAACTGCCCTGAATACTTCCGGCAGTGCTAATTACCGAAGTGATGAGCTTCATTGCTTCGGCAGCGCTGATATAGTACAAAGTAAAGATTTTGTACGTCATTCGACCGGGATCTGCCATAATCGTGTCATATTCATCCTTGGTATATACCCTTATTAGATTACCCCTTTGCTCGTACTTATAGTTATCACCCAGGATAGCATCCATAACTTCATCGAAGGTAACATTGGTAAGCTGTCTGAACGCCAATAACCCATCCACGTTTGGCGAAGGCACAATGTTTTTCCCACATATACTGCCTAACAATGCCAGAGCTTTACGTACACCAAAATTCTCCTCACATTTAAATACCGGAATCATCCCATTTTGGAGAACACCTTCCTGGCCGCCTCCTGTCGAAACCTGTGCTACACTTACATTTGCCACAAGATTAGCTTCAGCCAATCCATGGTCAACATCAGCGACCGCAATCGCTGCCATCAGAACCAGCACAATGCTCCATACCAATAATTTGGCTCTGATTTTGATCTTGCTTTTTGAATTCTTGTTTAGATACATAATTCATCTCCTGTCCTTTTTTTGCGAATAGCGTTTCGCACATTGCTATCAGCTATTCCACTGTTTCAGTTTAACTGTGTCATTTTCAAGGTTATCGTAGATTCTCTACACTTCATTACCACTATGTTTTCTTTAATTTCTACTACTTCAAATTCATAACTTTCAATTCCATCACCGACGAACAATTTATCTCCGGCTCTTAATACCTTGTTATTTATAAAAGCCAGGGGATCTTCGCTCGAAACTATTGCTTCAAGCTTCAAATTCTCCGCCACTTTTCTGATTACTTCTTGGTCATCATCTTTTGAAACGATATCTATTTCTTCAACAGCGACTGATTTGGATCCCCGTCCACCGACAAAGTTTTGCCAGCCGTCCGAGGCAAAAAAGTCTCTGGCTACCATATCATTGCGTCCTGTGACTCGCGGTAATTCTATAAATGATATTGTTAATTCCGGTTCAGATTGAGTTTCCATATTCATCAGTTCCGCAATCAATCCTGCGTCAGCAGCCTGCGGGGACGTTTTGGTAAGCACTTTGATCCACATAAAAGCCATAAGTGAAATCAAGCACAACGCCAACACCGCTTTTTTCTTCTCTACGGCTAAATGGCTAAAAAACCTGTTACCACCCCGGCGGTTATTTCTCGCATTTTGTTTCATAATCGTTTTTGAACTTTTTATCCCTGTCCAACTTTTGCCCTGTAATATATAATCGCCTTTGACTCCATACTAACCTGACCGTTAAAATCACTATCGTTGGAAAGTTTCACATGCTCGATACGAACCAATCTGTCCAATACCTGAAGCTGTCTATAGAATTCGAATATCTGAGCTAATTTACCTTTACATTGCATTTTTACCGGTATGCAGTTTAACTTCTCAGCCTTTATTTCTTTGTGGGGTTCTATCATTTGGTCGCTCAAGTTGTTCTCATTCATCAAATCAGCAATTCTGTGCAAAAATCCACCGATATCACTTTGCTCGGGTATTTTCGCCTCATAATTTTCAAGTTCGCGATGGATCTCCAATAATTGCTCATTGAGCAGTAACAGTTGTTTATTGTCCGCATCGCCCTTAGCGATAGTGAGTGCCTGTGTAGATTTTATTTGCCTGATAGCTTTCATATTACCGCGTAGGGGTAGATATCGAAATACCACAAATCCGCCTACAATCACTCCGGCTATGACACAAATCGTTAGTTGTTGTTTTTCTCTAAACAGCATCACTTGTTTTGCCTTTTACTGCTCGCGATAATTTGCCAAATAAGTACTTATCTCAAACTCACTAACCTGTATTTGGATATTTCCTTTGTTGTTTTGAACAGTCCCTTTTGTGTTCTCATTCTTTATCTTCGAATGAAGAGAAGAATTGCCTGCTGCGGTTATCATAGTGGTTCGAGAAAAAGACGGAACAACCTGACAAAAATATGGTGAGTCCTCTAACATGCATATCAAAGCCGCTACATATCTCGAATCCGCTGCCACGCCGCCTATAACCACTCTAAATCGCACATCTCCAAGGGGCAGTTCCTGCTTCCCACTCATCGTTCCCCGGGCCGCTCTTACAACATTACTGCCCCTCGGTGTTAATTTGTCCTGCTGCTTGTTCTCAATTTTCTCAGCAATAAACTCTACTTTGCCGAGCACTATCTTTTCATCAATCAAAAAACTCATTTCCGCTAAGACACCTGCAACATCAATTTTGGAATCAATTTCCTCTATAGATTCCGCTTTTTCCTGTAAACCTCTTAATTCTCTTTTAAGCTCGTCTAATTTAATTGAAAGACCTTTCGCCTGTGTCTGTCTGTTTTCCATTTGAGCGAACTGTGCTCTGGCTGTTGAAATCGATTGAGCGGTAATACAATTCCACACCACCATCATTACAATTACACCACCCAATGCGATGTATTGCGTGTGATAGCTGATCTCGCGACGTTTACCACTCTTATACCATTCTGGAAGAAAATCGATTTCTTTCATACTCGTATCTCTTCTGAGCTTTCGTAATCCACGCTCTCTGTTATTTTCCAGCCCTTCAGACTAAGTCCCACAGCCACCGCCCACTCACAAAGCAAACCCCTCCTGTCACTATCAAAATTCAAATTCCCTCTTTCCCTTGACATATCGAATCCTTTCAACGGCTGTGCCACTTCAATCTCTACAGCCAATTGCCTCTTCAAAACATCAAGCAAAATATATTCGTAAGCCCCTCCTCCTGTAAAAAATGCCTGTCCAACTCGCTTGCCTCGAAATGTTACCGTATAATATCTAAGGCAAAGGGATATCTCTCTTGTCAGCTCCGCAGCAACCTCACTAACCGCATCAACTATTGCCTGTCGCGTTGTTGCTTCTAATTTTTGTTCGTTGCCGTCAACGGGTTGCTCCGATAAGTCATGATTCGATGTCGAAAAGCTCTTTTCCATTTGAAGTGCTTCCCTCAACATCTCAGCCTCGCTAATATCAACACCTAATTTTGCTGCAATTTCTGCATTAAATTTTTCCCCGCCAAGGGGTATCTGCTTGACGAAACTGATTTCTCCACCACGACCAAAGACAACTGTCGTAAACTGGTTTCCTACATCCACAAAAACAACAGTACGTTCTCTGTCCTCCTGACGTCTTTGTGATCTCTCAAAGCTCCTGAACAATGCGCACGGAACCGTATCTATTGACACTGGTTTAAGCCCGGCTTGCTCAAGCAGCTCTATGTGGCTCTTTATCGTTTCATTAGCTGCCGCAAATAATATCAACTCATTCTTAATCTCGTCGCCCTGGTGAACATTGCCGGCAATCACATACTGCATTGCGTCTTCATCCGGGTCTAATCCAAAACGCTGTACAACTTCTTTCCTTAATGCCTGCTCTATCCCATCACTTTGGGCCTCAGCCAATCGCAAACTCGTGATCTCTAATCCATCATTTGGAAGCGAGGAGACAACATTGCTTCCATGAAAGCGTCCCTCTGCAAGCATTTGTTTTATAGCCGAAACAATGAACATATTTTTTTCCAGCTCGTTATTGATATCGTGATCAATACGAGCTTTCTGAGCCGCAATAACACTTAATTGCTCTCCATTCACTAGTAGTTGAATCATCTTGATAGAGTTATGACCTATGTCCAACCCTATCGGCAGTAAGCCTCGACTTTTTAGAGCCCAGCTTAACATTTATACATTTTCCTCCTCAGTAATTTGTGGCATTCCCTCGCTCGCTGTAGAATTACGACTTATTTCTTAAACAGAAGTAAACTTGCTTTCGCAAAAGCAACATCGTCAATTGCGTTCACTCCCGCGTTCATATTCACTGAATCGAAACATATCCTGTAACAGGCTCTACTGTAATTATTGATGCCGTTGAGCCCGCTTGCAGGTTGATAACGCCATTGTTCAAAGGAGTGCTACTGCCATTATAGGGGCTCCCAAGATAATCAAATTTAACTTCGCTGGTTGAATCAAAATTAACACTAACAATATCGACCTTCTTCAGCCTGCCGTCATTTTGAAAATCTATAACATAACTGAAACCCTTCTTAACAGGATGTGGTAATACATTGCCGTATTGGTCTTCTATTCTGTAACTGTCTGCGCTGGCATCAAATACCACTGAAAAATTTTGAGCCCTGCTGATTGCCATACTCTTTGCGTATTCCAAGTCCGCTGTCAGCATATTTGCCGCAGAGCGAATCTGCATACTTGCCGCCGAACTCATCATCGGTATCGCCGTTAATGCCGCTATCGAGATTATCGCAATCACAATTAGAAGCTCCACCAAAGTAAAGCCACCGCTTCGGCCTCTAAAGTCATATCCCGTATTACTTTTGAAAAACATATAGCTCGGTCTTGCTTTTGGATATGTTAAGTTTAACATTCTAACAGCCCTCTTTTTTTTCTATTCCAGCACATTATCATCAATTCCCTTTGCTCTTTTTTCGTCCTATTAATGACCTATCTTTACTGACCAATCTACCCATCCAAATGAACTACAGTATCTATCATATTATCCGACCTGCCCAGATCGGCAGAACCATCAGATTAATTCTTCCAGTTTGGGGCTTTCAAGTACAGATAAACCATCATAAATGTCATCTCCTATACCTTCTGCAGTTAAGGCCAACAGAATTGGTACAATCGTCAAAACAGTACAACAGGAATTATCGAAATATTCCAACTTTTTATAGGGCTGTGATATACAATCGGTATTATTAACATATTTTTGTTTTTTCTTTTCATGGCATAGAAAGGCCGATAAGCATTAACCGTCAGCAGTTATCCGTCCGCCTTATGCTTTCGCGGAGTAATACTAATCGTCATCACTAACGATATTATTGCCGGCGGCGTCAAGTAAATTACCTGCCCAGCCGCGAAGAGAGGTGTTTATTTGGTACTGACGGACCATTCCATTTTCCAAAACGTCAAATGAAATACTTACAAATCTGCTATATGGCGGGAGCACATCAAAGCTAAATTGCACATTTACGCATTGAGGAATCAACGGTATGTACGTAACGCTGTAACTACTCGTTGAGAGCGTTTGAATATCGCTCAAGTTTACTATTGAAGCATCGGATAAAGGAAATTCACAAAATCTCAGATAATCTCCACTCACCCCTCTTTCGATATAGACTAATTCATTTATATTGATTTGTCCATCACCATTATTATCCGCCCGCCAGATAGCTATTTCACTGTTGGGTGTTCCGCATATCAGCTTGCAATGTCTAATAAGTTCCGAAATCCTTAGCGTTGTATAACGCACTTGTGCTTGCTTCTGGCTCGTGTCATCTGTTGTATCATTTGCAGCACCCACAGCAAAAGCCAGTGTAGTCACTGCGGCTAATATTATGCCGGTAACAATCAAAGCAAGCAGTAACTCAACTAAAGTAAAACCTCTTGTATATCTGACATCTCTCATAAGGGATAAACCTGAATACTAAACTCAGCTTTCTTGTTCACTCACAAGTCGATTTAGAATCGCAATTTCCTTGCCGCTGTAATAAACTCGAACCGTAACAAGAATATATTTCGCTACTCCCGTCCCGCTTTCCTGTGGGACGTAAACATAATCGCATATCGAGTCCCTGCTTAGCATCGCATAATTTGAGTCTGTAAATACCACTCCACCTGCATCCTTTATCTGACCCTGGGCTTCGGAAAAAGTTCCATAGACTGCTACTATCTGATTGAACGGTTTATTAACAATCTCCTGCATCAAATCGCCCGCTAACTTTGCACCTAAGGTTCTGCGCATACCTTCAGCCTGGACAGCCGCTCCAGACGTAAATGGAAGCAGCACACCAGCCGCGGCGATACCTAATACAACCGTGGCCATCATTGCCTCGGCAAGTGTGAAAGCTTTCGCATTCTTCATAACTTCACATCACTTTCTAAAGAGCTGAATGTGCAGCGGAATCATCTGTTTGGAATAATCCGGTCTTTGTATCAATTCTCCATCCAGCCTTACCCACTCCTGCCGGCTCGCCATCAAAACGAACCGTATTTAAATTATTAAAGGGATTAACCGGAATTTCCTGTACATACGGACCGTACTGTCCCACCTTTGTTGTCAGAGCAGTTTTGAAACTCTCGAAAGAATCAACCGGTGGAAGGCGGTTTTCGTGCTGAACACTGTACAAATCAAGCTGAGAACGCATTTGATGAAGTCCGTCGATCAACTCGCAAGTCATGGATTCCGGGTTAGCTTCAGTAAACTTCGGAACAACTGACATAGCAGCCACGCTTAACACCACCGCTATGCTTAGCATCTCAGTATATGACAAACGCTTATTCTCTCTCATAACCCCTCTCCCGATATTATTCAAAAAAGGCTGACCAGCTTTGGCTATTTGCTAAACCTGGTCAGCCTGGATAAACATTGTTATTCAACAGTTAGAATATTCATTATAGATTCATGTGGTCGGCCGTGCCATCAGCGGGGTTCTTATCTTCGTCATCGTCAGCATTGATTTGACCGGTGGTTTGGTTATATTCCCAGCTACCACCGTTATCACCAATGGTTCCGGTGGTATCAAGCAAACCATGTACACCAGTGGCATCATATTTGTTGTTGAACTGGTTTATTGCAATCTTCTGCACATAAGGACCGTAATCAGTACCAACAGCACCGTAAACATCGGTCTTCCCTGTCATTTGCGCAACGAAGGCGGCAGAAGTAGGTGGAACATCGTTGTGCTGAATTTTGTACAGCTCAATTTGTGAACGCAGTGTTTGAAGATCAGTACAAAGACTTGACAATTTGGCTTCGGTACTGGCTTCCGTAAACTGAGGAATTACGATAGCTGCCAAAATGCCCAGGATAACCACAACAATCAGAATTTCGACTAATGTAAAACCGCTTTTTTTAGTTTTCATTTTTTGCCCCTTTTCATCAAAATAGTTCTACTTACTGTCTGATAAATCACATAACATCCAGCATAATACTTTTCCTCAGCAATTAGGGTATCGACCCTATCGATACATTGCTTAACCGCACCTTTAATCCTCTGTCCGTTTCTACCCTCCTAATATTAAAAACCGCGAAAATACACCATAATATATACTTCTAATCAATCTCATTCGAACGCAGGATGGCAAATAAAAGTCTAAATTCAAACGTCCGAAAACCTTCCAGATTGCTCTTTCCAAAATAACCATCCAAAGAAAATATAAGAAATAAATCCCGCTTTGCCAAACTTGCAGGCGTGAGATTATCAGATATGCCTGGATTCCACATCACAAGCCTGCCTTGAGCAAACGAATGGGTGCAAAATGATAACTTATAATCAGGAAGGATAGAGGATAATCAATAGTCAATATACAGAGGTGTATTTTCGATGTGTATTCTTCTTTTGGATTCGCCTGAGTGTTCAAGCACTATCCGAATATAGTCTATAGCCTGTAGAACAAGTTCGATTTTATCGGCCCACTCAATTAGAACCACTGAGCCGGGGTAACAAAAATCATCAAAGCCCAACATCTCAAACTCGGAAACAGAATTCAACCGATAAGCATCTATGTGGTAAATATCCAGTCTGCCGGCGTACTCATTAACTATAACGAATGTAGGACTATTAACTTCTCTGCAGTCTTCTGCTCCGGCACCGGCGGCAATCCCCTTAATCAAATGCGTCTTACCGCTGCCTAATTGCCCACAAATACCTATAATCTCCCCCCCTTTTAATTGTGAGCCAAGCTTTCGACCAAATTCTATGGTTTCGTCCGGTGAATTCGAAATATTATTAAAATCTATACCCACAGGTCAATATTTCATCAATAATCATTTACCCAATTGTGCCGGATAGTAATAACCCATCGTCTGAGCGGCAACACCTAATCGATATTGGTGATCCTGCATAAGACACCGAAGCCGTTTAGAAGAAGGTATGGTTGTCGTGTAAATGCGAAGCTCTCCTTTCAGGCTGGTAATTACTTCCTCCCGATGATCACCCAGACAATCTACTACTGCTATTACCCTGCCTTCAATTTGCTGTATTGCTTCGCCAGACCAGTCACGGATTGATCCAGAGACAGCTACTTCCTTTTGAGGATCCGAATCCCACCAAAGAGCGCGTGGGCTCAGGGTCCCGGTTTCCGTAAACTCAATCAGCCGGCCTTTGGCACTATAAAGCCATCGCTGCTTTAAATCTCTTTCGCCGGCATAAACTTCCATACCTTGTGAATCTGCGAGGATATCGGCAGCCATTCCCTGGCCGTGAACATGGCGAGTGGATTCCTTATGGGCCCAGAGTTTGCGACCGGTCATGGCATCCACCACACAGATTGCGTCGGTTTTCTGTCGCGGCTCGATTCCGTAGAAAACCTCCAGCCCTGGATTATCAGGATCAATATCGGCAACGTAGGCAACATCAGGATGTCCCATCTCTAAAGTCCAGAGCCCCTTGCCGTTGTCATCAATCACCGCGGCTCCCATAACCAACTCATCCCTGCCGTCCTCGTCAACATCGGCTGTAATCAAACCGTGGCCACTCTGCCCTCCATACTTTTTTTCTTCCTGTGATGAGTCCCAGTACCAAATTTGGTCAAAGTTCTTATCCAACGCCTGCATCTTGATAAGCTTGTAGGTTCCACGTTGCATTATCAATGATGGCGTTTTGCCGTCAAGATACGCCACCGTAAGAAAATTACGGCAATAATAGTTATATTGGGTAAATCCGTCCCTACTCAGCCACGCTGTTTTAGCTATTACTTTACCGGTTTCTCCATCGATTTTAACCAGATACTCTGGGCCGCTTTGGACAAGTCCCTTTTCGTCTCGAGGGTCTCCGACACCTGCCTTGCAATAAACCTCTGCCTTACCATCGCCATCCACATCATAGACAATCCACGGAGAATACCATATCCCAGCTTCAATGGACCAGCCCATATCATGGCACCACATCATTGTCCCGTCTAAGCGATACGCTTCAAGCTTGTAAGTGGTCGTGCTTTTCTTCCAGTAGCCAGGCTGCTGATACGGGTCAGTATTGAAATTGGGCTGTTTTATAATATATTCATAAGCGCCATCCCCATCCAGGTCCGCAATACCCACTTTCTGGAAATCGTAGTCGCCCTTGAGCGGAATACTGATATACTGCCTACCTCTTAATCTGACAGTAACGCTACCCAATTGTTCCCATGATTTCAACGTCTTCGCCTTGTTATACCGATACAACCTGTAACAAAAGGCTTTTGTACCTAAACTCGGCTTAGGATTTTTATCCACAAAATTCGTTCGATAATAAGGCTTGTCATCAGTCAAAACCGTGAATGAAGGACGAGATTGCTGAGCAAAAGGCACACTTATAACTCGGTAAGCCATATCTTCCGGGTCCGTATCGAGAAGACGCCAGCTTAAAAATACCGAACCATCCTCTCTCTCAACAGCCACCAATCCACGATCCAGTTTCTCCACACCGGATACGACAGAAATAAGACTAAATAGTACAGACAATCCAATCATCCAAATAAACCAAAATCTACTTCTCATAACTCTTACCTCCATAACTCACCGGTCAATTCTTCAAATGGTCATATCCTTTACTACGTAAATCTATAATCCGGCCATCGGTCATCTTTATCTGCATTTTTTTTGTATTTGTAATTGTGCCGATTTTCGAAATAGCCGTAGGCTCATCCCACTTTTCCAATAATCTCCGGCAGTCTTCCTGTGAAAGGGTAAAAAGCAGCTCAAAATCTTCACCGTCGTTCAAGGCCGAATCTAACGGTTCTTTGTTTTTTCGAGCTTGTTGAGATATCGGAATATTCTCGGCATTTATCAATGCCCCAACGCAGCTTTGCCGGCAGATACGGTTCAAATCACTGCTGAGCCCATCACTTATATCAATCATCGAATGCACTTTTACCATTTGAGCGATTTTTATTGCTTCTTTCACTCTCGGCTCAAATTCCAGATGTTTCCCACAGCCTGAAGCACCCAATGAGCCAGTTACACAGATATTGTCATCTATCTTGGCACCCGACCTTCTGACAGGCTCATTGTCCGCCTTTTTACTAATCATTGCGACACTTATCGCAAACGGATTTTTATTCTTCCAGCTTGTAATATCACCACCAACAAGCTCACAGCCAAACTTTTCTCCCGCTTTGACAATCCCGGCGTGAAGTTGCTTTAATTCTTTTTCGCCGAATTCTTTAGGCAGAGCAACAGATACAACCGCTGCAACAGGCACCGTCGCCATAGCCGCACAGTCGCTAAGGCTGACTGCCATGGCCTTATATCCAGCCTGTTCTATTGTCGCCTCTCTTAAGTCGAAATGCACACCGTCCAGTAACATATCGGTGGTGATAAGCAGTGATTCATTCCCTAATCTAATCTGGGCCATATCGTCACCGATGCCGATTGGAAAGTCTGCCGCGGACAACTTGCTTTGGCACGCAAACCATGCGGTTATTTCATCTTCTCCAGCAATCATCGTTGTCCCAAATGATTATTCCAGTATGCAATTTGCTCTTTTGCCTGTTTTGGCCCGGCGGAACCGGCTGTAAGGTATTTATATACAACACCTGCAGCTCCGAGATTTTCATATACGTCCTTCTCAACAGCAGCCGAATACTTTTGCAACTCTTCCAGATTAAGGCCTGCCAAATTCTTATTCTGCTGCTCACAATAAGCAACCAAAGACCCAACAATACCATGTGCTTCACGAAAAGCAACACCCTTGCCAACCAGATACTCAGCTAAGGCTGTAGCATCCAAAAAACCTTCATCCAGCTTAGCTGAAATCTTCTTTGTATTGAATTTCGTATGTGAAACAATCGCACGCGCCACATCCAAACAGATACCGGCCGTATCACTCGCAGCAAAGATATGAGTCTTATCTTCCTGCATATCGCGATTATAGCCCGATGGCTGACCTTTTAAAATCGTCAGCATAGCCATCAATGAACCATAAACCAAACCGGTTTTTGCCCGTATAAGCTCCAAAAGGTCCGGATTACGCTTCTGAGGCATCATACTCGACGATGTACAATAGGCATCATCAATCCGAACAAACCCGAATTCGCTGGATGAATAGATTATCCAGTCCTCAGCCAATCGAGACAGATGTGTCGCAATAAGCGAACAATCGAAAATAAATTCCGCACAATAGTCTCTGTCACTAACTGCATCAATACTGTTATAACTAATATCCAAAAAACCTAATTGCTTTGCGGTGCTCTTTCTGTCTAACGGCAGTGTAGAACCGGCCAGGGCCCCACTGCCCAAAGGTGAAATATTGAGCAGACAAAGGCAATTTTTCAGACGAATAAAATCACGCTCGAATTGTTCGGCAAAACTCAGTAAATAAGAAGCAATAACTATCGGCTGGGCACGCTGAAGATGTGTATAGCCCGGCATTATATCTTCCGCATACTTACCCGCCAATTTAACGAACGCTTTTTGAAGCAGAGTTATTTTAGCCTGCAGCATCTCTATCTGGTCCCGCATCCAAAGACGAACATCGGTGGCAATCTGGTCGTTGCGGCTTCTGCCGGTATGAAGTTTCTTAGCCGGCTCACCTATTTTCGCCACCAGGGCCGCTTCTATCGCCATATGAATATCTTCATACTTCTTCTCGAATTTGAACCGCCCTGCCGCAATTTCCTCGCTGATTTCGATAAGCCCGTCTTTAATTGAATTGAACTCGTCTTTGGTAATCAGCTTTTGTTCAGATAACATTTTCGCATGGGCAATTGAGCCGACAATATCATATTTATAAAGCCGTTTATCTATCGACAACGACTCCACAAAATCAATGGTAAGATCATCCGGACCACCGGCTAATCGCTTTTCCCAACTCTTTTCTGGCTCAGCCATTATATCTACTCCAAAAGCAAAATCTTTTACTCGAAACGAATAGCTCCAAAAATTACCACCCGGTTCATTTTAATTTGTTTCATAACAAAACCACGGTCAAGCTTCCATAGAGCCCTGCCGACCGGCACACCATGAAATCCTATCATTCCTTCCGGTAAGCCTACTTCTCTTCTCTTCGCTCTACGCGCCTTCTTCGGACCTCGCGCTCCTCTTGCTGCCTAACCTGCCGGCCTCTTGAATCTGACAACTGCTCTGCCAGTCGTCCAACAGCAACGCTCTTATCGGCGTTGTCGAATTCTCGCCAGAGCTTTGATGCCATAGACAGAATTTCGACAAGTTGCCCGCGATTAGGAGCACGTTCTAGGACACGCTGTGCCTCCTCGTCCCTTCGCCCTTCAAGCATCATTTCACGGGCATGAATGGCTAAAGTTAGCAGTTCCACTGCATCACCACGCTCAGCTTCCTTAAGTGCATGCAGTGCCATCCTCATCACTTCAAGCTGATGCAGTGCAACTTCCCGCTCACTCCTGGTTCGCTCCTCTATTGCCCTGTCTTCATCCCGATCTCTTCGTCTATCGAGACCTTCGCGCTCTCTGTTTTCTCTTCGTTCCTCTACTTCTCTTCGTACCCTAACCTCTCTGCCTCGCTCTCGCTCCTGACTGCTCTTCTCCTGTAATTGCCTTCTCAATCGCTCATTTTCTGCGCGAAGTCTTTGCAGCTCTCTCTCCTGCTCCTCCAAACGTCCCCGAAGTTCTCGGAATTCTCTCGCCATCCTGTCAAGATTTGAAGAAAGAATCCTTTTCAACTCTTGAATCTGCTCAAGATATTCCGGTCTTCCGGCATCCCGCCTTTCTCTATCATCATCATACCGCAGAACCTCTCTGCTAATGTTTATCCTTCTTCTGCCTTCCGGGCCTTCTTCAACAACTTCACGCCGTTCAGCTTCCATGTCCTTGACCCACTTCTGTCCTGCCTCAGTCACAAAGGAAACGCCTACGTTTTGCCCCTCTCGCAATCTTCTTACTGCTTGAACAAGTTCTTCACGCTGCCATGGCACGAGTACGGTCACATGGTCGTCTTTTTCATGCGGTTTTATGACGATACCCATATATCCTCGTTCGCCAACCTCTTGTTCGACCAGCCGTACAAAGGTTCCTCCCACCGATCCATTTCTATCGCGTTCCTCAGCCGAGAGCATGCCACTGAACATTAACATTGCAAGTATGCTAAGCACCAAAATTATGCTTACCTTTTTCATGATAGTTCTCCTTTTATTTTAGATTTGCATAATACCCGCCATCCACACCGGTTACGGGTAATCTTGCCGTAATTTAACAGGTAAAACTCACAAAATCAACAAAATTACACAAACTTGCAAGGGGCCGGTAATCACCAAGCCTTTTTTGCCGGCCAAATTCATTATCAACCAAAAACTATTACAAAATCTTAATCTTGCAATTAAATCGAAAATCTATTATCCTGCAACTGATATGTCACAAAGACTTCTTATAACCAATTGCAGATTGTTCGATGTTCCTGAAGAGACAAAAACTACGTCCATTCTCATCGAGAATGGCACAATCACCCAAATTGGCCAAATCAATCCTCCTACGGGCTGTAAAGCACTCGATGCTCAGGGAAGAATAGCCGCTCCGGGTTTTATCGACGTACACATTCAGGGCGCAGGCGGTGCAGACGTACTCGATGCAACTCCGGAGGCGCTGAAAGCTATATCACAAACTTGTGCACATTTTGGAGCAACGAGCTTTCTTGCAACGACCGTATTCAAACCGGAGCAGAAAAATCAACACCTTACCGTAGCCGCCGAACATGTTGGCAGGGACCTTGGAGGCGCGAATCTCCTCGGCATACATCTCGAAGGTCCATTTATCTCAATGCAAAAAAAGGGTATGATTCAGCCTGATTGTATATGTCCACCATCAATGCAGGTACTTGATAAAATCCTGAATATTACAAACGGCCAGCTCAAAATGATGACAATTGCGCCTGAACTGCCAGACTGCACTAAAATAATCAAACGTCTCATCGATTCCAGTGTCATTGCCTCTTTCGGACACTCCAGCGCAACTTATGAACAAACAATCGACGGCTTTAACGCCGGTATCTCACACGTAACACATCTTTTTAATGCAATGCCTTCACTCCATCACCGCTCACCCGGCCCATTGGCTGCCATTTTCCAGACAAAACACATAACCGCACAGCTTATACCTGACGGCGTCCACATACATCCAGCCGTTCTTAAATTAGCATATGAGACACTCGGCCCAAATCGCACTATACCTATCACAGATGGTATGCAGGCCCTCGGCCTTGGCGACGGCATATTCATATATAATAGTATCGAATACGAATCTAAAAACGGTACTGCAAGGTACAAAGACGGCACTCTTATCGGTACTGCACTCGGCTTAAGCCAGCTTCTCGAAAGACTCACAGGTTTTACAGGCTGCCCCTTTGAAACTGCAATCAAAGCCGTTACACAAAAAACTGCTGAACTATTAGGTATCGAAGACAGAAAAGGCTCAATTGAACCGGGGAAAGATGCCGACTTGGTTTTGCTCGACCGCAACTACTCGGTTCACACAACTATCGTTGCGGGCAAAGTAGTTTTTCCGAAATGAACTAATCTAAATTAGATAAATCAAGCAATCTGGATCAATAAAACGGGAGAGCCATTACATGCTCTCCCTTTATTTATGTGGCTCTTTCCTTTTCCATTTTTAGCCCTTGCTTACCCTGCCGTCATCTCCATCTGACATGTAATCAAAATCCACAAGATAGGCAAAATAAGTCTAAACTAATATAACCGATTTGGCCATTTTCCAGAGCCACTAATTTACTACTCTTAGTATTATAAATCGGTAGAATCTGCTTTTAGTCTTAAATATTTAAACATTTGACATTCTCATTCTATAGGCCGTATATCCGCTGAAAAACAGTTTGAACTAAACCGTTATAAACAGTAAGATTAAACCTATCTACAATAAATAATTACCTTAAAATCTAAGGAGTTGTCATTATGGAACACAACAAACAAGCACTACACTGGAATCTTAATTTAAACAGTCTGGCCATCGGTTTTTTACTGACACTTTGCCTGCTGTTGGTCCTTGGCGCAACCAAGAGTTATGACAATAACTCTCAACGATATCAATGTTGTGCAGCCGGGAATGAACCACTCGCGGTATTCGTTATTGACACTGAAACCGGAAATACGTGGAGACTTAGCCGAAATGACATGTACGACTTTGGAACTCCATCCCAACCCAGGTCGATCCGGCGAAGTATCAGACCTATGGTAGATTAGTTTATCTGTTTACACTTTTTTTTGGTCATTTGTAAAATCAGGATATAAATATGATTATTAAAACACTTGGCATTTCAACAAGCCCTAGGATTCACGGCAATAGTGATCTTCTCTTACGTGAAGCTCTTTCGGGCGCCGAATCTGCAGGTGCAAAAACCGAATATATCCATTTGTCCGATTATGATATCGCACCGTGTATCGAATGCAATGCATGTTACTCAAGAGGCGATTGCAAGATTCAGGATGATTTCCAACAACTCTTAAAAAAGATACTTGACGCCGACAGGCTTATATTCGCCACCCCTGTTTTTTTTATGACCGTTTGCGCCCAGGCAAAGATGCTTATTGATCGCAGCCAGTGTCTTTGGGCGTATAAATATGTGCTGCATAAACAACTTTTCAGTTCCGAACGCGACCGCCGTGCAATGGTCATCGCCGTGGGCGGCTCAAAAAGCAAAAAACAATTCGAGTGTATTAGATTTACGATGAAATCCTACTTTGATGTGCTTGATATAAATTATTCTACCAATTTGTTTACCAGTAAGGTTGATGATATAGGCGAAATACACAAACATCCTACAGCGCTTAAGGAAGCGTTCCGTCTCGGTAACGAATTAATAGCTGCTGAGTCTCCCCCGCCGCAAAAGCCGATCAACATCGAATTATTCTAAGCCTGTATCAATTCATATTTTAACACTATTGGCAGCTATTCTTTGTCCTCGGGTTTAGCTATTTTGATAACAAAGAAATAAACAATCGCTCCCAAAAAATAACAGCTAAGCGACAAAGCAATTGCAGCGGCCCATATCAATTTGTCGTACTCGCCCTCTTTAGTCAGCGGATGATAAAACTTAGACGTCGGTCTCTTTAGACAATCGATAAGCATTATCAGAGAAAAAATCACACCCGCGACAGCCAAAATACCCAATAAAGCCTGAATCCCAAATATTGGCCTTATTGGCCAGAACGGAAACCTACACCAGGTAAACATAAAAGATACCTCTTAAAATAATTTACCATCTCATACAAAACTCGCGAGCTAATTCCGCACCCTTTCCTTCATAATATAACACAGGTAATATGTCAATCATTCTTTAGTTATTCAGTCTTCGATGATAAGTATTTAAAATATCCAATAATCAGTACTGCTATCACAATCAGAGTTATACATAGAACAACCGGATTAGCGACGTTCAATTTCATTTCAATAAAAATGGGTAAAGATGCTGCTAAGAGAATGACAATAATCAAGCTGACTGCACGCCATGGATATGCAAAATTCATTGTCCAGCCCGTCCATTTAACTGGTTTCGGCACAACCAGACGCGGGTCATCTTTGCAGTGATAGATTGCACCACACCACCAGTTATTCTTATCTTTCCAAAGGATTTCTAATTCCTCTTTCGTCATTATTATCCGTCAACTATGAATATGTTATCTTCTGCTATCTAAAAACAAATAATACTATAACCACAACCGCAATTACCATCAAAATAAATCAATTCTCTGAATGCTGTACTACGACTTATTATCAAAATCCTTATATGCTTAAAGCAAGAGCAATTAGAAAAGGGCCTATACTGAATCTTTCAATATAGGCCCCGAATTTACGTAAAGATACTATGTCAACTACGTAATCTTAGTTGCTGCCTGGACTTTATGGAGTAGGTGCATAAAGACGAATATCATCAAAGAACACTGAACCTGCACCACCGGCCACCGGATTGGTTCTGTTACCAAAGCCAAGAGTAATCGTATTGACATTGCTAAGATTCACACTGAACGCCTGAAGGTCAATAGTCCACTCAGTCCATTCATCAGTCAGTGCTGCATCAGGATTACCATTATCGACACCTGCCGTGCCATTGAGAACAACATACATTGTTTCGGCGGCATTGGCAGCATCGCCCATGTACCAGATTACCAGAGTGCTAACACCATTCTCTGTCCAGTCACGGGTTTCAGTCAATGTCAAGGTAGCTTCGGATTTGCCGACGGCATTATCATAAGCGAACGGCATCGACTGATTACCACCATGAACGATAGTCTGCTCGGCAAATGAAGGATTGGCATAACCAACGACAGAGCCATTTATTGCCGGGTTATCAAATCCGTCCACCCAGGCAAGATATATCCTGTTACTCCCGGATTCATCCTCATTAAGGTCATTGTAGGACTCAAAATCATCCACAATTAGGAAGTTGGCTGTTGTAAAGCTCCAGAGGTTCCCTTTCTGTATCGCACCGCCATCCTCGATCTCATCTACACGCCAGTAATAAGTGGTGTCCCACTCAAGTGTACCGGGATCATAGCTCTCAGAGTCGAGATTCTGGTTGCCCTTGTATTCAGTTGAACTTGTATCGGCGCTTTTCACAGCATCTCCATCAGTACCAAAATATACGTCGTGCGACGCGGCCGCTTCTCCTGCACTCCAGCTAAGAACAGTTGTTTGCCTTATGTCCACAGCACCGTTAGACGGATTCGCACGACTGGCCTTTACAGGCAGTGACAGAGCGGCCTGGGGAATAATCTGTTCGGGCGTATGAGAACTCGACCAGCGAAGCTCTGCTACTGCAACGCCGGCATTGTCATAATGTTCCATTACCAAGCTGTAAGTTTGCCCTGCAACTAAGTCAATATTACCGCTATTCTCAGTGTTTTCGTGGCCGGTCCAATTGTTTACGAGCTGCTTGCCATCCACCCACAAACGGACACCATCATCACTGTTGGTATAGAAGGTGTAGGTCTCAGTAAATGCCGCTTCCACCTCGCCGGTCCATCTAACCGAGAAGCTATCGGCCCCGACCGCCTCATCCGGTGCGTCAACCCAGCTAAAGTTGATTTGAGGGTCTATGCGGCTCAGCACCTGATTGCTGAAATTCGTACCCTGGAAGTAATCAGCTCGCAGCCCTCCGCCTTCACCTGCTGTCGTAAAGCTCCATACATCACCTTTATGTGTAGTAAGAGCATCAAACTCATCAATTCTCCAGTAGTAAGTCTTGCCTGATTCAAGCGCGCTGGGAGCATAGGTTGTAGGTCCCTGTGCGAGCCCACCGGTGGCATTGTTTACATCGTCAAAATTATCACCGAAGTAAACGGTATGCAGTTTCGCACCAAAACCCGCTGTCCAGCTAACTGCTGCACCTGGGTCTATGAATTTAGCTCCATCAGCAGGAACTGGTTCATAGGCTGTTTTGGGAGGAACCAAAAAGCTCCAGACATCACCCTTCCAGGGACTATCAGGATTAGTATCATTAATCCCATCTATCCGCCAGTAATATCTTGTCCCAGGGACAAGGCCTTCCGGATAAGCAAATCCGGGAAAGCCCACAACTAAAAATGTTGCAGTTTGATTGCCCACGAACGTACTTTCAGCACCAGCGTTCACGTCGTCATAATTGTCGCCGAAATACACATCGTGTGATACCGCAAAAGGCCCGGGCACCCAGCTAATGTTCGCCCACGTATCAGGATGAAGAGCACCATCGGCCGGTGTGGGTCCCCATGCATACGGCCAAGGTTCGACTTCCATAATAGCCTGAATCTCTTCCTGTGACATCGGTCGGTCGTAGATACGAAAGTCATCTATAGCACCAATCATAACTCTGTCAGGAGCCCTCTCATGGTCAAGTATACCTAATGCTACACCAAAAGTATCACCAGGATTGAACTCACTAGTATCTGCTGCTGTATCCACCAGTTCCCCATTGATGTATAGTGCTATTGTATCTACTGACTTGACCATTGCCGCGTGATACCATGCCCCGTCATCATATGTAGTTGTCGTGTAAATATTTGTTCCTCCTCCGGTACCGAGAGGATATCTGTGTAGATAACGCAGAGTACCGTCTCCCTGCCTTACTTCCAAAAGAATGCCGTGCGCTACACCAGGTGCATAAGCCGAGAATACATCCATATGGTCTGCTGATATGCTACCATCTATTCTAAACCACAAAGCAATCGTGTAGATCGGTACTTGAAATTCACCATCGATGAAAACATATTCAGGTTCAGCTTCAGTTCCATCAAATAACAGTATTCCTCTGTGATCACCTTCCTGACCCCACTTCGGCTCTCCAAAAAATGTCCCATCAACGCTTTTTCCACTGGTGTCCTTGGCGACTTCGCCAGAACCTTCATCAAACGTCCACCAGCCGACAAGGCTTGGATCAATATTTTGTGCTGTACTTGTTCCCACTAAGCCCAACACCAAAACAAAAGAAGTCAAATAAATCAATTTCTTGTACATAATAATCCTCCTCTAAAAAATAAATATTGTTAATGTAAGTGTGAAATGTCGTCAGCGAAGTAAAAGTCTTCACTACAACTTCATACCCCGCTTCAATATCTCCTCCTATATAGATAGAACAAGATTAAAGATACACTTTATCAGCAAGCAAAAATATGCTTATGACCATCAACTCATATATACGTATTTTATTTAATTTATACCAGATTTACTATTTTCCTGTCAAGAAATTTATTCTTTGTATTTGTCTTGTATATCCTCAATTCTGATGTCTATTTGGACTATCCAAATGTATTTTTTTCGAAATTTATGAGAAAAACATCCCAAAAGTTCATCCCCAAAAAACAAAAGTACGGCCGATAATATACGGGTAACAGTAATATAACATAAAGACGGAAAAAGTTTTTTCAAAAAACAAATATTTTGCCCATTTATTCTAAACTATCCATTTTAACATTGACGATAGAGCTTATCATAGATGGATTTTTGTTTTAATGGAGAATAGAAATATGGATACAATGGAAACATTAGTTGAACAGCGTAAGGATAGCCGGAATACTGTTTCCTGGCCTATTAGTGTTTGGATGCCTGAAGCTAACAGATTTTTTAATGGCAGAAGCTGTAATATAAGCAAAACAGGAGTTTATATTACACTACCAGTAACGGCGCCCGTAAGACCGGGTCATATTGTAGAACTTAATTTTCCGAGAACAGAAATACTGGCGAAAGAAAAAGGGCAATTTGCCCGTATCAAAAGCGGGAAAGTTGTCAGAGTGGATCGCACGAATTTACTCGAAAGTGCTGAGATTGGGGTTGGTATAGCTTTTGAGTAAATAAAAATTTACAGCCATATTGGAAGAGATTGTGGAGAGATTATGGCTGTTGGAGACACGGGGCAGTGAAAAAGCGAAGGTTGATGACTGAGAGGAGTCATCAATCTTTTTTTTTATCCCCAGGCATCTTATACAGAGATAGAATCACTCGATATGCTCACGGCAAGAATGGCAATCCCAGTACAACGGATGACAGCAGATTCCACAGATTCGCTAATGATTTAACCAAAGAGTAATTTGAAGAGATTACTCTGTTTACACAACCATTGAAATCAATAGACAGAAAAGAAACTAATCATTAATTGTGTGAACGATATTACAGCTTCGTACCAATACAAATCTTATACTAATTCGACATAGTCCTCTTTATAATTGATTATCTTTGTCAGTAGATTGTTTCATTGATGATAGAAAATCTTGCCATTCGGTATCTCATAGTGTATTTTATGGCTCCTATGCAGACAAAGATTATAAAACTCGATAGTACAAATATTGATTTATCGAAAATCAAGGAAGCAGCACTCTTGGTTGATAATGGTGGTCTTGTTGCTTTTCCGACTGAAACAGTCTATGGAATTGCCTGCCGGGTCAGAACTGATTCATTGTCAAAACTTAACGATATTAAAGGCAGAGATCCTTCCAAATACTACACATTACATATCGGCCAAAAAAAAGAAGTAACCAAATATGTGCCGACCATCAATCTAAGAGCTAAAAAACTAATCAAAAACATCTGGCCCGGCCCATTAACTTTAGTATTTGATTTAGACTTTTCGGATATCAACAAACAACGAAATATTATCGAAAAAGAACTTTTTAAGAACCTGTATAAACATAATTCCATAGGCCTTCGGTGTCCTGACAATCCAATAGCCACAATGTTACTTCAAGAAACAATCAATCCTGTTATTGCACCAAGCGCAAATATAGCAGGCCAACCGCCTGCGGTTGATGCCAAGCAGGTTCTTGATCAGTTATCAGGTAAAATTGAGATGCTAATAGATGCTGGGGTGTGTAAATATAAAAAAAGCAGCGCCGTTGTTAAAATAGGCAAAATGAGCATTGAGATTTTAAGGCTTGGTATATATTCTCAAGCTCAGTTAGATGCAATGTCTTCTGTAAAATTTTTATTCGTTTGCACCGGTAACACATGCAGAAGTCCAATGGCTGAGGGAATATTTCGAAAATATTTGGCAGAAAAACTCCAATGCAAGGTTGACCAACTAGAACAATTAGGTTATAAAATATGTTCTGGCGGAGTTATGGATACGAGTGGCTTTCCAGCAAGCGCCGGAGCAATAATAGCTTGTGCAGCCAAAGGAATAGATTTAACAGCTCACATGAACAAAGGATTGTCCAAAGAGCTTATCGAAAAGAGTGATTTTATATTCGCAATGGAGCCAATACACCAGGAAAGAATTATTGCTCTTAGTCACGAGGCTGTGGATAAGTGTTTTTTATTAGCAGGAGATAAAGGAATTGCCGACCCAATAGGTCGACCTCAGGAGTATTACAATAATTGTGCTGACATGATAGAAACAGCCGTGAAAAAAAGAATTAGAGAGCTTGTGATATGAAAGTAGTAGTTGGAAGCGACCATCGAGGTTTCGAAGCAAAACAACAAATTAAGGCCATAGTTGCCGAGTTGGGCCATGAGTGCATTGATGTAGGTACCAACAACAACAATCCTGTTGATTACCCAGACCCGGCTTATTTAGCAGCAACAGCGATATCCCAAAAACAAGCCGATAGAGCTATTTTAGTATGCGCAACCGGTATCGGAATGTGCATAGCAGCAAATAAGGTACATAAAGTCAGAGCCGCACTGTGTCATGATGAATTAAGTGCACAAATTTCACGTGACCACAACGATGCAAATGTCCTTTGCCTGTCAGGCGACCAGGTTGGAGAAGTATTATTGCGCAAAATGGTGGAGGTCTGGCTTAATACCGAATTCAGCGGTGGAAGACACGAAAGAAGAGTAAAAAAAATAAAAGCCATCGAAGAAGGCAAAGACCCAAGCGAAATCAAAACAGCTAACGTATAGTAAAGAACATATAGCGAGTAGTTTTTTATATTACGGTTAACATAAGGTAAATTCTGATATATACTTCATTTACAAAGGTTAATTTGTGAAGATATCTTATTACTATATATTTCAACCGACCTTGTGAATCTATAAATATAAAGGGTGGGCAAGGAGGCCTGCCCTTTTATTTATGAAATCAAAATACTTTTTGCTGCTTCAACACCAGAATAAGAACTCGAATTAACCGACTCGAAATCCATGTGATGCTCCATACATTTCTATTACAAAATCAACGGGGGTATCTTAATCTTAAGATGACTCTGCAATTTATTTCTTAAGTCTTTTGCAACTTTTGGGAACTGCCTGATAACATTTTTTGTCTGTTCGGGATCACTTTTCAGGTCATAAAGGCAGGGTCCCTTGCCGGGGTTTTTACCCGCGACGTTCTGAAAATAGTGCCAATTCAGATTGTGAATCGCTCCATATTTATTAAACACAGTGTAAACGTTTTCGTGAAGCGAAGAAATTTCTCCTGTTACCAGCGGCCACATATTTTGCCCATCCATATTCTTATAATCATCAATCCCGAGCAGGGGAAGAAACGTGGGCATAAAATCGACAGCACTTACAAGTGCGTCAACACGCTTTCCGGCAAACCTGTTATCCGGATGTTTGATAATTAATGGAATGCGAGTAACACAAGCATTAAGAAGAGCAGGAGTTTTTTGTACACAACCCTCTTCGCCAAGATGAGTGCCGTGATCAGTCGAAAACACAATAATTGTATTTTCCATCAGTCCCAACTGTTCAACTCTTTTCAAAAGGTGGCCGATGCAATAATCACTAAATGTAACTTCAGCGGCATAAAGGTCCCTGATAACAGGTAAATCTTCAGGGCGAATATCAGCGTTTCTTACCCCGTACCCAAATAAATATCTCTCATAAGGATATTCATTGCGATACATTTTCTGAAATTTCAAAGGTGCATCCCACGGCTCATGAGGATCAAACATATCAATCCAGAGCATAAAAGGATTACCACCGGCATTTTGTTCGAGCCAATCCATTGCTGACCTGCAGGACCGGGCACAGAAATAATCTTCCTGGCTTTTTCTATCCTGTGTATTCATCATGTACTGGCGCATATTGGCGTCATAACTCTTGTTCCATAAATGTGCGGGCATATGCTTTTTAGGATCAAACTCTTCCTTAGGGCCGCTTTTCCATCTGTCCGTCTCCTGTCCACGAACCCATTGCCATGAATCAAATCCTCGGTGAAAATTGTAATTCGCTTTGAAATGATGATATGTATCAACAATAAAACCTGTTGTTACACCATGCTTTTGCAAAACTTCCGCAAAAGTAATATCACTGTCGGCAAGGGGCTGCCACTTCGCTTCTGGAAGTACGCTCTTACCTGTGTGATACACCCTTCTGCAGGGAATGGTGGGCAGTCCTTCGGCAGTGGCATCTGTAAATAAAACACTTTCTTTGGCCAGCTTGTCAAGATAAGGCGTTTTTATGTGGGCACTACCGTAACAACCGAGGTGGTCGGCCCTCCATGTATCGGCGATGATTACAATCATATTAAGGCCATTAGGCTTTGAGGACACTGGTATGCGGGGAGTCTGTTTTACAGAGCTTTTTAAATCTCCTGTCCATACAGGCATCTTTGATTCATCTTCTTTTTTCTTTGCATCAGCCGCAGCAACACTCACCGCTCCAATACCCACCGCAGCTGTGATGAAATTTCTCCGAGTCAATAAGTTTTTTTGTTTCTTTGGTATGCAGTAAGAGTGTTCCTCTTTTGCACTATGTTGATCGTTTACCATAGTTACTCTCCTTCCAGAAACTGATAAATGATAAGATATCTGCTTAAGAACTAAACAATTGCAAGGATATTTCTACTACTAAACGCGCAACGATATCAGACCTTAGCGGGGGTTCGTTTTCGTTTGCTTGGGATGCCTTCCAGTGCTTCTTTCACTCTTTCTTTGCCTGCCTGTGTTTTGCGGCGTAATTTCTCTGCAGGACTGATGCCTATAGATCGCAATTTTTTGTATCTGTTATCAAGCAAATTATCGAGCTTTGTGCGTTTGAGGTCTCGCAATGTCTTTACAATATATCTCTCAACATTATAAACTGTATCGTGAAGATTACGATGTGCGCCACCAAGCGGCTCATTAATCACGGTGTCAATCAGCCCGAGCTTATACAAATCCTTACTCGTTAATTTAAGCGCCTCAGCAGCTTTAGGCGCCTGCGAGCCGTCGCGCCACAAGATTGCAGCACAACCTTCAGGTGATATTACCGAGTAATATGCGAATTCAAGCATTGCCAGCCTGTCACCTACGCCTATTCCAAGAGCACCGCCTGACCCCCCTTCCCCAATGACAATACATATTATAGGCACCTTCAAAAGTGACATCTGATGAAGATTAACAGCTATCGCCTGAGCTTGGCCACGTTCTTCAGCACCAATGCCCGGATATGCACCCGGGGTGTCGATGAGGGTAACGATAGGAATGCCAAACTTTTCAGCAAATTTCATTTTGGCCATTGCCTTACGATATCCCTCCGGATTCGGGCTTCCGAAATTACAAGCGATCTTTTGCTTTGTTGTTTTGCCTTTATTTTGGCCGACAATCAATACCCTTTCTCTTCCAATGTGACCAAGACCAGCTACAATCGCTCGGTCATCGCCAAAGCATCTGTCGCCATGCAATTCGCGAAAATCCTTTACCATCAAGCTAAGGTAATCAGAAAGGATAGGCCTGTTCGGATGACGTGCCACCTGAACGGTTTGCCAGGCAGTAAGATTTGAATAGATTCGCTTCAGTTCGGTAACCTGCTGACGCTGGAGCTGACGGATTTCGGCGGAATAATCAATACCTTTGATTGAACCGAGCTTGCGCAGTTCATTCATCTGGCTATCATGATCAGCTACTTTATCCTCAAATTCAAGGTGGCCGCCATTGCTAAGTCTATTGTTATTATCTGACATTTTAGCTATATTGACATCTCTCTATATTATTTAAGTAAGTAAAAAAACATTTACAAAAAAATTGCCCATAAATAACGGGCTCTCTTTTGAAAAGAGAATGTTAGCACTTTAAAAGGTGAAATCAAAGAAAAAAATTGACAATTGATCAGTTGTACAGTACTTTTTAATTTAATATACCCTGAAGCAATATCCTATAAAACCTTATATATGAAAGACTTAAAACAATTATCTGTTATAGGGTTGGGGCTGTTGGGCGGCTCGGTTTCGCTGGCGGTTTTACGCTCTTTTTCCCGAGTAAATGTAATAGGTTACTCACATCGCCCTTCAACTCGCAAT
>JACKQG010000554.1_pt2 | contig 51866 bp, 57 predicted proteins | sample 8237621 | NCBI WGS metagenome assembly JACKQG01 (sample SAMN15677084, study PRJNA649215) | marine metagenome | biome: marine; feature: Black Sea; material: saline water; isolation source: suspended particulate matter (SPM) from the Black Sea western gyre | collected 2013-06-09/2013-06-10 | depth... | reverse complement strand
TATGACCTTGGATGAATTCTTTTCTAATCTATGATGGTATTATAACCCCCAATCAGCCTGACGTGAAAAGTGCGGTGTGAATTTTATGTTTTGTGATTTAATGAAAGTGAATTTGAAAAGGGGAATGGCTTGTGGTAATAATTTTCACGCAGGTTATTTCATCCGTTAGAATCAGGCTAATATAAGGGTAATATCTGCAAGAATATTCATTATGCCATTTATATATAAAATGCAGCAATTGCGTTTCCTAATATGGGTTGCATTTTCGATCATTCCATTGACAACGTGCAGCGATCCAGAAAATATTCCAGAAAATGATAATCACACAGAAACCATTAATGGTAGTGAAATCCCAAAGTTTGTTTCCACCAATTACATTGAAATAGATAAAATATCCCAAATTTCAAAATTCCGATCGGGCATTGGCCATGATTATTCAGATGATTTTGAATCATGCAGAAGTATGAAACATTATTTTCAACCGAACGGAGATTGGTCTTCGGTCAAAATATATTCGCCTGTCGTTGGCACTGTATCAAGAATTTTTGAAGAATGGGCGGGCACCCAAGTTCAAATTCAATCGAGTGAATATGCGGATATTTATTTTATCATATTTCATGTTAAACTATCGAATACACTCAGTATTGGCGACAGTGTGACTGCCGGCCAACAACTTGGGTCTCATATCGGTTCACAAACCATGTCAGACATTGCTGTTGGAATTCAGACCACCGATGAGTGGAAATTGATTTCTTACTTTGATGTGTTGAATCAATCTTTATTTGAGAATTATCAAGCCCGAGGCATAAACTCAAGAGATGAATTAATTATTTCGAAAAAAGACCGGGATGAAAATCCGCTCTCTTGCAACGAAGATAATCAGTTTGCAAATAGTGGTGTAATTGAGAACTGGATTATTTTAAAATGAAAAACCGAGGTAATTATCGTTTTTCCTATACGATAGCCTATCGTATATTCAGCCATGAAAGTAACAGCACTCATACCTGAAGCGCTAATAGATGAGGTTAAAACTTTAACCCACGGGAAAAATATTACTGACTCACTTATCAAGGCACTCACCGAATGGGTAGATATAAAAAAGATTCATGATTTGAATCTTCAAGTATCAGAAAAACCTTTGGAGTTCAAATCTGATTTTGATGCACAATCTTCAAGAGAAATCAACCGCTCATGATTGTTGTTGATACTTCAGTCTGGATCGAATTCTTTAAAAATCATTCTTCTATTTTCCCCAAATTAAAAGTCCACCTCGAACGAGGGGAGGTGATTGCTGCAGAACCTGTTTTTGGTGAACTCATGCAAGGTGTGAAAAACAAACGGGAAAGAACCATCATATCCAATTATTGGCATCACCTCCCCAAATTCTCCATGGATGGAATTTTCTTTAAGGCAGGCGAAATATCCGGAAATAATAAATGGATAGCCAAGGGGGTTGGTCTAATTGATTCCGCTATATTGATTTATGCAAAAGATCGAGGATGCCAAGTATGGACCTTAGATAAAAAACTCTTATCCATTATACCATATAAAGATAGATTCAGCTCCTAAATTATGAAAATAAATGGACAAGATTATCGGAGTGTATGGATGGTTGGCAATACTATTCATTCTATTGAACAAAACAAACTCCCGGAAGAATTCAAAATTATTACGATAGATTCTTTGGAAGATGTGGCTAATTCAATCTCAACTATGATTATTCGTGGTGCCCCTGCCATTGGTGCCATGGGTGTATTTGGCCTCGCTCAGGCTATTCATAATATGGATAAACCCAATGAAGAAAAAATTATAAAAGTTCGGGATATTTTATTTAAAACACGACCCACTGCTTATGATCTTCAGCATGGATTAGATTATGTCATGTCCAAAATATTGTCAGAGTCCGACCCAGATGCCATCAAGCGTATCGCCAGAGATTCTGCGCAATCATATGTGGATGCATCGGCGGAAGCCTGCCGAAAGATTGGCGTATACGGAGATACATTAATAAAAGATGGAGATAAGCTGTTAACCCATTGTAATGCAGGTGCACTGGCAACTGTCGATTATGGCACTGCTTTATCGCCCATGCGTATTGCCCATGAAAATGGTAAAAATATTTTTGTTTTTGTAGATGAAACCCGCCCAAGACTCCAAGGCGCTAAACTGACTGCTTTCGAACTTCACCAAGAAGGAATCAACCATGCGGTTATTGCGGATAATGCTGCTGGTTTTTATATGGCTCGTGGCGAAGTAGATATGGTCATCACCGGGACAGATCGTGTTGCTGCGAATGGAGATGTGGCTAATAAAATAGGGACATATGAAAAGGCGGTTGTGGCTCACGAAAATGGCATACCCGTTTATATTGCGGCACCGATTTCAACCATTGATTTTACCTGCCCTACCGGAAATGATATTCCCATTGAAGAACGAGATGAAAATGAAGTATTAGACGTGAATGGATTGAGAGTGGCCTCTCAGGGAAGTTCTGCATTAAACCCTGCGTTTGATGTAACACCTGCGAAATACATTACAGGCATCATTACTGAACAGGGTATTTTTAATCCAGGTGAATTGAAAAAAATAAATCAAGGAGGTGACTCCGACATTGGTTAATCGTATGAATTCCAACATTTTACCAATTTTTAATAACCCCTCTTTTATTCTCTCCTATGACCGGGGAGATGGTTAGAGGATTCCATTTCCCAATCCTATATTTTTCCCTGTCATAGGGGAAACCCAAAGGGGTTAAAAGATACGGTAAACCTCCGCTATATTAATAATCTAATTTTTTATTTGGCCGTAATTTTTAAAAAGTTTAACCATTTTTTCCATCTCATCATCCGATAAAATAACGGGCTCACCCATCGACTTTGCTTTCACATATAATTTGGATATATACTCTATTTGTTCAGCAATATGAAATGCATTTTGAATATTTTCCGCGCCAGTGATTAATCCATGGTTCGCCAATAAAACAGCTTTTCTCCCTTCCATCGCTTGTAACGCATTTTCTGCCAATTCCCGCGTTCCATAAGTTGCATACTCAGCACATCTAACATTATTTCCGCCTGCAACTGCAATCATATAATCAATCGCAGGTAAATCTTCTCTTAAACAGGCGACTGTGGTGGCATATATGGTATGCCCATGTACAATGGCATTGATATCTTCCCTATTTCGATACAATATATTATGCATTTCAACTTCACTGGACGGTTTAAGACCTTCAACAAGTGTTCCATCTAATTCAACAATTGAAATATCTTCAGGTGTTAATCGGTCAATCCCTACCCCTGTGGGTGACATGGCCACCAATGCTTCTTTTCGATTAAATATGCTCACATTACCGGAGGTACCATTGGTAAGCCCCGTATCAAACATTTTTTGATACCAATCAATTAATGATTCTCTTTCGATTTTTAATAACATGTTATCCTTGTACGAGTTTATTTGCCGATTTTTGAAATTCTTCAATCACTTTTTCTTCATCTTTAACTTTGCCGTTTTCCATGAGTATCCTTCCTTTAGCAATTGTTGTATCAATACACCCGCTGTGTGCTGAATAAACGAGATTCGGGATAAGATGATGGTTTGGGATAAGATGAATATTATTTAAGTCCACTAACAATAAATCTGCAGATTTTCCTATAGAAATTTCACCCATATTTAAATCAAAAAGCGATGCGCTCCCCTTTGTTGCCAATTCAAATACTTCTTCCGCTGGCATGACTGTGGGGTCCTGGCTGGATGATTTCTGAAGTAATGCCGCCACTTTCATTTCATCCAGCATATCTATATTATTATTCGAAGCGGCACCATCCGTTGCGAGACCGATTCGCACACCAGCTTTTTTCATTTGTTGGTAAGGAAAAACACCCGATGCCAATTTCATATTGGATGTGGGACAATGAACGATTCCTACATCATTATCTGCGAGCAGTTTAATTTCGTCATCTGTAACCCAATTCACGTGGGCGGCGATAAGATTTGGGCTCAACATATCTATTTTATCCAAATATTCAATCGGGCGCATCCCTGTTTTCTCAACCCATTCGTCCACTTCTTTTTCAGTCTCAGATAAATGCATATGAATTTTTATGTTATGTTCTTTTGCAAAATCTCTTGTCCATTCAACCCCCGATTTAGATACAGTATATAATGAATGAATCCCAAGTGTAAACGTAATATTTGGAGCAAATTCACTCCGATGGTTATACAACTCAATTTGTTCAGCCATTTGATTTTTGGTTATAGTTTCATTTCCTAAATCAATAAAAGCACTGGATAGATTTGCATGAATACCGGAATCAATGACTGCCCGTGCGGTTTCACGGTAATGCCAATACATATCATTAAAATGGGTGGTGCCTGTTTTGATCATTTCAATACAAGCCAATCGTGTACCCCAATACACATCTTCCTCGGTAATATTTTTTTCAAAAGGCCAAATTTTATTTTCCAACCAATCATGAAGTTTCATATCGTCTGCATAACTTCTCATTAATGTCATGGCACTGTGAGTGTGAGCATTCACAAAAGAGGGAATCGCTGCTTTTTCTGACCCATCAATTAAAGTATCGGCTGACAGATTTAATTGATGACCAATCTTATTAATAATGCCACCTTTAATCAGGATATCAACCTGACGTTCATCCAAAAGGACGTTTTGTATAATTATACTCATGATATAGTGAAATTACAGGTAGAACAAATCAATTAGTGATATGAATCTTTTTAAACAGCCCCTTCTACCAAACTTTCAACAACTGATGGATCTGCCAATGTGGATATATCTCCCATATTATCCGTATCACCTTCGGCAATTTTCCTAAGAATTCGTCTCATGATTTTCCCTGATCGTGTTTTAGGTAATGCAGGTGTAAATTGGATTTTATCTGGTTTCGCATGGGGTCCAATATCATTGGCAACCCTTGCGCGAATGTCATTAATAATTGAATCTGATTCTTCTACACCCGTCATGAGCGTAACGAAGGCATAGATTCCCTGTCCCTTAATATCGTGAGGAAATCCTACAACTGCTGCTTCCGCAACACCGGTTGCTTTACCAATACCACCTTCAACCTCTGCCGTTCCTATTCGATGACCGGATATATTAAGCACATCATCTACCCTTCCTGTAATCCAGTAATAGCCATCCTCATCGCGGCGGGCACCGTCACCCGTAAAGTAATATCCAGGGAATTGTGAAAAATAAGTATCAATGAACCGATCATGATCTCCATAAAGGGTTCGCATTTGTCCCGGCCAAGAAGATTTTATTGCAAGTAATCCGGATACATCATTCCCTTCAATTTCTTCACCTTCCTCCGTTAGTAAAACAGGTTCAATTCCATAGAATGGAAAAGTAGCTGATCCGGGCTTTGTGGAAATTGCACCGGGTAAAGGTGAAATCAATATACCGCCCGTTTCTGTCTGCCACCAGGTATCAACGATGGGACACTTCCCTTTTCCAACAATATTGTGGTACCACATCCATTCCGGTTCTTTGATGGGTTCACCTACTGTACCTAATAATCGTAAAGAAGAAAGATCGTATTTAGTGACCCAATCATTCCCTTCCTTCATTAATGCCCTTAATGCGGTCGGCGCCGTATAAAATAAAGTAATTTTATGTTTATCAACTACTTCCCAAAATCGGCCATAATCTGGGAAATTAGGTACACCTTCAAACATGACCGATGTGGCACAATTGGATAAGGGTCCATACACAATATATGAGTGACCCGTAATCCAACCGATATCAGCCGTACACCAATATTTATCTTCTTTTTTATAATCGAAGATCTGCTCAAAAGAATAATTAGTATATAATAGGTATCCTCCGGTCGTGTGCAACACACCCTTGGGTTTCCCCGTAGAACCTGAAGTATATAAAATAAATAATGGATCTTCTGCATCCATTTCAACGGGTTTACATTCCGATTCTGCTTTAGACATTTCTTCTTTCCACCAAATATCTCTTCCATCAGTCATGTCGACAGTTTCTCCAGTTCGATCAACCACAATAACATGTTCAATCGACGGTGTTTGAGACACCGCTTTGTCGGCATTGGTTTTCATGGGAATATCCTGTTTTTTTCCTCTCACACCTGTATCCTGTGTGATTAAGATTTTACAGGCAGAATCATTAATGCGGTCCCTCAGTGAATCAGGACTAAATGCACCAAAAACAACTGAATGAATGGCACCGATTCTGGCACAAGCCAGCATGGCAACCGGTAATTGAGGTATCATTTGCATATAGAGGCAAACACGATCCCCTTTTTCTACGCCTAAATTTTTAAGTACATTGGCGAATTTTTGCACTTCATCCAATAATTCCTTATAAGAAAAATGCTGATCTTCGGCTGGATTATTTCCTTCCCAGATCAGGGCTGTACGATCCCCATGCCCTGCTTCTACATGGCGGTCCAGACAGTTATAACTTACATTGATTTTACCCCCTTCAAACCATTTAATAACCGCTTTGGCAAAATCAAAGTCACCCACTGAATCCCATTTTTTTGACCAGGAAAGTCTATCTGCTTTTTCTGCCCAAAATGCGTTTGGATCTAAAATAGAAGATAAATAGGTCTTTTGATAGTGCTCAAAACTTTTTACGTGGGATTTGGTGGAAAAGCTTGTCGGTGGATTGAAAATTTTAGATGGCATGATATTTCCCCTTATTGATTAAAATTAAGTGCTGAAAATTAAAAATAAACCATTTCTAATTCAATTGAAATCATTCCTTTAACCGTATATATTTATCCAATATCCAACCGGATATATTGTGATATTTTTCTTGTTTATCCAAATAGATGCGTACCCGGCCAAATAGGCGATCTCCTGCTACTTTTGAAACCACAACCTGGTCACCTTTGTTCAGAAAGAATAAAAGGGCTGCGCCATTTTCAGGCCCTTCACGAAAAGGAGCTAAATCATCAATAACTTCATAAATCGTTTCCCCTTTTTCTAGCGTCAGTGAAGAAATTTGGATGGTTTTTTCATGAACACCATCTTGGATATCGATACGGCCTTTCCATGGTGGAAATTGACCATTTGTATTTATGGCCATTAAAACAGGTTCTTTTTTATTCCGTGATACAGGAATTCTCAATCGAACATAACCAGAAGAATCCGTTTTTGAATCTGATAGCATTTCCCCATTTTGGGTTATGCGTATTTTCGAAAATGGAATTGGACTTCCTGATCCCGCTTCTAATACTGTCAATTTGAGAATATCTCCCGGCACTAAAACGGTAAACGGTTGAAGTTTTATTTCCCCCTTTCCAGAATTAAACATACGATATTGATGTTCATATTGGTGGCCCAATGGTTCCAGTTTCGCAACATTCCCTAAGGTATCGGTATTTAAAATATTGGCCGGCAGCATTATTTGAATGGGTTCACCGGGAAAAAATAATTTTTGGATGAATGGCTCAGCCGGATGGTTCCGGGGATAGATACTCAAGCGGTATGCTGTGGGTGTTACATTGACAGGATTTACCACAGCAGTGATCAAAACAGTTTCATATTCTTCACCTTTTTTTATAACCGGGCTTTGGCTTGAATCCACGCCCACTGAATCCTGAGCTGATAAAATATTAAAAAAGAGAAATAAAAAAGGAAAGGATTTTCGGATGGAATTAACAGGTTTTTCCATGGGTCGTTTTAATATAATTTCCGTCAGGATCCTTTTTAACTGCCACCATCACAACGGTTGCAACACAGGCTAATCTCGGGTCCATATGGCGTCCCTCTGCATGGGCTTCTACTTCAATTCTAAATGATGTACTCCCGGACGATATGACGGTTGCGGTAAAATTTACCCAGTCCCCTAAATATACAGGTTCCTTGAATTCAACCTTATCAATGGCACGTGTAACAGCGCCATCAATATCCGCACCTTTTAAGAACCGAAACGCCACTTTTGCAGCTGCAAGATCCACCCACGCAATCATCTGTCCTCCAAATAAAGTGCCCACAATATTGATATGGTCGGGCATGACCATTTGGGAATACTTTGCTGAAAATCCTGGCATAATCCTATTTCCTTTCAATTAGTTGTGTTGCAGGCATTAAAAATAAAAAGCCCCGCAAATACACCCTCGAGAAAAACTTTTTTCCCTGAAGAGCACGCCACACCTGCGGGGCTTCATGGAAAAAGTTTATCCTAAAATTGATATTTATTTCAAGTATTTTTTTTATTTCTTTGATAAATATTCTTTCGCCATTCGTTCCCCGTCGTCAAGATCAACTTTTGATAGAATAAATCCGCCAGCTAAAAAGAGGATAACCAATGATAAAATTCCCATTCTTGGATTTCCAGTCACCAATCCTACATATCCCATTAACGGGGGACCTATTATGGTTGCAAATTTTCCCAGCATATTATAAAACCCAAAAAATTCCGCTGATTTTTCCTTCGGTATTATTCGAGAATACATGGATCTACTGAGCGCCTGAATCCCTCCCTGAAAACAAGCAATCATAATTGCCAATGTATAAAAATGCCATTGCTCGGTCATAAATACACCGAATATGGTAATAATCATGTAGCCTAGGATTGCCACATAAATAGCCCTTTTAATACCAATTTTTGATGCAAACCAATAATATCCTAATGTGGCTGGGAATGCGATAAACTGGACCAATAACAATGCAGTAATAAGTGAACTTGATGGGAACCCAAGACTACTGCCATAATCCACTGCCATTTTGATAATGGTATCTACGCCATCAATGTATAGCCAATAGGCCAGTAGAAAGGTGCCCACCACATGTAAATGTTTAATATCATTTATAGTGTTTTTTAACTGGTGCCACCCTGCACCAATAGCTGAACCAATTCCAATCGGTTCATGGATCTTTGGCTCTTTCACAAAAAGAATAATTGGGATTGAAAATACCGCCCACCATACTGCCACAGAAATAAAGGATAATCGAATGGCAATCGCGCCATTTGCTATCCCGAACATTTCCGGAAATTGAAACATGAGTACATTCACTAAAAAAAGAATTCCGCCGCCAACATACCCGATGGAAAAGCCCAGTGAGGAAGCATAATCAATCTTTTTCTTGGATGCCACACCCGGAAGGAGTGAATCATAAAATATGTTCCCCGCTGAATACCCAATTGAACCAATTACATATAATAACACGGCCAATTGCCAATCACCTTGTTTCACCATCCAGAGGGCACCCGTACCTAGAATCCCCAAGAATGCAAATGTAATTAAAAATTTCTTTTTGGCTGTGCCTCTGTCCGCAATGGCACCAAGAAAAGGAGCAAATACAGCTACAATAATTGATGCAATGGAATTGGCCAAACCAAGATACCATGTACTTAAGGTTACACTATCTGTATTTGACCAATATTCCTTGAAAAATACCGGGAAAAATCCTGCCATAACAGTGGTGGCAAATGCGCTGTTGGCCCAATCGTAAAACGACCAGGCCCATATGGATTTTTTGGAATCAATCAATTGGCTGCCTCATGAGAAAAGGAATATAACTACCACGCCTGAAAATATGAACTGATTCGAACCCAAGATGATGTAACTCCATAGGTATGATAGGTTAAGAATGGCACAAACCAACGTACGCCTAGTTCCAATTCAAATGGTATAGACCCAATCTGTTTAAACGGGTCCACATTCAAAATATTCAATTTCAAACTTTGGGTCGCCACTGTTTTTCGTGTATCATAATTGGGTCGTTTCACCATCCAGTCGTCCCATACATCGCTGTTTGAAAAATATTGATCTCTTCCTGAAAACATCCAATCCATCCCGGCGGAAAAAAATATTCGTTGGGGCCAAATTTCTAATTGACCTTGAATCGCACCAAAAATTTCCCCTCCCTGCTCATAAAGCACCGCATCTCCAATCGCACGGGAAATTGAATCGGCACCGACATTTTCAATCCAGAGAAATGAAATAGGTGGATTAATTATTTCTCTGCTAAAAGTCGACATATTCACAGACCAATTGATATTAATCAATCGCCCCCAGACCTTTCGATACAATTCACCGAATACTTTGATTCGCCATTGGGTGAGTCCATTCCCAATAGGCAGTTGTTTGAATTGATTTGGAACTCCATTATCATCCAAATTTTTTCCATGATATTTTTTTTGCCGTTCACCAAATGGCAATGTTATATCAAAGCCACCATACAAAGAATATTTATTTCGTCCGCCCCGCCAGGCTGGATTACCTAAAAATAAAATATTCATCCCCATGGTCACATCACCCAATCCTTCATTCGATTTTGATTTGGGGAAATATTGAGCCATGAGCTGATCCATGGCAGATTGAGTTGTATCATTTGCTATGGACCAGGAATGAATCTGTTTAAATTTTTTCAGTTTGGGTATTTTTAAAATAAAAGTGGAATTATCTGTAAATCCATACTCAATTAAAAAAGATTGAGATGTGATATTTCTTTTCCATTCCTGGGTAATTGAATAATCGATGCTATCCAATCGATATGAAAAATCTTTCCATCCATTTTGACCATCATGCCCCTTCCACTTTCCTGTAGAAATTTCATTTTGGATACTGATTCGCCACACATTTTGGGGTATGGTAAAATGAGTTTGTGAAATAGAAATGGAATAAAGAACCAAAAAAAGAGAAAGAATTTTTCGAATCATTATTTATTGATAAAGCAGAAATTTCTGGCGAAACTCATTGAATTTCAATACATCCTTAAGCCATAACGGCGGCAAGTAATTGGCTGGTTTTCCCTGAGCAGCAAAAACTCGCAACTGGCTATGACCAAATAACATATCAATGCGGTTCAATTCATCCCATTGAAACTCCCGGGGGTATAATTGATTTGCCAGAATAATAATAGCGGTAGCCGTTGCCAATGGGTCAAATCGATTTGGATCGGTAATAAAAATATCTACACCGCTGCATACCTTATTCACATGCATTGGAACTGTCTTTTCTTCATCTTTTTTGCGCGGGACATATTCCACAACCCGGAATTCCACACCGGGTAAATTTAACAAAATCAGTTTTTCAGCTAAATGATGTCCCGAAAGCCATGGAGCACCGGCACGCATATAGGGCCGATCTGTCCCTCTACCGTCATTTAAATTTGTTCCCTCTATCAATCCAAATCCCACATAAGCTAAATTGGTTCGAATGGTTTGTATTTTTGGTTGAGGGCTAATCCATGGGTGTTCAGATTTATCCAGCCAGTATGATCGCTTCCAGTTCGCCATAGGAATTACGGTGAGGTTGGCGCGCTTTAAATCTTTGATCCATCCCATTTCGTTGGCCATAATGGCCAATTCTCCCAAAGTCATTCCATGACGAATTGGGACCAAATGATAGCCTTCAAATGATTGAAACTGGGGACGAACGACCGGCCCATCCAATCGATCTCCTCTCAATGGATTGGGACGATCTAAAAGCATCACCGGCATATTCCATTCACTGGCAACTTCCAGAATTTTGGTCATGGTTGCCACATAGGTTGAATAGCGAACGCCCGTATCCTGAATGTCAATTAAAATTAAATCCAACCCACGCATGGACCATTCCGGCGGTTTCACATTCCGCCCAAATACTTCTACAATCCGTGCCTTATATATGGGATCATACTTCTGATCACCCTGCATCTTAAACCGTTCATTTTTATCAGCGAATAGACCATATTGGGGAAGAAAAATAATTTCCACATCAATTTTTGGATGTGCTTTCAGTAAGTCCAAAAGATGTGTTCCCTTACGATTGACCGCTGTTTGATTCGTAAATACACCAATGGTCTTACCATAAAGTGGTTTGAAATCCATTTGTTCTAACACATCCAAGCCATAAAAGATAGAAGGATGGAATGATAAATCGGGAACGGGTAATACGATGCTATGATTGAATTGCTGCCCTGCGAGTAATGAAAACCATAAAAAGGCATTTATTATATGCGGACGGATATGGTTTTCTCGAATCATAAGCGGGGAAATCTAATACGATTTATGGGAATTTATCTTGAAAGATTCGTTGAGTTCTTCCACCAATCCCCGTGGCAAGTACATAAGGGGTAGAATCAATGGCTTCAGCGATTTCTTCCATACGGATACATCCATCTTTACCATCGCCCATTATCAATACTTCTTCCCCAACATCGGGTTCAATATCCTCAAAATTTACCATAAATTGATCCATACAGATGCGCCCGGCAATTTTGTATTTATTCCCTTTGAACATAATGTGCCCTTTCTGGTACCACTGGCGGGGGATTCCGTCAGCAAAACCACATTGAATAACGCCAATATTTGACTCAGATATTGTTGTAAACACACCACCATAACTCACCGGTGTTCCAGCGGGTACATTGCGAACCGTAACGATGGGTGCTATAAATTCCATGACAGGCTTAATGGGAATATCTGTGGGGACTTCATGAGAGGGGAATGCACCATAAAGCACCATCCCAACCCGAACCATATTATAAACACTTTGATCTAAATTGATGACAGAACCACTGTTTGAAAAATGAATATGTGTAAACCCATAACCAATTTTTTCAGCAATTTCCAGAACAGATTTAAACTTTAATTCCTGTTCATGCGCATAAGATAAATCCCCTTCGTCGGCTGTGGCAAAGTGTGAAAAAATGCCTTCACATTGTAGCTCCGGATGGTTTTTTAATTTTTGTATTATTTTTTCAGCAGCATCCAAGTCAATTCCCAGGCGCGTCATACCTGTATCCACTTTTAGATGCACTTTGGGGCAAACACCATTTTTTTTGAAAAAATGAGTTAAAGTGGGTATATCCACCTCATGGCATAAATTTAAAGTTAACTGATGTTGGACAGCTTCTTCCAGCCGGGAAGCATCTATTCGGCTGAAAATCAGTATATCTGACTGAATCCCAGCTTGACGCAGTTCAATCCCTTCATCCATTGTAAAAACGGCAAAAAACCCGCATCCATAGGATTCTAACACTCTTGCACAGGCAACGCCGCCATGGCCATACCCATTCGCCTTCACCACAGCCATAATCGGAGGATCATTTACTTGGTTTTTGATTAAGTCAAAGTTTGTTTTAAGTCGATCAAGATGAATGATCGCTTTTGGACCAACCATATTTAGTTTTTAATCCTGCATTAATGAATATTGATCTGCTAAAAATATTTTTAATTCATCGAATTCCGAAAAAATTTCTGTACTGCAAGCCATAATCCATCCGCTTAAATCTTCCACAGGAAATTTATTCACCAGATACACAGGTTTCCCGCATTCATATGCAATGGTGACTTCTGCATGGGTTCCCGCACCTTTGAGGACACCTTCATCCCATAGACAGATAAGATAATCTGTTTTATTCCGAACAATATCAATATCCCGATTCACACATACACGAATAAAATCGGAATATTTTTGTATATCATTTTTTTTCCAATCACGGTAAGATTCTGCACCATATTCCTTCACCAATGCTTCCGATTCCAGGACAGGATTATACACAGAATGACCCACAGTTTTATCCAGCCATAAAGTCATATCCTCTCGCCAGCCCGCACCCTCATCACTGGCGAACTCCATGGCTCCTGATAAATACGCTTTCATTGATTTAATTTTCTTTTAAGTAAAAATCCATTAAACCAAGTCCATATAATTGCCACAAAAATTGGGATGAATATTTGAGTCCAATCAACTCGATTGGAAAAAATAATGTCTCTTAAACTATATAAAATCATACTGAGGGGCAGATTGGATAAAATAAGACTAATGGTTTTTGGATAGAATTCCAACTCTACCAGAACACCCGAACCAAATAATATGATCAGAAAAAGAACAAGTATCGTAGATAAATAGGTTGTAATCCTATCAATCAAAAGTGAAAAAGTTATAAGAATATTTCCAAGTATAAAAATAAATATAGGTGTAAAAACCAAAATCATGAAATAGTCTAACGCACTCAATGTCTTCGGTAAAAAGAAATTAAGAACACCCATGGCAACCAAAACATAAAATGTAGCTTCTATTGCGGATATAACTAAAAAACCCAGAATGAGCTGGGTCTTTGAAAAAGGAGCCAACGTCAACGGCAAGAATGCCCGCTGGTGAACACGCAAATCAAATAAGTCCCTGTAAATAACTGCGTTGGCTGTTATGGCTGCAATCAGCAGTAGAATTCCGGGAAAAACCCAAATATCGTATGGGATTTGTTCCAGGGAATTCACTAATACATTTTTCAATACAATTGTGACAAAAAAATGGATCAACAATGGAAAAATGAACATAAAAGACAGAGTCACAATTGGTCGATGCCGAATGAGCCAATATCGCCTGAGTATAAAAGCTTTAATCAATGAATTCCATCCCGGGCAAATTTGGCATCCATCAAATCTTGGAGACCCAGTTTATTCACACTTATATCTTTCATCACCGCTGAGGCGGCTGCATTTAATACAGCAAAGAATACATTTCTTTCGCGACCATAAAAATGAATACTATTCCCAATTCGTGAAGGATTCTTAACCTTTGGAACTTGGGATAATTTTTGAAATAAATCCTCAGATAATTCTTCAAATTCAATCTGAAACTGATGATAATCAAATGTACTGCCTAACAGTTTATCTAAGCTTCCATCCAAAGATATTATACCATCCTCCAAAACCAAAATACGATCATGAGCTTCCTCCACCTCCGAAAGAGATTGACTCACATATAAGATCGTTTTTTTACCTTTCAACCTCAAAAGTAAATCCCATGTATGTCGATAAGATTCGGCATCCATGAAAGCCGTAGGTTCATCCATTATTAAAATGTCTGGGTCATGAACCAATGCGCGTAGAATCATCCCCTTTTTTACGATGCCCGGAGAAATATCCTTCACCATTCTTTTGAGATGGGGAATAATATGAAGTTCCCTTGCTAACTGAATCATACGTGTATTCACTGATTCAGTATCTACACCATACATAAACCCCATAAACCGAACATTTTGTTCTAGGGTTAACCAAGGATCAAGATCAATCTCATGGGGAACAAATCCAATAGTCGAGATTATGTCTAAACGACGTTTTTTTGAATCTAAACCATTGATATAAACATGGCCATATTCTTGATATTCTATTCCAGAGATTACTTTTAAAAGCATTGACTTCCCTGCTTCATTGTCACCTATTATAGCCACCAATGATCCCCGTTCAATTCCAAACGTTAAACTGGCAAGAATGGTTTTATCTCCGATTAATTTCCCGACTTTTTTTAGAGTAATACTTGCTTCCATTAATGGGCCTCAAACCAAGATTTTCCATTACCACAGTCCACCAGAATGGGTACGGATAAGGGTAATGCGTTTTCCATTTCAACAATGACAAAAGATTTTAAGTGATCTAATTCATCCTTCGGAATTTCGAATACCAATTCATCATGAACCTGAAGTACCATCTTTGATTCCATTTTCTCCGATTCGATTTTTTTTTGAATGGCGACCATTGCTAATTTAATCATTTCTGCATTGGTGCCTTGAATGGGCATATTGATTGCCATTCGTTTCGCTGCTTCCCGATGAAGATGATTCTTACTGTCAATATCCCAAACTGGACGGCGACGGCCCAACATTGTTTCAACATAATGGAATTCTCGAGCTTTCTCCACCGTAGATTCAATATAATTCTTAATGCCAGAATATCGTTCGAAATAGGCTTCAATAATGGCTTTGGCCTCTTTTTGAGGAATACCCAATTCCTGGCTCATCCGGAATGGGCCTGCACCATATAGTAATCCAAAATTAACAATTTTTGCCGTCCGACGCATTTCCGGTATTACATCTTCTATGGATATATTAAATACATCGGCTGCTGTCCTTGAATGAATATCTTCACCTTTGTTAAATGCATCCACCAATGCTTTATCTTGAGATAAATGTGCCATAATTCGAAGTTCAATTTGAGAATAATCGGCTGAAAATATTTGCCAACCTGCCCTTTCAGTTCGAAACGCTTTTCGAATTTCCCTTCCTTCTTCTGTCCGGATGGGAATATTTTGAAAATTTGGATTACTGGATGACAAACGACCTGTGGAAGCAATCGTTTGATTAAAAGTGGAGTGAATTCTTTTCGTTTGAGGATGGATCAATACAGGCAAAGCATCTACATAAGTATTTTTCAGTTTATTTAATTTTCGATATTCAAGGACAAGTCCTGGGATTGGGTCTTTATTCTTTAATTGCTGAAGAATATTTTCAGCTGTAGATCGCTTTTTTATCTCTGGTAACCCTTTAATATCGAATAAAATATTTGCCAGTTGCTGCGTTGAATTCACATTGAACTCTGTTCCCGCCTCTTTTTGAATATCGGTAACAAGACGATCAATTTTCTTCCCCAAATCTATAGACATGGTTTCCAGCATTTTGCCATCCACATACATTCCTATAAATTCCATTCCAAGGAGGACGGGTAACAATGGCATTTCTACATTATAAAAGAATTGATCTATCTCTTTTTCTTTCAATTCTTTTTCAAATATATGGGTGAGTTGAAGCGCCACATCCGCATCTTCTGCTGCATAAAAGGTGCATTTTTCTAATTCAACTTCAGCCATGTTTATTTGGTTTCTACCTTTTCCAATTAGATCTTCGATGGGAATCATACGGTAATTCAATTTTTCCAAACTTAGATTATCTAACTTTAATGATCTGGATTCCGGTTTGAGTAAATGGGCCGCCAATAATGTATCAAATTTGATTCCGTTTACATCAATTCCATGCCTTTTCATAATTAATGCATCAAATTTGATATTCTGTCCCGTTTTGGGAATAGATGCATCTTCCAACATAGGTTTAATGATGCCTAAAACAGAGGTGAGCGTATCATCAAAAAGATTTGCTTCTTTTTCTTTATATAAAATGGGAATATACACACCTGTATTCGCTTTTGTAGAAAATGAGAATCCAACAATATCGCATCGCATGGGTTCAACTGAAGTCGTTTCCAAGTCAAAGGAAAGCCATTCACCCTTTTTCAATCCATTCACAAATGATCTCAATTCATCCAATGTTAAAAATGCTTTATAATCTTTTTCAGGTCGATCTTCCTGGGTGGGTACTTCTCCTTGAAATGCGTTTAATTGATTTTGCAATGCCTGAAATTCTAATTCACGAAAAATTTCATCCATTGCATTTACATCAAAACCATTCGTGGCCATGGCTTCGAAATTTTCCTCAATATCCATTTGGGTGTCTATCGTCACTAATTCCTGACTTAATAAAGCCTCTTTTCTACAATTTTGGAGTCCTTCTCTGGCGCGTTTGTTTTTCACTTCATCCGCATGATCCAAAGCCTTTTCTAATGTTCCATATTCATTTAACAATTTTACGGCCGTTTTTTTGCCAACGCCCATGACGCCAGGAACATTATCGGATGAATCTCCCATAAGCCCCAATAGGTCAATAATTTTCTCAGGTGGAAGTCCCCATTTTTCAATGACACCATTTCGATCATATATTTTGGTATCCATTTGTCTACCTGAAGGTGAATAAAGAAAAATATGGTCATTAATCAATTGCATAAAATCTTTATCACCACTCACTATATATACATCAAACCCATTTTCATCTCCGCGCTTTGCCAACGTGCCAATAATATCATCCGCTTCAAAACCCGGCCGTACCAAAGTGGGAATTCGCATTGCTTCCATTAATTTCCATAAATAGGGAAGTTGATCCTGCATTTCCTCCGGCATCTTTTCACGGGTTGCCTTGTATTCAGGATACCGTTTATGGCGAAATGTTTTTTCTGAGGAATCAAATGCTGCCATGAGATATTCTGGTTTTTCCTGCCTTAATAATTTTAACACCTGATTGGTAAAACCAAACAAAGCAGATGTATGCATTCCCTTGCTGTTTATCAATGGATTTCGGATCATGGCAAAGTGGGCCCGATACAGCATGGCAAAACCGTCAATAAGAAATAACCGTTTTCTATTAGATTTATTATCTGGCATGGAGCCTTAAAGTTAAAGGATTTTATAATAATGATGATGGACAAAACTTTTGCTTTTCGTAAAATTTTCTGCCCATATTGGATACTCCTTTTTTATCAAAAATATTAAGAATCAAATGAATACATTTAAAACAGATCGAACTCGGGTCCGGCGTATCCCTGAACGGGGTCATTACGATAAAGAAACCATTTACCCAATTATAGATGAAGCACTTTATTGCCATGTGGGTATCAACCACAATTGCAGCCCCGTGGTTATCCCCACAATTCATGCACGGGTGAAGGATACATTATATATCCATGGGTCCGCCGCCAGCCGTTTGCTTAAATCTATTCCGGGTGAAAACAATATTTGTGTTACTATTACATTAATAGATGGCATTGTACTGGCTCGATCAGCATTTCACCATTCGTTGAATTATCGATCCGTTGTGGTTTTCGGCAAAGGTGATCTTGTTGAAGATGAAAGAGAAAAATGGGATGCACTCAAAGCAGTGAGTGACCATTTAGTCCCGAATCGATGGAATGATGTACGGGAACCGAATAAAAAAGAAATGGAAGCGACTACTGTTATTTCAATATCCTTAGAAGAAGCATCGGCCAAAATTCGGACTGGCCCTCCTGGAGACGATGATGAAGACTATGCATTACCTGTTTGGGCGGGAATTTTGCCTACCGAATTAAAAAAAGGGACACTCATTCCCGACCCTGTTTTACCTGATAGTATAGGTATTCCGGAATATCTTAAATAAAGATTGCTTAGAACTATGAATTTATTGAATTAAACATGATAAAACACGACCAAGATATTCAACACCTACGGCGTTGGATTCCCTTCATTCATTTTTTCTATAAACATTTGACTCCTCCGGAGTCCTGCAAATAGTTGAATCCTGTTAGGGATTCTATGTTTATAGAAAACAATATAAACCACCTGAGAACCCCATGGGGGTTCAACAGGATGAAAAAAACAGAATTCAAATCACTTTATTGTTAGAACATCACCATAGGGATTAAAATGAATCAATTGAAACATATTTATATACTCATCCTCCTTTTTATTTTTTCTGTTGCCGGATTAAAATCATCGGGAAGTGGTCCGGAAGCTCGGGCATCCCGAATCATAGAAAAATTTATGAAAATTCACAAAATTCCCGGTATGTCGATTGCAATTGGAAAAGAGGGCGAAATTATTTGGAGCGAGGGGTTTGGTCTTGCTGACATTGAACAAAATATTTCTGTCACACCCCAAACGCGTTTCCGAATTGGTAGCGTTTCAAAAACAGTCACCTCTGCTGCAATCGGGAGACTTTTGGATCAGAATAAAATAAATCTCGATGCACCCATTCAGCGATACGTTCCTTCATTCCCTGCGAAACGATGGCCCATAACCACTCGCCAAACCATGGGACATTTGGCCGGTATTCGACATTATCGGGGCAAAGAAATGCTCAGTGATACCTTTTATCCGAATGTTGAAAGTGGCTTATCTATTTTTGATCAGGATACATTACTCCATGAACCGGGGAAAAAATACCGCTACAGCAGTTATGGATGGAATTTGGTAAGCGCTGTGGTGGAAGGTGCTTCCGGGATTGATTTCCTTGCCTATATGGAAGATACTGTATTTACAGCATTAGGAATGGAAACACTTATGGCAGAACATCGGGATTCAACATTGACCCCAATTGCTACATTCTATTCAATTAAAAAGGGAGAAATCTCCATTGCTCCCTTTGTGGATAACAGTTATAAATGGGCCGGTGGCGGTTTTGTTGGAACCACCATTGATATGGTTAATTTCATACATGGATTAAATCAAACAGATTTTTTATCTGAAAAAACATTGAATGAACTTCAGAAACCATTACTGTTGAAAAATGGAAAATCAACAAAATATGGATTGGGGTGGGTGACTCAAAAAGATTTTTGGAGAAATAAAATTATTGGACATAGCGGCGGCTCTACTGGTGGTCGAGCCATGTTGATTCACTATCCTGAAAAGGATATAACAATCGCTATTTTAGTCAACTCAAGTTCCGGGGGTAGCCTGAATAAATTGGCAAAACGTATTGCCCGGCGGTTTATGAATTAATTGATTTGGCTATTTAACACTTATTCTTTTAATAAATTGGGTGAAAGATTAAGTATAGAACACAATTTTCCTACAAATTGATCGGCAATATATTTTAAATCATAATGGCCACTGCTTAACCGGTCATACATACTTTTTGATTTCAGAAAAGCGCTCATGGTTCTAAGCACTTTTTCTTCTGATTGGTAACCCATCTTTAACCCAACTTCTTTAAGTGCTGTCTTTTTAATTTTGTTTTTATTATGTGATACAATGTTTGTTTTGGTTTCATGTTTCATCACCTTTCTGTCGGGACTTATACTGATAATAAGTAAGATTATGTCGTTATACTCTGTTGTATAAAATTTGTCCTTCATTTCCAAAAATATTCTTTTTTTAGTCTCATATTATATGTATACTATGATAGACACTTTTCTTACTATTATGCTAATTCCACTTTACGAAATACAAAACCGAATAAGTCAATCTATCCATGATTTACCTCGGAGATATTTATACGATTCAATTAATTTTGATCAGAGACTGGTTGGCTTGATTGGGGCTCGCGGTGTTGGAAAAACAACGATCCTACTGCAATATCTCAAAGCTGAATTCAATAATCCTGCGGTGGCATTATATATCAGTGCAGATCATATTCACGTAGAAGCCATGGGCATCATGGAAATTGTGGCAGAACATCATCGAAATGGCGGCAATGTGCTGGTCATTGATGAAATACATAAATTAGATAAATGGGCTCAAATTGTTAAAACGATTTATGATACCTACCCCGAAATGAGATTTATCATATCCGGCAGTTCTGCATTCCGAATCAAAACTCAAGGTTACGATTTATCGCGGCGAATGGTTTATTATCATCTATCAGGTTTATCCTTTCGCGAATTTATTTCACTGAAAAAAAAGATATCGCTCCCAAGTTATTCATTAGATGATATTTTAATGAAGCATAGGGAAATTTCTGCAGACCTTTCTTCCCGTTTCAATATCCATCCATTATTTCGAGAATATTTAGTGAGTGGGTATTATCCGTTTTGGCAGGAGGATATTGCGCATTATCCCCAGAAAATCGAGAATATCATTCAGAAGATATTTTACGAAGATATTCCATCTGCCTTTCCCATAAAATATGATGCAATCCGTCAATTGAAACGCCTGCTGTATATGATCGCCACATCGGACCCTTTTCAAGTCAATATCTCTAAACTGGCCAACGAACTTCATATTGCACGGGAATCCTTATATCAATACTTAGATTTCTTAGATCAATCTTTTGTGATTAACCGCTTATGGAAACCATCAACCAGAAAAGCTTATCAGCGAAAGCCTGAAAAACTTTTTCTACAAAATACCAATATCATTTCTTACTTGAATCCCCAGGCAAAACATTCTAAAAGCGGAAAGGGTACTTTACGGGAAACATTTTTTGTTACTCAATTTTTGACAAAATCTCCATTATTTTCATCACACTTTGCCGATTTTGAAGATGATAATCATAGACAATATGAAATTGATGGTAAATCAAAATCTCAAACCCAATTAGACCCCAATAAAAGTGGTTACCTTTTTCTGGATGATATCAGTACAGGACACCAAAATATCATTCCATTGTATTTAATCGGATTTTTGTATTAACTGACGATTTCAAGGCAGTATTAAACCGGAAATGAATAGTCGTAATTTTTATTTTCATCCATTTTATTCCCCTTTCAGTTTTTGTTCATTTCATTGAGTCTTATTTAAAATGGCCAGAAATAGAGTATTAAAGGAGTGCCTGCTATTACAATTATAATTTCCAGAGGTAATCCCATTCTCCAGTAATCAGAAAATTTATATCCCCCCGGACCAAGAATCAGCGCGTTGCACTGATGACCGATTGGGGTCAGGAAAGCACAAGATGCCCCAACAGCAACAGCCATCAAAAAGGGGTCTGCGCTTACACCCATAGAGACAGCAATTCCAACTGAAATTGGTGCCATAATCAGGGCAGTAGCCGCATTATTTATAATATCTGAAAGGCTCATGGTAAGCACCATAATAATGGCCAAAATAATCGCATTTGGCAAACCATCTGTAATGCCAACCATAAATTCAGCAATTAACTGACTGCTGCCAGTTGTCTGAAGTGCATCACTCACGGGTATCATTGCTGCCAGCAGGACAATGATGGGCCAGTCTACATTTTGATAAAGTTCGCGGATAGGAAGAATACCCGTAAATATATATAATAAAATGGCTCCCACAAAAGCCAGAGTAGTCGGCAACATTCCGGACATACTAAGCACAATGGCGCTTACAAAAATCAACAGCGCTAAACTAATCCGAGAAAATACACCAACCTGAACTTCTCTTTGTGCAAGAGGTGCCATATTCAGAGAGCTTATATTATCATCAAGGTTACCTATATTCCCTTGAAGGAGAAGTACGTCCCCTACATGAAATATAACATCCCCCAAGCGCTTTCGTATTGGCTTCCCTTGGCGGGCAACTGCCATGAGTGTAAGTGAATTTGATGTACGTCTTCTAAAATAAGTACGATTACGATTAACTAAAGGTGAATCGGGGATAATTAAGACTTCTTTAAAAGCTGTACCATCATCTTTAAGGTGATCTATCCGTTCCCGCATCTTTTTTGTTAAGCGAAGTCCGTACTCATCCATCATTAACTTTAAATCTACCGGATCTGCCTGAATTTGAAATATGTCTTCTTCTTCTATGATTCTATCATGCTGCGGAGGGTAGATTTTCCCATTTTGAGCAATGTACCTAATTATTGTGAGTCTGTCTTCTGTATATTTTTCGATCTCACTAATTTTTCGATTAATAAATGCGCAACCCTTTGGGATACGAATCTCAGTTATATATTCATCAATGGAAAACATCGATTCAGCACCCGCTTTTTTAAATGACTCCTTCGGTATCAATTTCCACCCGATGAGTGCTACAAAAAGGACTCCTATAATAGCTATAATTCCTCCTACTGGACTGAAGTCAAGCATACCGAAAACCTCTGGATGAAATTGCTCAAGATCAATATTCCGGGCGTCAAAATATTTAGCCGCCGGGGAAGTATTATTTTCAATGGCTTGGGTCTTAAGTTCCAGATACAGGGTTTTTCTTAGGGTCGAAATGATGATATTCGGTGGTGTGCCAATCATCGTTATCATACCCCCAAGAATACTGGCAAATGCCAGAGGCATAAGTATAACACTTGGTGATCGTTTCTGTTTTGCGGAAGTTTTAAGCGCTACCGGTAGCATAAGTGCCAAGGCACCTACATTATTCATTATTGCAGAAAATATAGAAACAACAGCACTCAAACTGGAAATATGCGCTGTCTGATATTTTGAAAGGGGCATAATTTGTCGGGATATGACATCTACCACTCCTGAATTACGTAGTGCTCTGCTGATAATCAAGACAGCTGCCACTGTTATAACGGCAGGATGTCCAAAGCCCAAAAATATATTGGAAGGGTCCATAATTAAAGTGGATGTTTCTCCACCCAATACCTGATCCATAATAAACAGAGTGCACAGTGCAATAATAGAAACGATATCATATCTCCATTTGCTCCATATAAACAGAGAAAAAGTAATGATGATAATACATAAAATGGCTAACTGATCATGCGTCATAAACTGGATGCCTTAAAAATATTTTCAACGTTTTTTCTTCAGGTATTTTATCATTGATTTCTCTCATAATTGATTTTTTAAAAATGCCTGTGTTGAGTTCCCACCATTTTCTAAAGTTATCATAAACATTACTTTCCAAATCTAAAATTGGACTTCATACAAAACAGTTGAGTCAAAGTTAAGCGACATAGTCTTTTCTGATATGAGTGGAATGCCCGCATCTGAAAGCGCCAACAAGTCTCTTTGTAATGTCCTGAGAGAAACGTCTCCCTTAAACCTTTGGAGGAGTTCAGTCGTAGTTACTTTTCGACCACTGCTTAAAATCTGTAGAATCCGGAGTAGCCGTTGTATTTGAGAAAATTCACCCATAAGTAATGAGAAGTTATAAATGAAAAGGGACAGATCGTGTCGTTTTTATTTTGACAGACACAACCATTAAACAATAGTTGATTTATAGCGCAGTGTACACGTAATATGTGCGCACATATTAGGAGAACATTATGAATATTACACTATCAGCAGATTCAGATCTTGTACGAAAAGCACGGAAATACGCACAAGATCATGATACATCACTAAATAAAATGGTTCGGAAATTTCTCCAATCCGTCGTGGATCAACCCCATTCCAAAAATGATGTAGATTATTTCTTAAACTCGGTCGAAAGAATACAGGGGAATTCCAAGGGAAATAAATGGAATAGAGAAGAACTGTATGACATCTAATAATGTCTTTTTAGATACGAATATTCTCATCTATGCATTCGACCAAGCTGACAAAAGGAAGCAGGAATTAGCAAAAGCTAATCGTAGACTAAGACATAAAGGAAGCACCGGTGTATATAATGTTATTTCAGGTGGCGAACAGGATGGAATGCTGGTTGTTATTAATAGAATGGAAAGTATGGCTGATCTAGCGCCTCAGACTCCATCGATAAGAGATCGATGGGTCAAAGTATATGGTGAAGAAGTATTTGAGCAGGCTGTAAAGGATTGGTATGACAGTTACACTAAATCCGAATCAGAAATTCTCAGGTTATTGCCTGAAATGACAACGCCATCAAATAATTAGGAGGATATGAAAATGAAGAAAAGAATTCTAGGGATAATCATCCCATTAATCACTTCTGTCACCATGTTTGCACAGGACTACATTATGTTTGAACAGATATACCTTGAGCCTTTGAATGGACAGGTCTCAAAACTTGTTGACGGTGTAAAAAAGCATAATGCTAAGTATCATGATGGCAAAAATGGTCCAAAAGCATATTTATTTTATGTTTGGACCGGTCCGTATTCCGGTCAATATGTTTGGGTTAAAGGTCCTGTAAAATGGACTGATATGGATAATGCAATTGCTGATGATAGTCATACAAAAGATTGGGAAATGAACGTAGACAGGTATGGCCGGAGCCATAACATAATGTATTCTGTGAGAGATGAAGAATTGACTTATAACCCAGCAAATGAAACTGTGGGTGAGAATGTATTAATCAGAGTACTTGATGTGACCAACTCAAGCGAAGCTATGCCAGCCCTTACTAAAATGGTAAAGGAAATAAGAGACGTTTTAGAAAAAACTGGTTCCACTCAAGCCCGAAGGGTTTATAGGAATAGATTTCGTTCAGAGCAAAGAAGAGATCTAACATTGGTTTATCCGTTTCAAAGTTGGGAATATTTTGAAAATAGCACTGGACTACCCCCTGGTTTTGGTGAAGAATTTGAGAAAAAACATGGTGAAGGCAGCATGAAGAAAATGGTTGGTGATGTATTAAGTAAATATACCGATGGCCGGTATGATGAAATACGAACTATGGTAAAATAAAGAAAAAATCTTTAGGAGCACAATATGCTAAAACGTACCCTAGGAATAATTGTCCTATTAATGACCTGTGTTTCTATGTTCGCACAGGAAAATGTGAATATCTATGGAGTGAATTACTTTAAACCAAAAGCGGGTCAAAGAGAAGCCTATCTTTCTGGTCTTAAGGATCATACTAAAAAACATCATAGTAAAGGAATCATGAGAGTGAGGACTTACAGTGTTGTATCCGGGGAAAAAGCTGGTTGGATTGTGCGGGTCTCTGGGCCTCTTACATGGGCAGACATTGATAAATTTCAGGAAGATACCAGATCTAAAGCCCATATGGAACATGCCGCAAAATATGTTCAACCATACATTGAGGAAAGAATTGGCACGATGTATTGGAGACCTGTGGAAGATCTTCATTTTAATCCAAGCACCTCAGAAAAACCCTCGAAGATGACAAGGGTTCAATTCACACATTTAAATCCCGGGATGAGCGGTGAATATTTTGAATTAAGGCAACGCTATAATGAAGCACTCGAAAAAACAAATAGCGATGCTTCATTTGGTATGGGGCATTTGGTCCATGGCGGTGAAAGGCATGCTATCTATGCTACGTTTCGTGGAATGGATAGTTGGGCCGATATGAATCCGACCGGACCAAGTCTTTCTTCAAGATTCAACGAAGTACATGGTAATGGCGCCTGGGGTCGATTTTTAAAGCAAGTTTCAAAAATTGTGAAAAAGAGCCATGATGAGATGCGGGTGTATATGGAAGAATACAGTACACGATAATAAATTAAATAACCATTAAGATTGTCTCAATAATCTATTAATTCAAAGGAGAAACAAATGAAAATGAGAAGTTTTATAATTACTACCCTATTTACAGCAAGTCTATTTGGGCAATATACAAAAGGCAATACAGTTATTGTCTGGTCCAAGTATAAATTAAAACCAATACCTGAAGTGGAAGATCATAAACAAGGCGACAGGCGTAAAGCTTTTGAAGCCTACCATAAGGCGAGAAATGTAAAAGCCAGGTTATTGCTCAGTTCATTATTTTTAACTCATTACTGGACCGGGCATGTCACAGATGTACAGCAAGTCAATGAATTTAAAAATATGAATGATGCTACTGCCTATTCCGGCTCACAAGCTCCCTTAAATAAAAAGGTCTGGCCCAATGAAGAAGAACGGCAGGCAGCAACTTCAGCTTATGGAAAATATTTTCAAAGTTTTCATGAGGATCTATACATATTTGAAAATCACGTTAAGCTTGAAAAAAAGAAATCAAAGGAAAGTCCTAATACCGTGGTTGCGGTAATGAATAGATACTGGAAACCATTAAGGGAAGTTGAGGGAGGTAGTGCTGAGGAACGTGAAGAGCTTATGGAAAAATATCATAAACGAGTTACCATGAAGAATGATAAAAAAATTAGTGTAAGGACTCTCACTCACCTTTGGACAGGGGCACTTTCCAATGGGTATTATCCCATCACGACTATAACTGAATTTGCATCTATGGAAGATGCCGATGATTTACAATACGAACCTAAAATATTCGATGAAGCATTCAGCGATGAAGAAAAGGAAGCTTTTAACAAATATTGGGCTCCTGCTTCGCATGAAGACATTGGTTTATTCTGGAATCAGGCATATAGCAACAAATTAAAATAAATCATATTAATCAAATTAAACTCATTGGGCTCATGGATGATTATGACAGCCATTTTAAGATGAGACTTCTTTTCGCAAACTAAATAATCGAATAAATACTAAAAGGACTTCAATAATGAAAAAAATAATTATGTCATCTATTATCTTGAGCTTGGCATTACCATCAATCTTATTTGCTGGAGACAAAGAGGATATCATTGAGCACCTCTTAAAGAGCAATGCCTACTTGAATAAGTATAATAAACCCATGGCTGAATATTCCAAGAATGGTGCTTTGGAATTTTGGTCTAGCGGAGGGTTAATGCATGAGGTTAGCTCTTCAGGGAGGTTAGGTTCTTATGATAACATTAATATGTCCATTAAACATATTGAGGTTATTGTTCTGGTGCCTGGTAAAGCGGCAGTTGCGATGTATTACACGGAAGGCTCCATGAAGCCGAAAGGTGCACCCCAAGTCAGTCATTATATGACTCGTGTGACGCAAGCCCTTGTAAAAGAGGGAGATGGTTGGAAAATACGTGCCTCTCACTGGTCTCCCCTTACTGGAGGATCCGGTACCACCCAGTCCAGCATCAAGTAAATTTTAGAATACCAGAAAGGAAAAAAATGAAGAATAGAAAAAATATATTTCTAACCTGCACCCTATTTTTTGCCATTTTAGTAGGGCAAAATGCAACAGTTTATCAGGGTCGCCTATGGCATCCCAAACCTATGGCAGGCGAAAAAATGGAAGCGGCCATGGCGGCGAAAACAAAAAAATATAATGTAGGAAACAAAAATTATCCTATGATCTCATTTCGAACACTGACAGGCAAAGATCAAGGCGCCGTGTTGAGGGTCAGTTCCGGGACATTTGCAGATAGAGATAAATATAAATTACGCCAAGCGGAAATGGATTATTGGCAGAAAAATGTCATCCCCAATGTGGATATGAGTAAAGATAAAGGCACCACACTTTGGCGAAAAATGGAAGATCATTCCTATAATGGTTCCGGGAGCGAGAAGCGATTAAAATACACACAAGTGACGGAATATCTGGTTGGATCTGGTAATTTTCAAGAATGGAATGCTTTAAGAAGTGAACTTGTAGAAGCCCACAAAAAAACCGGCAGTAAGGCCCGTTTTAACCATTACTATCGTTTTTCAGGAGGTGAAACACATTTGATTAGTATGTCTGTTTACTTTGACTCATGGGAAGAATATGACAAAATACCTTCATTTTTCAGTGTTGAGCTTTTTGATAAAGCCTATGGAGAAGGTTCAAGTAAAAAATGGCTATCTAGACAATCTAAAATTGTGAAAAAACGATCAACCTTTATCCGTGAATATTTACCGGAATTGAGCACAAATCAATAGAATATTATAAAATAAGAGGAGCAAATCATGAAAAAACGCATGATTTTTGCCATTGGTATATTATTTATTAATAATCTGATGGCTGGCGATAAGGAAGACCTAATTGAACAAATCAAACAGCAGTGGATAGATTTTTCAAATAAAAAAGCAAATATGGCTACCATCAATCCTGATGGGTCTTGGCAGGCCACTTCTCAAGGAGGCTTATGGCAGTTATTAAGTCCAGAAGCATCTAAGGCTCAAATTGAAGGATCACCAAATACCTTTAATTTTTCTCCCCGTCATATTGAAGTCACAATTTTAGGTAAAAGTAAGGATGTGGCTTTTGCAAACTACTATCTTGTGGGTACAATTAATGGCCCCGACGATAAGCCGATTGCAACCAATTACAGAACAAGAGCATCCGCTACATTTTTGAAAAAAGGAAGCAAATGGGTTAGTATTGGTCAACATTTTAGCCCTTTGTATGGTGGTTCTGGCGTCATATTTGATTAAAAAAAAGAGGAAATAATGCTAAAACGAATAATTGGGATTTTTATTCCTATTTTGACGTGTGCAACATTGTTTGCACAAGATTACATTATGTTCAATACAGTTGTTCTAGAATTGCGAAATGGTGAACATTTGGCACTGCAAGACGGTGTAAAAAAACATAATGCAAAATACCATAACGGGGAAAATGGTCCAAAAGCGTATTTATGGTACAACCATACTGGTCCAAATTCAGGGACTTATGGCTGGGCTATAGGCCCAATGAAGTTTTCACATATGGATTCAGATTTATCAGAAGATCATATCCGTGATTGGGAAAAAAATGTATATGAAATATTCACAAATGAATTTCGGGTAGCGCCGGGCCAATGGAACGCTTGAAATCCATCCCATTCGTAACCATATCCATAAGTGGCATAGAGTTTATCAAATACATTATTCACTTTTATCAACACGTCCAAGCCCCTCCACTGATATTTCACACCCATATCTAATAAACCATAAGGATTAATCATTCCCGGTTCAGAATTTGCATTATCCACATACATGTGCCCTATCCGTTTCCAATGGGCAAATAAAATCATATTTTTTCGAACACGATAATTAAAATTAATATTAAAAAGGGTAGACGGAATATTAGGCAAACTTTTTCCATTGGTAAAATAATTCATGACCAATGCACCATTGGCACTTAAACTAAACTTAGGGTTAAAGGTAAATGCTGCTTCCCATTCAAACCCAACATGGTCGGTGGAATCTGCAACATAATAATCGTATTCTCCTTCTTGAGATACATTAATATTTTTTAGTTGTTCATTTAAATATTGAATGCGATAACTGTTGAATCTGGCATGGCCTTTTTCAAACGTAAAATCAATTCCCATTTCTAAATCAGTAATAACTTCCGCCGCTGCCATGACGGGTTCCGCCCACACATCATCTGCATTAATAATCTGATTATCCGCTGGTTCTTTCTGTGCCTTTCCCCAATTCACAAACCAATGGAGGGAATCCCCTATGTCCCAAATCATACCAATCCGTGGATTTAAAAAATTCCAATTCGCGGATAAACTATGCCCGGTGGCATGACCAATCGTTTCTTGTTCCAATGTCCACTGGTGGCTTTGATTTTGAATATCCGCCATAATGGTAAAAGGCTGACCAACAGGATGCCACACCAAATGACCAAATCCTGTCACTGAACTTTTCTTACCCACATAGCGATAATATCGATACCAATCTTCGCCCAATGTTGCCGCCAAATTCACATCAGAGAATTGACTGACTTCTCCAAAATGATCTCCTGTGTATTTTCGAAATTCTCCCCCAACATCTACACGAAGTTCCTCGTTTTTCCAAGTAACTGTGGGTACAACACCATAATAGTTATTATCAATCCATTTTCTGCGAAGCAAATCTGTGGATAGGTTTTGCTCCTGTACATCTGTGTATTCATCATTTACATCCAGATTGTATGAATAATAATCACGTCCGGTTTTTTGCACTTCATAATAGCCTTTTCCCCGAACAAGATAACTCACATTTCGAAAAAACAACTTATCTGATAAACGAGATGTGGTGTTGAGTGAATAAATCTGTTGAAAGAAATCATCGGTAAATGCTTGATTCCCAGCCCGGCGCTTCTTGCGATCCTTTATATCATCTATATGAATTCCATCCCATAAAAGCTGAGTATTTTCATAACCAAGGTGTGCCCGAAATTTATTTGTGAATTTTTTCCCACGATGTTCTAATCCAAAAAACATGCCCTTTTGTTTTGAATTGTGGTTTTTACGATACCCATCTGATTCTACTTGAGATGCCCGAACTGTTAAACTGATGTCTTCTCCTAAATTTTTCCCTGAACGATATCGTAAAGAAGTCTTGGATGTATTCCAATCACCCGAGCCGTAGGATACTTTTATTTCTCGCGTATCGCTGGCAATTTGTGTATTCACATTGATGGATCCGCCAAAAGCGGATGAACCATACAAGCTATTGCCGATCCCCCGTTGAATTTGTACATCACTGGCATCAGCCAGCAAATCACCATGATCCACCCAGTACACTTGGTGGCTTTCATTATCATTCAGGGGAACACCATCAATCATAACCCCAATTCTACTTTGATCAAATCCCCGAATGGAGACATAAGAATAACCGGTGCCATTCCCACTTTCGCTATAGGCCCACACACCTGGTTCGGATGCGAGAATCATGGGTATATCCTCCACCGTATATCGTGTTTCAATTTCTTTGGCTGTTAAATTAGAGAAGGACACAGGTGTTACGCCGACAATTGCCCGCATGGCATTCACCGTAATGGCATCACTCTCTAACACAGTTTGCTCCATGATAATCGTCATGGATGGACGCGGATTGGTGGAAATCTTTTTATATCCCATATATAAAAATGAGATTTCAACTCCATCCTGAACAGTTATATAGAAAGCCCCTGTTTCATCGGATGTGGTTCCTGTATCACCGGCAAGGATATTTACGCCCACAAGTGGCGTATGTGATTCTCCTTCGACTACAATTCCACTCACCTCAATGGATTGAGGAAAAACCTGAGTTAAACTCAGAATTATAAGTACATATAAAATTCGTAAATATTGATTCATAATTTGATCATTCCTACGCTGGCATTATCCAGATCAGGTTCTTGGGTGTTTTCTCAGCCATTTTGACCTGCTTCAAATCAGCACCCCAATTGATACGGGAAATTAAACGGAATTTCAAAAGTCTCCTAAGAAACCTTTTCAATTCGGGATATTATTCAAGTTATTTATATTTTACTGTTGGGGGGATTTCATCCGGTGGGATTGCCACCACTTTTCCATCCCTGGAAACAATTAATGGACTGTTATTTTGTTTCTTTACAATCACCATTTTTCGATAAGCTTCTTCAAGTCCATAAATAATTTTATTTTCTAAATCTTGTAATTTTTTTTCAATCTTCATGACACTTACTTTTTAGTTTATTCCAAAGTATTTCATTTTTAACATGTGTTCTGTTTTTTATTCCTCTTGCTACAACTTGGAATCTATCACCGGAATTATCAATTAAGAACCATTCATCCGCCAAGGAAATATAAATATTAAAAAAGTTTATTAGGCCCTTTTTATATCTTCTTTTTATGGTATCAATTGGAATATCGTGGCCACCTTCTGCCACCCTTGTTTCCACACGTTTTATGGCGAGCTGAACTGAGTTTAAACTTAGAAAGAGTAATATTATTTCATATCCTCTTTCCTTTGCTTTTTGGATGAAGCCTACATAGCTTTTTAGCGCAAGGGTTGTTTCTATGGCAAACGTCTCATTTCTATCCAGCAATTCCTTCATCCTGGATAACATTAATCTACCTGCTTTAATCCCGACTTTATCTGCATTAAATGGAGACAACCCTTTGGCTATCTCATCTGCATTGATAAATTCATTGCAGTCGATGATTTCAGGTAAAAAAGTATAAGACGCTGTTGTTTTTCCCGCACCGTTTGGCCCTGCTATTATGTATATTTTTTTCAAGAGTGGAATTTTATTTTAGATAATGCTTATACTTTGGATCTTTTGAAATTTTTTGACCACTTATTTTTTTGATTTTCCTCGGGCAAGTATATTCATTTCATTTGACATGGGAAATTAATATTCGCTATACAGGTATTCCAACTGATGGTTTACCCTCGCACTTGTTTCATTCATGACAATTCCCCTACTTTCGCCTTCAAATAAACCAAGGAAATTCCATGTCCAACAATAAATATCCAGAAATTACCATTAAAGCACTCCTTTTAGGAATTCTTCTTTCTATGATTCTGGCCGGTGCCAACGCCTACCTTGGCCTTTTTGCCGGCATGACTGTATCCGCTTCAATCCCGGCAGCAGTTATATCTATGGGTGTTTTATCATTATTTAAAAAATCAAATATATTAGAAAATAATATTGTGCAGACAGCTGCGTCTGCCGGTGAATCTTTAGCAGCAGGTGTCATATTCACCATTCCTGCCCTTGTATTATTGGGTTACTGGAATTCCTTTGATTATGTTGAAGTGGCCAAGATTGCCGGTATTGGGGGACTCATTGGTGTGTTATTTACCGTGCCCCTTCGTCGCGCATTAATTGTTACAGCAAAACTGAAATATCCAGAAGGAGTTGCAACAGCGGAAGTACTCCGAGCCGGAGATGAAGCCAGACAAGGTGCAGAAGATGATGGATCCGGTGGATTGAGAACGATTGGCCTTGCCGGTTTGGTCGGTGGCCTCATGAAAGTATGTCAACAGGGATTTGCCATGTGGCATGCAGAAATGGCCGGTGCAATGACATTTGGGAAATCCATCTTTGGAATTGGAACCGATTTATCTCCAGCCTTGATTTCCGTAGGATATATTGTGGGTAGAAATATTGGAATCCTCGTTGTGGCTGGTGGATTGATTTCCTGGGCGATTGCTATCCCGATTTATTCAGCAATGGTTGGGTTTGAAGGTGATGCATTGGATGCTGCATGGGATATCTGGAATTCCAAAATTCGATATTTAGGTGTAGGCGCCATGGTTGTGGGAGGTGTCTGGTCTCTTATCAAATTATTTAAGCCATTGGTCGAAGGCATCAAAGCCAGTCTGGATGCAGTCAAACACCGATCTAGTGATAAGGATGTTCCTTTGGAAGAACAGGATATGCCCATTAATTATGTAGGTATTGCTTTGGTCGCATTATTAGTACCTGTTTTTCTTCTTTATTTGGATATAATTGGCTCAGTTGGAATTGCCGCTTTATTGTCCGTGGTCATGATGGTGTTTGGGTTTTTATTCTCTGCAGTTGCGGCCTATATGGCCGGCGTTGTCGGTTCTTCTAATAATCCAATTTCCGGTGTAACTATTGCCACTATTTTATTTGCCTCTTTGCTTTTGTTGGCTATTCTTGGCACAGGCTCGGGAACAGGCGCAGCCAGTGCAATTATGGTGGGAGCCGTTGTATGCTGTGCTGCCGCCATTGGTGGTGACAATCTCCAAGACTTAAAGGCAGGACATATCCTCGGAGCGACGCCATGGAAACAGCAGGTCATGCAAATTGTGGGTACACTGGCAGCAGCAGTCGTACTTGGATTGGTTTTGGATATTCTTCATACAGCTTACACCATTGGATCTCCCACCCTTTCCGCGCCTCAAGCCACATTGATGAAGTCGGTTGCAGATGGTGTATTTACAGGCAATCTTCCATGGAATTTTGTCTATTTGGGCGGCGTGATTGCTGTCATCTTAATTCTCATTGATTTGAGGCAGGAAAAAATCGGGTCTGACTTTCGGGTGCCTGTATTGGCGGTTGCTGTGGGTATTTATTTGCCCATCACCTTAACTGTACCCATATTTATGGGCGGAATGATTAATCACTTAGGCAAAAAAGCCGGTGGTTCCAAATCATCGGAAAAACGCGGACTCCTTATGGCATCCGGTTTAATTACGGGGGAAGCACTCATGGGTATTCTTGTGGCAGTACCAATTTTCCTCACAGGACAAAAAGACTGGTGGCCGAATTTTGACGGATTTGGATTGGTGGGTCCAGCCTTATTTATTGGTGTAATGATCTGGCTCTATAAATCTGTATCAAAAAAATAAATCAATGAAAATATCAGACAGCCTTCTAAAAAAACTACCCAAAGTGGAACTTCATTGCCACCTGGATGGCTGTCTGCGGATTAAAACCATATTAGATTTGGCGAAGCGACATAAAGTGTCCTTACCCACTACTGATGCAACCGAGCTTCAAAATATCCTCTCTATCGGGATAAAACGAGGTACATTGGAAGAATACCTCGCTCGGTTTGATATAACCCTCAGTGTGATGCAAACACCTGATTCACTCAGGCGAATCGCTTACGAATTGATTGAAGATGTAGCGGCTGAAAATATCCGTTATATTGAAATTCGATATTCTCCCATTTTACATTCATCAAAAGGGATGACATTAGAGCAAGCGGTCATTTCCGTTCGGGATGGACTGAAAAAAGGTGAAAAAGCTTTTGGTGTAAAATCCGGAATTATCGTTTGCGGTATTCGGCATATTTCACCGGAAGCGTCCTTAAAATTGGCTGATCTTTGCGTTCGATTTAAAAATAAAGGCGTGGTTGGTTTTGATTTAGCGGGTGCGGAAGAAAACTTTCCCGCCAAAGATCACCGGGAAGCCTTTTATATGATTTTGAATCATAATATCAATGCCACTATTCATGCGGGAGAAGCATTTGGACCTGCGTCTATCCATCAGGCCATTCATTATTGTGGTGCCCATCGAATTGGACATGGTACCCGTTTAAAGGAAGATAAAGATTTAATGCGGTATGTGAATAATCATCGGATCCCCCTGGAAATTTGTCTCACATCCAACTGGCATACGTATTCAGTTCGATCCCTTAAGCAGCATCCCATGAAATTATATTATGATCAGGGAATTCGGGTCACACTCAATACGGACAACCGTCTCATGTCTAATACCACCCTCACCAAGGAATTCGGACTCGCCAGGGATTTATTTGGATTCACCCTTCATGATTTTCGAGAAGTAACAATTGTAGCCATGAAATCTGCATTTTTACCGCACATGGTTCGGAAGAATATGATTAAAAATATTGCAGAAGAATTTGAATCTGAATTTGGAATTTCACCTGAGTATATTGAGCAAAGTTAGGAAAATCATTTATGTATAGTAAGAAATTGCCTAAAAATATTAAACCAGAAAGTTTAATGATGTCCTATGGATATGAATCCAAGTGGTCAGAAGGTGCAGTAAAATGTCCTATATTTCAGACATCAACATTTGCATTTAAAACGGCTGAAGAAGGTAAGGCATTTTTTGAAGTTGCTTATGGCATTCGAGAGAAAAAACCGAATGAAAATTTGGGTCTCATCTATAGTCGTCTTAATAATCCTGATTTAGAAATACTCGAAAACCGACTTTGCCTCTGGGATCAGGCTGAAGATTGTGCCGTATTTGAAAGTGGTATGTCAGCCATTGCAACTGTACTCTTAGAATATCTGAAGCCCGGAGACTTATTGGTTTATAGCAAGCCACTTTACGGCGGTACTGACCACTTTATTAACCATTTTTTAACAAAATATGGAATTCACGTGATGGGTATCCATGCGGATCATACTCGAGATGAAATTGTCCAAAAAATAGAATCATCTGGTTTGGGAGATCGGTTGGGGATAATCTATATGGAAACGCCGGCAAACCCGACAAATGCATTGATGGATATATCAATGTGCAGAGATATTGGTCATCAATTTACTTCTGATGGGCATTCTGTTCAAATCGCAGTAGATAATACGTATATGGGGCCTCTTTGGTCGCACCCCCTATCTCACGGCGCGGATATTGTTATTTATTCTGCCACTAAATATATCGGTGGACATAGCGACCTGATCGCCGGTGCTGTTTTAGGATCTAATGAAGTCATTCAGCGAATAAAGGGCTTAAGAACATTTCTTGGGAATATGGCCGGTCCATGGACTGGATGGCTGCTCATGAGGAGTCTTGAAACGTTGAAACCACGAATGGAAATCCAAATGAAAAATGCAGCAAAAGTAGCAGATTTTTTACTGAACCATGAAAAAGTAGAGAAAGTATTCTATCTGGGATTTATACCAAAAGAATCTGGACAATATGCTATTTATCAGAAACAATATTCATCCGCAGGCGCAATGCTTAGCTTTGATATTGCCGGCGGTGAATCCCCAGCATTTGCCGTATTAAATTCTTTAAAATTAATTCAACTAGCTGTGAGTTTAGGTGGCACAGAATCCCTGGCTGAGCACCCATATTCCATGACACATGCAGATGTGCCGATAGATCAAAAGCATGCCATGGGAATTTCAGACAAAATGATTCGCCTATCCGTTGGAATTGAAGATGCAGATGATATTATCTGGGATTTAGATCAAGCCCTATCTAAAATCTAAGATTTCAGCTTTTTCTTCACTTTTTCCATCATGTTATGTGTCCAGCGTTTGATTGGTGGAAATACGCTGCCCAACAACATCAAACCAGGAATGCCAAACATCCAACCTTGGAAAATTGGAATCAATCCACCCAGAAATCCAATAATGACCAGAATGACACCGATAATAACTTTGATTGTTGTTATAACAGGATTCATTCCCTGATGACCGCTACCTTTTCAATTGTGGATGCACCACTTTTATCATATACAGCAATGAGATAAACACCGGTTCCAACTAATTGCCCTGATGCATCTCGTCCATCCCAATATGCTTGGTACCCCTGAACATCTGAATTGGAAATCGATCTCAGCACCTCTCCATTCAACGTCATGATTTTAAGTGAACTTTCATCTTTTAATCCCTCAACCGTCATAGGTATTGAACTGGGAATACGGAATGGACTGGGAAAAATATTTACAGAACTATATGATTTTTTTTCTTCCGCAAACGGAATACGAATAACACTGACCCCTTTATCCGTGGCTATATAAGCCATCCCTTCTTCATTGTCAAAAGTCACATCATTCACATGGTTAGAAAGGAGATTGCTGTTACGCTCATTTAAACCATTAATATCGGGCCAATATTCGCCATTTTCAGTCACAATATGAACACCGTCAGTTTCGGAAGTCACCCATACATTTCCCCTGGGATCAAACCGAATTCGTGAATGGGAATTAAAAACAACATTGGGGAAATAGGGAAATAATTCTCCATTGGTTGCAGTAGGACCGGTTTGGCTCACTGGATTCGTGTCTGATACCTGCAGATCTTTATGAATGAGCCCAATCGGAGTAAGAATCCATAATCGATTTTTGGCTGAAACATTTATATCCAACGGAACGCGAATCGTTATACCGGGATCCACCCTTTCCTCTACCCATATCTCACTGGTTGGATCCATCACATTTCCTGAATATTTATACATGACGAGTCCCGAGGGTGAGCCAATCCAAATTCGATTGAAATTATCTACTGCAATGGCATTTGAACCATTCGATAAAATACCCCCACTTTCATTGATGGAAAAGTGCCGAGACAAACTTCCATTGAATACACTGAGCGGCTGATTATAATTATTGCCGGACGTTCCCCAAATATTTTCCTTCCCATCCAGGGCAATTCCAGAAACAATAAAGGTTTTATCCTCTGTCGATTGTGTTTTTGGAAAATAAAGTTGGTGTGCTTTAATACCATTGGATACATCCAGGGCGACGATTCCCGCCGAGGTTGAATGGATTAAACCCATATAAACAAATCCATCCTTACCCAGATTTATCCTTGATACCCGGTTCCCCAAATCGATGGGGATTTTTTCAAGATTCAACTGAGTGGAATACCCAGTGGCTTTTGCAGAAGTTGACAGGTTATACCACCCACTCAAAGATATACCATTTGCGTTTGCCATAATCAGTTGATTATCAGAAGTCATAGAGATAACCTGAGGGGCAGAAACAATGGGTTCATTGCCTGCAACATGATTCAAAGTTGACTCATCAAATTGAGCGAATCCAAGATTCGTCCCAATGATAGTCGAGGAATTGGTTATTTTAATATCAGAGAAATGAAAACCAGCATCGGAAAATTGTTTTTCAAACGTATCTGTCCCAATTCGGTAAATGGCAGAGTCCGTAACAGCCATATAATCCAACAGTCCTCGAACTGCAATGGATCGAATCGTGCTAAACTCAGATTGATTTGTAACCAAAGGAACCGGATTTTTATTCAATTGAATCGAATAAATGGCTTGTGGAGTCACAACGGCTAATTCATCATTTTTTTCTGCTATAGCAACGATAGGTAAACCAATTTCCGTAAAACGCTTTTCCCAATAGATGGGATGCGTTTGATGCGGATTCCCTCCAATAAGTCCCAAATCTGTTAACAAAATGAGATCATCACCAAATTTTATAATATCATCAATATACCCAATATCATCCCGTCCATAAAAATCTCTATAATATGTCCTGTCTTTCGAATGAATAAATTCCATGATTCCCCATGTGCCATTCTGCTTAACTGCACCATAAACCATATCCTTATATGTAACAAATCCCGACACATCTTCTATATCTAATTGAAACCAATCCAATAGATTTTCTTCATCTAAATTCCAGACTTGAACGCCTGTGTCACTTCCAATCCATAATAGCCCTTTAGGACCTATATGAACCGTATTTAGATCTGTATCAACCAAACCGTGGTCTATGGTATAGACCATATAATTACCTGAATCTGATTGATAAACACCTAATCCGCCTTGAGTGGCGAGAATGATTTCATCTCCATAACCAATGATCGATCGAACATCCAGAGATGAGGTGATGGATTTCATTTCGCCCACACGGACTTGAGCAAAAAGGAATCCAAATGCCAAAAGAAATAGGAGAGATCGTCGCATTACATACTGAATGGGGCAGGTATGAAACAAAGTATAAAAATGACTAAACATGTGAATCCTACCCGCATATTATTTTTGGATAGGGGCGCGTGAATATCCTGAATGGGTGGATGTTTTGTTGAGCGCATGAGGAACAAAATTAAAATTCCCCAAACCAACCAATTCAACGAAAGAAAACTTAAAGGAATTAATGCAGCAAATGCGGCTTTAGCCACCCACCCCTGTTTTTCGCCCAGCATGGCATAGGCCACGTGCCCCCCATCCAATTGACCGATGGGCAACAAGTTAAGCATGGTCACTAATAATCCTATCCACCCTGCAAATGCAATGGGATGCAGCATAATATCCTGATTTTCCAGTAGTCCAGGGTGGGTAACCCAGGTAAGGATTTTCATTAAAATAGAATCTCCCAACATTAATGCGCCTTGTACATCTACTTTTTCCACCACATCCGATAACCATAGCCCAATCACCAAGGCAGGGACGGCAATAATAAATCCGGCAATCGGTCCTGCGGCGCCAATTTGCAGGAGTACATCCTTTCGATAAATGGGTGATTTAATTTTAATGAATGCACCAAATGTTCCGATGAGAAACAGGAATGGGGGAGCCGGAATAAAATAGGGTAAAGTCGCATCTACCTTATGCTTCTGGGCATAAAAATAATGACCAAATTCATGGGTACCTAAAATCAGCATCAATGTTACTGAAAACGGAATTCCTTTTAATATTTCTATGGGCGATTCCCAAATGCGAGCACCCTCCATCATGGCACCTGCCAGTAAAGTCGTAAAAACTGTCAATAAAAATAAAATCCAATGAATCCGCGGAATGGATGGAATTTTTAATATGACGTTATCTTCCCTATCCTTTAATCTCAAGTAGGTATCACCACCGTTATTCTTTACCGAATAAACGTATCCTTCTTTTTTAAGAATATGATCTAAATCAGTTTGAGCCGTATCACTCAATAATTTTCCTACCGCAAGCCATTCACCTTCATTCGAACCGATTTGAGTGGGACGAAAATAATTATCCAGTTTTTTTAGTATATTTCGAAATTGTGTTTCAGTCATGATTCTTGAACAAAATGGGAATGATAAATTACAACGAACGAAATACGAATCAGTTCACTAAAAAAGACGAAATGACGACGGTGTGAAATGATGAGCGAATTGAATCTTTTCGAATCCCTTGAGTCGCAATGATTCGTTTCCTCATCATTGCAATCCATGCTTGGATTTTTGCAATCCGGAGAGGGTCAACGCTTTTTATTGGAGTGCTTTTCCTGCTTCTCTTTTAACAATTCATGCATGCCACGACTCTGCATATCCAATGTCAGTTGATTAATCCAATATTTAGTTTGAGTTACATATTGATCGATCACTTTTTTGGGTACCAGTTCCGCCTGCATATGGACAATAATCATGGCAGAAACAACCGGAACAAAGTCCATTAATGGATCTTCATAAAAACGATCTAACTGACGAACCGTTTCCCGGGGTGTAAGATAATCAACCCGGTCCCCATAAAGACTATCGGCAAATGCCTGCTTCTCTCCCCATGCCTTCAGATAATAATATAAACGGCCATCTAATACACCCGTAAGGTAGGCAGATTTTATTCGATAAGTCATTTCAGGATTTCCATCAACCCGATTGGCTACATGCTCCCAATCGGTACCATCCCAAAGCAGTTTGTTCTGTTGTTCCAGGATTTGGCTAGACAAACTAAAAGAAAAAAGAATGGATAAGAGCACTATCTTCGATAAAATGGAGTTCACTGTATCACTGCGTTCTTTATGGAATATTTTTCAATCATTATGTAAATGAAATATGCAAAACCAAAATGGGCTAATGCAACAAATTCTGCAGATAAAATATACCAGGGCCAAGGACCTAAATAATCGAGTAATGTAGCCGTAGGTGGTTTACCCATGATCCAAAAGTAATTTGAATCCAGTAGTATATTTGTTACGATTGCCAGTAGTAAAAATGCGTTCATCGCAATAAATGCTTTCTTCAGGCCAGCCAACGTCGGTTTCATATTATAAACTACGACAGCATAAATCAGGGCGACCACCATGAGATTGTGTCCAACAAAAAATCTGAAATAATGGAAATGGGGGAAATCCTGCACAAAATCTGGTGTAATCATTCCTTGGAAAACGCCTGATAATCCCCAGAAATATAGAATTTCGAAAACACGAAAGTTTCGATTAATCATGACCAGTGGTAATAACAGATTCGCCAGACGACAAAGATGTACCGGTAAATGGAGGGTAATGTCAAAGGACCCTCCCATCCATTCTAAAAGGACCCATATGGGGTAATTGATACCAACAAGAATCCCCAAAATTGCACCCACCTGTTGTTGGGATTTAAGTCTCAAGTGGTTTTTAGCGAACCAGGGGAGCCAAATGACTAAAAATAAGAATAATAGAATACCTGCCCAATGGGACGTCCCAAATAACTCAAATGGCGTGTATGTGTTTAAATATTCAGCGATTGCCGAACGCATGACTAAAGCTTATTCTTCTTTTTTCTGGCTTTTTTTCTGGCCCCCGCCAATTTTCTGAAGTTGCATCATGGCACCTAAAAGCATAATGATAGCCAACATCCAGATTTGATTAAATGAATTCCCGGCTGATCGCTCCATCCATCCAAAAATAAAAGTTCCTATCGCCCCGACGAAAAAGACTAATCCAAACCCAAGGCGGATTTTTACTTTCAGAGTCTCATTCATATATCAGACTTTTTGCTTACTGTCTTTTTTGCAGTTTTTTTCTTTGGTGTCGATTTTTTGACAGTTGTTTTCTTTACAGTTGATTTTTTAGCTGTAGTTTTTTTGGCGACAGTTTTTTTCTTGGTTGTTTTTTTAGGAGTCGCCTTTTTTGTCGCTGCCTTTTTGGCTACAGGCTTTTTATCTATTGTCTTTTTAGGTTTTGACTTCGCTTTTTTTTCTATTTTAGGAACGGCCTTTACTTCCGCTTTTTTTCCTGAAGAAATTGAAGCTTGTTTTAACGCTTTTAAACGCGCTCTATTTCGACGATGTTTTTTCGCAACCAGTTTTTGTTTTTTATTCATTTTATTCCTTTTAATTCATTAAATCTTGCGGGAACGCTTGGGAATCCCCGCCTGCCCTCCCGTTAGTCGGGAGCGGGCAGGGAACCCACTCTTCAAGTTTTTGCGGGAACGCTTGGGAATCGAACCCAACTCCCACCTTATCAGCAGGACAACGGTGTTGAAGACCGCGAGGGGCACCAGCCTCCTAATCATTCCCATTTTATCAAGCCACAAAGCGGACAAAGAAACACTGAAATTATTATCGACTATTTGTGCTCTTAGCGGCATATTCTTAACTAATCCAGTTATTCAGGGTTATTTAAGACCCGGAAATCTAATCCAAATTTCTTTTTCAATTTCCGTCCTATTTTCTCTGCGGACTTTTTTGTTTCAAAACGTACAATCCGGACAGCGTGAAGTCTTTTTCCATTGGAATTAACAGAATGAACTTCCGTAGCATATCCATTCCCCTGAAGCTGTTTTTTTAGACGATTTGCATTTTCATATTTACCGAAAGCACCCACCTGTATAACCCATGGTTTTGGAATGTATTTCGGGATGATGACATTTCGCGAAGCCTTGAAAGATTTTATTCGATTGCTCGTGGCATCCGGATCTAACCGCACCAATTTCGCATCACGGGAAGAATTATCTAAACCATCAATTCCATATTTTTTATAATTAAGGCTCGGGTATAATTGCTTAAACGTTCGCAGCGTTGCCTTGGCTAATTTTTCTTCCCCGGTTGCAAAGTATGCATTCACCATCAGGTCCATGGCCCTTTGACGGTGATCCCCCTGGGGATATTTGGATAAGATAGTTTTAAACTGGACGCCAGCCTGAGAGTATAACCCTCTTGAAAATAAGTATTCTCCAACCTTCATTTCAGATTTTGAAGCAAAATCTGATTCGGGAAAGTTTTCAATCAATTTCCGAAACAAAACCAGAGAAGAATCGCCATTTTCATTTAACATTGCCTGGAGATAATAGACACCGGCTTCATCCGGATATCTGTCCAATAATTCTGGAAGTGTTTCCCTCACTTCATCCATTTTCCCCTTTTCAAGAAGGGTTATATATAAATCGATATTTTGGGCAGGTAAATGCCATCCCCAGAGAATGACGATCATAATAAATCCGCGCTTCTTCATTTCTCTTCGCCATGGGTTAACAGTTGAATAATGGCATCTATTTGATTTGACAATTCATGAGGTTTGGATACATGAACCGAGAGTTTTAACCGCATGAGTCGGGCGTGAATAGAACCATCATTTTTAGTCAGTGCATCTTCTACAAGCGTCAACGCATTGCTATGTTCACCTTTTTCTTCCAATACATTGGCTAATTTTGCAAGCGCATTTAAATTGGCTGGATCTTTATCAAGGATGCGTTCATAAAACTTTTCAACTTCACTGAAGCGACCAAGATCAAATAATGCCGATTCAATTTTAGAATATACTTGCCGTCCTTCTTCCGGGTTAAGCAAAGCAAATTTCTCCCAATTTTCAATTGCTTTCACCAAATCCCTATTTTCAGCATATAAATCACCCAGCCTTAAATAGGGTAATCCAAATTCCGGTGCTGTTTTCACTGCTTTATGAAATTGTGCTTCCGCTTCTTTTTGCTTACCTTTTTCTAACTTATCCATACCTTGGTATACTAAAAACCCAGCAATTTGATTTGGATCCTGTGACTGCTTCAACTTCTGAATTGATTTGGTGATTTGTGTCGCTTGATCCCAGTTACGCTGCTTTTCAAAAATGTGAAGTAAAAATTCGTTAGCCCATAAATTTTTACGATCCAGTTTTAACACCAGTTCAGCTTCTCGCTGCGCTTTATTCAAATGCCCAATTTGCTGAAAATCCAACGCAAGAGATTGATGGATGTCCCGCTTGATTTCATTATTTAAATTAGGCCTCACCGTGAGGGATTGATGGATTTTTACGGCCGCCTGGGCATTTCCTTCTTCTCTTAAAATATCACCCATTTGGAGATAAGCATCAATATGATTTGTATCCTGTTTCACCACATCTCGTAAATGCTTTAGGGCAGTGCGCGTATCACCCCGAACCATGGCATTCAAAGCATGGGTATAAATGGACTCTGTACGCTTTTGCTTTTTAGGTCGGTAAAAATAAATAATGACTCCACCTGCTGCAGTAAGCAAGAGGACAATGGGTAAAATCCAGTTCAATGAATATCTTCTCCATCGTCCGTATCATATATACCCTCGTCAATAGCAACATTCCGAAGATCATTAAGTTCATCTGACAACCGGCGATTTTTCGTTTTTAATGAACGAATCTCCGTTTTGGAAGATAGGATATTGGTTACAGCAACACCATAACCAATCAAGATACCGACCGATAAGGCACCAAGCATAACCATGGCTACCTGAACATTTTCATATTGAGCAAAAACCAAATCCACCGAAACCACATTGGTATTTTTCATCAAAAAAATCAAAACCAGTATGAGCACGACTAATCCAGCAAATATTTTAACCAGTTTCATCAGGCTGCCTCCATTTCTTGAATTTGAACAATTTCCCCATGCAATGTAATCCCGCGAGCATCCATAATTTTTACCGGGATTAAATCTTTTATTTTAGCATTTTCTTTATTAAAAATCACCCATTTGTTTGAATCTGTTCGACCGGCCCATTGTTGTTGAGACCGCTTGCTTTCTTTTTCCACCAATACCATTTCTACCCGTCCAACCAATGCTGTATTTCGTAAAAGTGTATGCCGTTGCTGCATTTCAATCAGCCGTTCCAAACGATGCTGCTTTTCATCTTCCACCACATGATCATCAAACTCAGCCGCTTTTGTCCCTGGTCTGGATGAATATTTAAATGTAAAAGCTGAGTCAAATTGCACCGCTTCCATCACATCCAAAGTTTCCTGGAATTCAGCTTCATTTTCCCCGGGGAATCCTACAATAATATCCGTTGAAATTCCTACATTTGGGAGTGTATTTCGAATCTGATCCACTCGAGCCATAAATTGTTCTTTTGTGTAGGTGCGATTCATACGTTTCAAGACTTCATCATTTCCGGCCTGCAATGGAAGATGAACATAATTACAAATATTATCATGTTTGGCCATGACATTTAAAACGTCCTGGGTCATATCTTCAGGATGTGGTGAGGTGTACCGAATACGTTTTAATCCCGAAATTTGGGCAACCGTATCCAATAATTCATGAAATTTGCTGTCTTCATGATGATAGGAATTTACATTTTGTCCTAAAAGGGTTATTTCAATAAATCCATCGGATACGGCTTGGGTCGCCTCTTGAACAATGCTTTCGATACTCCGTGATCGTTCTCTACCCCGAGTGAAGGGGACAATACAGAATGTGCAAAATTTATCACATCCCCGCATGATAGATATCCAGGCATTGATACCTTCATTACGGCTGGGAAACATGTCTTCATAAACCTCAAAACGGGAGAGTTTTGTATCCACCAAATGGGTGGTGCTATCATCCCTTTCCCGGATCATTTCAGGTAGGCGGCGATAGGAATCGGGACCCAATACAATATCAACAAAGGGCATGGTTTCCAAAATATTTTCTCTCAGGTTCTGAGCCATACAACCCAGTACGCCAATAATCGTTTTGGGATTTTGACGCTTAATCTGGTGATAGAACCCTAAGCGGGAGTGAACTTTATCCTCCGCGTGCTCACGAATCGCACATGTATTCACAAAAATAGCATCCGCCCTGTGAATATCCTTTGTTTCAGAAAACCCCTCCCGGGTGAGAAGCCCAGAGACGAGTTCAGAATCAGCCACATTCATTTGACAGCCAAATGTTTCAATAAAGTAAGATTTACTCATGGTGTTAACTTGAAAATTACTGTGAGAGATATAGAGGAAAAAAGGCTTACTTCAGGTAGCCGGAGAAAAAATAATCCATGGGATTTTGAGGCGCACCGTATTGATGGACTTCATAATGGAGATGGGGCCCGGCTGATCGACCGGAATTCCCTGATACAGCAATTAATTCACCCCGCTGTAATTGCTGTCCCCGTTTTACTTTTATCTTCGATAAATGAGCGTAAATTGTGCGATATCCATTTCCATGATCAATTTTAATGACTTTCCCAAAACCGCCTTGGTTCCCTGCAAATTTTACCTTTCCATTTGCGGGGGAATAAATTTTTGTGCCTGTATTCACTGCAAAGTCCAAACCGTAATGAAATCGTACTTTCCCGTTAAAAGGGTCTTCACGATATCCATATCCAGAGCCGAGATATCCTTCCTGAACCGGACGGATGGATGGAATAATTTTTAAATTATCCGAATGATCACGGACAGAATTAAACATGGAATTATAACTTTTCAATTCCAATTTAACTTTCCGGGATAACGCATCTACATCCATTTCAATTCCTGAGATGAGGGAAGTGACACGTGGCGCAATCCCATCCATATTCACATTTTTAATTTTGGTGCCGCCAATACCCATTTTTCGAACATCCTGATCAATCTGAGGTAATCCTGCATAGGTTCTGATGGCCAAATCCTTTTTTTCTATGATACCTACTTGGCCGGATACATCTTCTAACTGTGTCTGCAAATCAACCAATGTTTCTGTCAAATTCTTGTAATTAGCCTGGAGATCTTTCAACTTCGCTTTGTATAAAACCCCCGTTAAAGCATCGGCGCTGAGAAACAGTGCAATGGATATGAATACGACAGCTATTCCCGCTACTGTCAATAATTTTTGACGCGAAAAATGGAAATGCTGAATATCCGAATCACGTTCGGATAGGATGATATAATTATGATATTTATTGGATTTTTTCTTACGGCGAAACATGGTTTATCCGTCCGACTTAGTTATGTAATTTACAACAATGGGCATCATTGTTCAACATGGATCATTTCAGGTATATTTTGAGTAAATGAGACCGTGTATTATGCCTGAGTTTTTGCAGTCCTTTGGTTTTAATCTGTCGAATCCGTTCTCCGGATAAATCCATTATTCTCCCTATTTGTTCCAGATTTTTTGAGTCGTCCCCATCCAATCCGAAATAAAAACGAATCACCTTCTGCTCACGATCATCCAAAGAGTTCAGCACATTCACTATCTCCTTTTTCAAGGATTCGAGTATAATCTTTTTTTCCGGTCGGTCATCATCCGATGTAAGGAAGTCAACCCGGGTGGCTGTGGAATCTTCCAATGGATCATCGAGAGAATAAGTTGTACTGTAGGATTGAATCAGACTTTCCATCCAAGAAATAGTTGTATTTGAAATTTCTGCCAGCTCTTCTGACGTTGGTTCCCTTTCATACACTTGTTCCAGTTCAAGGGATTGACGGTAAAGTTTGCCCATTTTTTCTGTCACATTTGAGGGTAAACGAATCGTTCGCCCCGTTTTATTAATGGCCTGGCGAATACTCTGAGAAATCCACCACACTGCATAAGATATGAATCGAAAACCCCTGGTTTCGTCAAACCGCTGTACAGCCTTTATTAAACCGAGGTTTCCTTCATTAATTAAATCTTCTAGGGGAATTCCATATTTCTGGAATTTTTTTGCCACTGCAACCACGAATCGTAAATTATGGGTCACCAATTCATTAATGGCATTCGTATCTCCGGATTTTGCACTTTGGGCCAAGCGAACTTCTTCCTCATTTGACAGAGGTTCCAGATCCCTAATTTCCCGTAGATATTGGGTTAATGCTGTTTTTTGCTTAAACGGTGCGGGTTTTGGAGAAGACAAGGAATTTATTCTAAATCAGGTTTTTTTTCTGATTTTATAGTTTTTTCTGATTCTTCAGAATCATTTTCATCTTCGGTTGATTCGCCTGAATTGCTCTCTTTTTCTACCGCTTCAGAAACGTCGCTTTCCTGGATATTATATTCATCCTTAATACGGTTGATTTCATTTTCCTTTTCAGATACATCATTTGAAATTACCGTAATTTTTTCAACATGGATAAAAAATTCAGAATTCCCGGTAAAATTCACCATATTGTCATCTTTTGCCTGCTCATAAACTAATTTGCCTAATGCTTCCTTTTCTCGGCGAATATCCCGCTGGAGTTGATGAATATCCAATTTGATTTTACTTATTTTGGTTAATTCTTCTGTTTTCGCAACGGCGACCTTGCTTACTTCTTCTGCTTTTTCAACGGCAGCAGTTCCCCATTCTTTCATATTATCTTTTAAGTCATCCCATAATTTTGACATAATCTTCTCGCTTTTGTATTAAAAATAGTATCGGAATTTGAATGATTAATCTTTTTTCAGCAACATATTTGCAATATAAAAAATACCCGATCCAATGATCAATGCATTGAGTTCTAAAATGACATTATTTTCACGGATGCCCCAGACGAGTCCCGAAAGTAAAATAACCATAGAGACCACCTGTATGCTTCTAAGTAGGACGTACTTCATATCGATATCTCATGTTTATCCAACGTAATATATTTTTAAAGTTCCAAGTATATGCATCAGCCAATATAGATAATGGATTTGACTTTTCAGAAAGTTTTTTTGCCAATCCGGCCATTCGTTTGTCACTTAATTGTTCGTATATAATACGGTTCACAAAAGATAGGCGGCGTTTTCGATTTAATTCTTTTAGGATCATTTCCGATTCTTTCTTATTACCCAAAATTGACAAGGCCGCCGCTCTTCCAGACATCATGGACATTCTTATCCCAAAGCCAAATAAATAATCTTGAAACCCGCCTGCTTCACCAATTTGGTATGGCGATCGGATAGATCCAAAGGGGAGTGAAAAACTGCCGCGGCTCCCAAACCAAATTCCATGGCGTATCTTTATTCCAATTTCACTGAAATATTCTAAACAATTTTGAAGTGGATTCGATTCAAGATTCTTTGGATTTTTAAAGGCTGTAGCTAAAGTTCCCTGACCATCAATAATAATAAGGTATGCATACCCTTTCGGTGCAAATTGGCTGCCTAAAAGTAAATGAACCTGGTTTTTTAAATTTGTTTTAAAATTAATGCCGCGAATAAAAGCCGCTGCTTTTCTCGTCCCTGTTGCAATAATTTGACATGTTTCCGGCGCTTTTTTACCGAACTCAAACCGCACACCAACTTCTATACATTGGCGATATAATTGATAATCCAAATCGTTGGGACCACTCCCCCGTTTAACCATATAAAAAAATGGCTGGTTATTTTGAACGATGATAGGTTTATCCAATTGAGTATGGACATTAAACCGGTATATGGGGTAAGACGTTATATTTGAAAAATGAAATCCGGATTCTTTAAAAAATGCCGGCACATTTCTGGAAAATATCCAATTATCTAATCCTTCATAATCTCCGTGGCGACCTGCACCCACCTTTTGTTCTTTTTCGAAAATAATGGGATTAAACCCAGCTTTTTTTAATTGAATTGCTGCAGTTAATCCTGCCACACCACCGCCGGCAATTTGAATTGATTTAGATAGACCAGAAATTACCAAAAATCAACAATTCAGTTGCTGTACAGAAATAATTTCTGGCAGATTTTTCAGGTCATTTAAGATTTCTACTTCCAGTGGATTATCCACTCTAATCACCGCAAAAGCTTCACCATCATTCATTTCCCGGCTTAATAAATATGCCCCAATATTTACATCCGCTTTCCCCAGCATGGTGCCTACTTTACCAATGACTCCTGGAACATCCTTATTTCTGGCAAAAAGCATGGTGCCGTAAGGTGTCACATCAAATTCGTAACCCAGTATATGCACCAGCCTGATTTGATTCCCTTCAAAAACACTCCCATGGATTTCGGTTCGATCGGATTCTCCCGTCACCCGTGTTCGAATCAAATTGGTATATGAACCACAATCCGATGTATAACTATGTTCAATACCAATTCCCAATTCAATGGCCAGCGTTTCTGCATTAATATAATTAACACGATCAGGAATGCGGTCATTGAGTAAGCCTTTTAAAAATGCCAATGCCGCCGGTTTTGCTTCATCCATGGAACCGGCACATTCCACATGCACTTTCTTAATGACCCTTGGATTCAGCTGCCCTTGAAGTTTCCCCATGGTTTCAGCCAAATCTAAATTAATTTGAATTTCTTTTAGTTTTGCCAAATCCGAAATTGGCATATTCAATGCGTTATTTAACTTTTCATGAATTAAATAATCTCGAACTTGTTCACACACTGCCATGCTCACCCCTTCTTTAGCTTCTTGGGTTGACGCACCCAAATGAGGGGTTAATAGAATATTGGGGGCATTCACCAATGGATTAGATGTCTCTATTGGTTCGGCCGTAAAAACATCGATGGCCGCACCGCCTATTTTTCCGTCGGTCAATGCTTTTGCTAAATCACTTTCATTAATGATACCGCCCCGCGCCACATTGATAATCCGAGCCGAATTTTTCATGGATGAAAGGCGATCGTAATCAAAAAGGTCCCGCGTCCCATCTGTTAAAGGAACATGAACTGTAATATAATCTGACACAGCTGTTAAAGCATCTAATTCAACAATCTTGACTTCTTCCGGATTAAACATATCCTGACTCAGGTAAGGGTCAAATCCAAGAATTTTCATACCAAATGATCGGCACCGACTCATGACTTCCCGGCCAATTTTTCCCATACCCACAATGCCCAATGTTTTATTGCGAAGTTCCGTTCCAACCAAAGCATGTCTATTCCATTCGCCTTTTTTCATGCCTCTATCTCCAACAGAAATATTCCGGGAAAGGGTCAGCATCATGGCAACTGTATGTTCCGCAGCGGAAATGGTATTCACGTCCGGCGTATTCATCACAACAATTCCCCGACGAGTCGCTGCGGGAATGTCAATATTATCTACACCCACACCCGCGCGGCCGATCGCTCGAAGATTTTCAGCAGATGAAATCATTTCTTCCGTTATTTTTGTACCGCTGCGGATAATCCAGCCATGGACGTCCTTGCATGCTTCTTCTTTTTCTTCCGGTTTACCGTTGGGTAGGCTCACCACTTCAAAATTGGCATCATTCAGAATGGCCATTCCACTTTCTGTTATTGGATCTGATACTAAAATTTTCATTATCTATATTAATCTTTCTCAACAATTGATTGATAATATGTTTCTAAAAAAGAATCATTGGGATAGACAACTCTCCCTTTTTCATACATGTTTTTTGGATTTTCAATATCTTTTTCCCACCTGTCTGGGTTAGTCAAAATATAATGACGAATTCGATTCAAGCTTTCATTATTTCTGATAATATGCTCATAATAATTTCGTTGAAATAACCTTTTATTGAAAGCATTCCAGTTTTGTGATTTTACATTTACAATATATTCATTTGTAATCATGGTTTTAAACCATTGAACTATTGTTCCCAATGTTGGCAGTTCGCCCAAAGCT
>JACKQG010000610.1_pt1 | contig 51919 bp, 45 predicted proteins | sample 8237621 | NCBI WGS metagenome assembly JACKQG01 (sample SAMN15677084, study PRJNA649215) | marine metagenome | biome: marine; feature: Black Sea; material: saline water; isolation source: suspended particulate matter (SPM) from the Black Sea western gyre | collected 2013-06-09/2013-06-10 | depth... | reverse complement strand
TCGCCCCTCCCGGCCCGCCGGGTATGTGGTATTTCCCCCCGCCCCCGCCGCCCCCCGGGGGGGGGCGGGCCCGCGGGGTTCCCCCCCGGCGGCCCCAACCCCCGCTCGCAAAGCCGGGAGGGGCCCGCTTGGGTTCCCCCCCCCCCCGGGCGGGTGGGGAGGCCCGCCCTTTTGCCTGCCTTCCCCGCCTTCCCCCGCCAATAGGCCCCGGCCAGAATGTCCTTGCGCAATTTGGCGGTCATTGTCCGTTTCGGCTGCGCCTGGGGCAGGGTCGAAAGCCGCAGGTACACGGCCCCGCCATCGTCGGCCTGCATATGCCCGAAACCCCAGCGCATGATTTCGGACAGTTCATCGGCGAAAGCCGGCTCGAAACTTGTCAGGCCCGGCTTGGCCATGCCGATCAGGGGTGTCGCGATGGACTGGTGCGCGCCACCTTCGGGCGCCAGCGACAGGCCCGACGGCGTCGCCACCAGCATGAACCGCGCGTCCTGGTAACATGCATAATTCAGGGCATCGAGGCCGCGTTCGATGAACGGGTCATACAGCGTGCCGATGGGCAGAAGCCTTTCGCCGAACAGTTCATGCGACAGCCCCAGCGCCGCCAGCATCAAAAACAGGTTGTTTTCGGCGATGCCCAGTTCGAAATGCTGACCGGCGTCGTCGGCGGACCACTTCTGAACGGAGGCAACGTGTTGGTCGGAGAAGGTGTCGGGCACCTTGTCGCGGGCGAATATGCCGCGCCGGTTGACCCAGCCGCCGAGGTTTGTCGATTGCGTCACGTCCGGCGACGTGGTGACGATGCGCCGGGCCAGGTCCGTATCACTGCCGGCGATGTCATAGAGAATCCGGCCGAAGGCTTCCTGGGTGCTGAGGCTGTCGCCTTCCGGAACGGGAACGGTTTTCGGCACGTCCACCGGGGGGGCGGACGTGCGGCGGCCTTGTCCGTTCAGGGCGTTAAACGGCACCTGCCCGAGAAAATCCTTCAAGGCATCCGTCGCCCCGTCCAACCCGGCGAAAGGTTCCCATTCGCTGCCCTCGGGAATGCGCAACCGTTCGCGCAGCGTGTCCACCTGTTCCGCCGTCATGATGCCGGCGTGGTTGTCCTTGTGGCCGGCCAGCGGCAGGCCATGGCCCTTGATGGTGTAGGCGATGAAGCACACCGGCGCGTCATCGGGAACGGAGGCAAAGGCTTCGACAATGGTTTCGATGCAGTGCCCGCCGAGATTCGTCATCAAATCCTGCAGGCTGTCGTCGTCGTAATCGGCCAGCAGGTCGGCGATACCCTCTTCGCCGCCGATGTCCGCCATCAGTTGTTCACGCCAGAATTTTCCACCCTGGAAGGTCAACGCCGAAAAGAGGTCGTTGGGGCAATCGTTGATCCAGCGTTTCAGGGTCCGCCCGCCGGGCTTGGCGAACGCCGCCATCAGACGTTTGCCGTATTTCAGGGTGATCACCGTCCAGCCGGTGCCGCGGAAGGTGCGGTCGATCCAGCGGAACAGGCGGTCCGAGACCACGCCGTCCAGGCTCTGGCGGTTGTAATCGATGATCCACCAGCAGTTCCTGAGTTCGTGTTTCCAGCCTTCCAGCAAGGCTTCATACATGTTGCCTTCGTCCATCTCGGCGTCGCCGACGATGGCGATCATGCGGCCCGGTTTTTGCGCCGCCACCGTGGGCATATGGCGGCGGAGATAATCCTGCGCCAAAGACGCGAACACGGTCATGGCCGGACCGAGCCCGACCGAACCGGTGGAGATATCCACGTCATCGGTGTCCTTGGTCCGGGACGGATAACTTTGCGCCCCGCCGAACGCGCGGAATCTTTTAAGCTTATCCAGGGTCTGGTTGCCCAACAGGTATTGAATGGCGTGGAATACCGGGCTGGCGTGCGGCTTCACCGCGACCCTGTCCTGCGGACGGAGCTCGTGAAAATAGAGCGCCGTCATCAGCGCCGACACGGACGCGCACGACGCCTGATGACCGCCGACCTTGAGCTCACCGGAGTTTTTTCTGAGCACGTTGGCGTGATGGATCATCCACGACGACAGCCACAGCACCTTTTTTTCCAGGGCGCGAAGCGCCTGGACGGGGCCGGAAGCCGAGTCCGATCTGGTCGCCTGGGGGGTTGGGTTATCAAGCGGGGACATAAATAGATTCTAACCCCGCAATAGCCGGCATGTCCTTGCAAAATACGCTTATAAAAGGCATTATTAAGCAATATTTTATTATTTTTAGACTTAATTTTGGTGAGATATGTCAAAAACTGACCTAGACGCGATAGATCGTCGAATCCTGAAAAACCTTCAGAACGACGCCCGGCTTTCCAACGTGGACCTTGCCGGCTCGGTCGGCCTGTCGCCCAGCCCATGCCTGCGCCGGGTCGCGCGGTTACAGGAAACAGGCGTCATCAAAGGATATGCGACACTGGTGGACGCCGAGGCCGTCGGCCTGCCGGTCAGCATCTTCGTCAGCGTCAGCCTTGAAAAACAGATCGAACAGGCGCTGGAAACCTTTGAAGCCGAGATCACCGCCCGGCCCGAGGTTATGGAATGCTACCTGATGACCGGCGACGCCGATTACCTGTTGCGGGTGGTGACGTCGGATCTGGCGGCGTATGAGCGCTTTCTGCTCGATCACCTGACGCGGATACCGGGCGTCGCCTCGATCAAATCGTCGTTCGCCCTGAAACAGGTCGCCTACCGAACGGCGCTACCGATCGAAACGAAAGAACCCTCCAAAGGGGCGGGCGGCACGAAATCGTGAACGTCCGTTAATTTACAAACATCTTGTGCTGCCCTATCTCAAAGCCATGACCATTAAACGTATCCTTATTCGCTTGGCCGCCGTCGTCTTTCTTACTGTGCCGCTGGGCGGATTCATGTTCTTGGAACAGGCGCTCGCGCCGAAGGCCGAACTGTGGCCGCGCTGGCAGGCGTTCAATCCGGCGTCCCGCGAGTCCATCGACCACAGGCCCTGGGAGCGGATTCTCAGAAGCTTTGTCAAACAAGGCGAAGACGGCATCAACCGCGTCGCCTACGGCCGGATCAATGATGCCGCCAAGGCGGCGCTCGCAGGCTATGTGAAGACGCTCGCCATGACCCCCATCAGCAAATATGGGCGCAAGGAACAACGCGCCTTCTGGATCAACCTTTATAACGCGCTAACGGTGAAGCTGATTGCCGGGGCTTATCCCGTCGAAAGCATCCGCGACCTGGACAGCCCCTGGGACACCAAGTCCGTCGAAGTCGAAGGCGTGGCGTTAAGCCTCAACGATATCGAACACCGGATTCTCAGGCCGATCTGGCGGGACCCGCGCATCCATTACGCCGTTAACTGCGCGTCTATTGGGTGTCCAAACCTGTTTCCCGTCGCCTTTACCGGACGCAATACGGGCCAGCTCCTGGAACTGGCCGCGCACGGCTATATCAACCATCCGCGCGGCGCGCGCGTCAAAGACGGCCGCCTAATCGTTTCGAAGGTCTACGGCTGGTTCCAGAAAGACTTCGGCGGCAGCGAGGCCGGCGTGATCGCCCACCTTCGCCAATATGCCGAACCGGCCCTGCTGGACGCGCTGAAGACCCAAACCGGTATCGACGATTACGAATACGACTGGGGCCTCAACGACGCCGGATCCTAAGGGATTTCTGGTTTTTCATTCTGCCGCCGGGAATCATACAGGCCTGCCAGCCTCTCCGGGTCGAGGCCCAGATAATACAACGCATGTATTTTTAGCCACCCCCAAACGATAGCGGCGGGACGGCGGCCCCGAAACCGCCGGGACGATGTCACCAGCGGCGGCGTTTCGATACACAGCGTAGGGCCCGCAGCTTCCATCCGCCGCGCCAGATCAAGATCTTCCATCAGGGCGACCGGGCGGAGGCCGCCGATGGCGTCCAAAACACTGCGGCGGACGAACTGCCCGGAATCGCCGTAATAAAATCCGCGCGCCCTTATCCTGGCATAAAACCCTTCCAGCCAGCGGCTAAAGCCATCCTTGCCGTCAAACAACAACCGGAAATTTCCGCCCGGCGCATCCGGATGCTCGCCCAGCGCCGCCTCCATCGCCGCAAGGCCGCCTTCGGGGAATACCGTATCCGCATGCAGGAACAGCAAGACATCCCCTTTTGACGTTTCAGCGCCCGCCGCCAATTGACGGCCTCGCCCAGGCGACGAAGAAACGGCGCGAACACCCAAGTCCTTCGCCACGGCCAGCGTTTCATCGGCGCTGCCGCCGTCGGCAACGATAATTTCGCAGGACCCCGCTTCGCGCTTCAGCCGCCCGATCAATCCTGGCAAGTTCGCTGCCTCGTTCAGGGTCGGGATAATGACGGAAATCACGACGCCACCCCATCCAACCGGCGGGCCTCGTCCATGCTGATAAGGCCGATTGCGATCAGGGCCTTCTGGTGGTCCCGCCAGCCGGTTTCCACCCACGACCGGCAGCGCCGGCGCAAAAGAAAATTCGGAATCCGGAATCCCTTCATGAGGCCCGAAGACGTGTCCCGCCAAAGCCCCTTGAGACGGCGGTACATTTCCATCCGTTTGTGCCGTTCCAGGCCCTCGAAATTTTGCTTCAGGTAAATCCGTCCGAAGGCCAGGTGGCGGGCTTCGTCCTGACTGACACGGGCATTGATGCGCAGGAACCTGGGACAGCGGAGCCAGCGGCCAAGATAGTTCAGCGCGTACAGCGCCTCGGCTTCCAGGATAATGGAAAAGGCCGCCATCATCGCTCCCCCATCTCCATCGCCCCCATCCCCCCAAGATAACGCCGTCTCATAAGCCGCCTTCAGGATCGGCTCGATGGGCTGGAGGGGGCCGATCTCCCGCAGGTAGTCCCGATAGACCTCGGCATGGCGCTCCTCGTCGGCCATTTGCAGCGCCACGCAGCGCCGCGCCGCCGGGTCCGTGACGGTGTCCATGAGTTTCCGGCACATCCGGATCGTCGCCATTTCCCCGTGATAGAACTGGCTGACGACGGCGGCGTGGAATTTTCTGGGCAGCCACCAGGCGGGTTGGGGTTTTCCGGCCCAGGCCTGGACTTCGGACGCCGCCCACTGGCCGTGCGCCGCCTTGTTCGCCAGGGCCGCATACCGGGCATCGCTGAATGACTGAGAGGGCAAAGGGACACCTAACATGGCCCCAACCTAACCCTGCCCAAAGGATCCGGCCAAATCACGAATGCGTTAGGGCCTTAGAGGTCAAGGATGACTTTCCCCTTCGGGACCGACGAACAGATCAGGATCTCGCTCTCGTCGTCCGGCAGGAAGGCGTCTTCGTTGGTGTATTCGACCTCGCCTTCGACAAGCCGGCAGGCGCAAGTTTGGCAGACACCCGAACGGCAGGCGGAATCCGCCTCGACGCCGTGGGCTTCGGCCAGAACGAGCAGGCTTTCCTGGAGCCCATCCCACGCCACGGTGACTCCGGACTTCTGGAAAACCACTTCAACGCCGCCCACGGAGTCGGCCGCAACCGGGGTAGGCGCGGGAGCGTCCTTCAAAACCGTCGCCGGGCCGAAAAATTCATAGAAAATCCGGCTTTCCTGCACACCCCAGCCTAGCAGCGCATTATACAGTGCCTTCATGAAGGGCGGTGGGCCGCACAGATAGAAATCACAATCCGGCCCCGGCAGTAGGCTCTCCAGCATCTGGGTGGTGATGAAGCCCTCGGCGTCATAATCCCGACCCAGAACATCACCCGGACCCGGTTCCGCGTACACCATATGGGCGCGAACGTTTTCCATTGTTTCCGCCAATTGGCGCACATGGTCCCGAAAGGCATGCTCGGAACCGTTCTGGACGCCGTGCAGGAACCAAACCGGGCGTTCCGCGCCCTGATCGACGATATGATTCAGCATGGAGATCATCGGCGTCAGGCCGACGCCGCCCGACATCAGCACGACAGGTCCGTCGCGATCCTCGTGCAGGAAAAAATCGCCCGCCGGCGCGATCACCGACAGGGTGGAGCCGACCGTCACATGGTCGTGAAAATAATTGGACGCGGCCCCCGGCGGCAGATCTGGTTGGTCCTTCGGCGCAGGCTCGCGTTTGATGGAGAGCCGGTAGAGCTTTCCGTTCTCAAGGCCGGACGGGCTGTCCGACAGGGTGTAGGACCGCACCACCGGTTTGTCGTGGCCCGGAACATCCAACTGGAAACTCAGAAACTGCCCCGGCTTGTAGGCCGGAACGGCACCACCGTCTTCGGGCCTGAGGTAGAACGACGTCACGGTCCGGCTTTCCTCCGCCATGCTGTCGACGACGAAAGTCCGCGTGCCCTTCCAGTGACCGAAGTTGTCCGGAGATTCGCTCAACGGCGGGAGTCCTTTTTTAATACGAGTTAAAACCGGCGCACAACTTGCCGCCAAAGCCCTTCCGAAACAACCTTTTCCTTGGCTCAGGGCGATGAATCCCGGCCAATCTCAAAAAATCACGGATTTGGCGGAAACGCCGGTCGCTGTTAAGCTGGTCGATTGAAGGCAGCGAAACGGGACCACCTTCACGCAACCGGGGACGCCTATGCGCAGGAAAACGGCCGCAAAAAAAACGGTCAAAAAGAAAACGGAAGACAACACGGCCTGGCATGCCTTTGTCGCCTGGTGCCTGGATCGCGGCCTGACGGCGGTCCCGGCCAACCCGTGGACGCTGTCCGCCTACGCCCGCTGGTGCGAACCGCAGATGCCCTACAAGGACATCGAAAAAGCCTTCAAGACCATTTTCCGGGTGCACAACACCAAATCGCGGCGCCGGCCCGACCGCGACCCCCTGGTCCTCGACACGCTGAAACAGATCGGCGAACGGGAGAAAGAAAAAAAGAGCAAGGCCAAGGAGAAAATCGTACCTTTGTTTTTCGAAGAAGACGCCCTGCATCCGGAAGCCCCGCCGAAAGCTAAAAAAGGCGGGGCAAAAAAAACCACCAGGAAGAACGACGGGGGAGAAAACGGAACCGCAACCAGGGCCAAATCCGGTAAACGAAAAGTCCTGTCCGGCCTCAGCACCTCTCCGAAGCTGGTGACCAAACGCAAACTGAAGAAATAGGCGGCAACCCACGCCCCCTAGCGCAGTTCCACCTGTTTCTGAATCGACAATCGCAACGTCTTCGTCGGGTTTCCGGCCCGCCTCAACACGATTTCCCCGCTATAGACCCCCGCCGGCCAAAGCGGCGTCTTCCGTTTTTTTCCGGCAAAAATGAACCGCCGCGCCTGGGTTTTTTGACGCGCACGGCTTTATCCATCAACACCCGGCCGCCGGGGGCGGCAACCCGAAGGCGGATTTCATCTCCCGCCCTGGGCCAGTACATATCCACCCACAACACCAGGGCGGCGGCCCGGCGTGACATCCGCGTTCCCGCCAGCAGGCCGCTGCGTGCCGCTTCAGGTTTCACTGCCCCGCTGGCGAAACCCGCGTTAAATAGCGCCGTGCCCTCTGTGCGAAGTTCCGCCAAGGCGTCCTCCGCCCAGAGCTGCCCCCGGCCCGGGCGGCACGCCCGTCGCGTTCCGACCCCCGCATCATCAGGCCCGACAAAGGGATCGATCACCTGTTTGTTACGCCGCACGGACAAATGCACGTGCGGGAACTGCGCCTTGCCCGAATGGCCGACCAGGCCCAGCCTTTGCCCGCGAACAACGACGTCGCCCTTGCGGACGGCAACGGAGCCTTTGCGCATATGGCAGTACTGGGTTTGCCAACCGCCGCCGTGCTGGACAACCAGTCCGTTGCCGCATTCCCGGCCCTTGACGGATTTCCCGCCGGTGACCGTAACATCCACATCCGCCATGCCGTCGCGAACGCCCAGGACGACGCCACCGGCGGACGCCAGCACATCAACGCCTTTTTTCATCGCCACCAGATCGCGGATGGCGATGTCCGTTCCCTTGTGGCCGTCATAGGTGCGCCCCTCACAGGCGAAATCGCGCACCCCCGGCCCCGGATCCAGATCGACATGGTTGACCAACCAGCAATCGCGCCCAGGGTCACAGCGAATCGGCAGGCTCAAACGGGGCGGAGCGAGGCCGGACGGACCCGTCACGCCGCCATTCCGATCCTGCGCCTGCGTTATCCCTGTGAACCACAGCAACACCACTGCCAGACCAAGGAAACCGGGGCCTATACGTGAAAAAATCATGCCTTTTCCATAGCAACTTCGGCGGTGAATCACAAAGCCGCGCTTGATGGCTCCTCCCGCAACTGCTATATTGCGGTGCAATATAAATTTTTGCGTCGCACAACTGCGTCGCCTTTGAAAAGGGAAGCATAGATGGACATGGAACAGGCCGTAGAAGCCAAAAGGGTCAAGGACGCCAACGCCAGGCTGCACGGATATTATTTCGAAGACCTGGAAGAAGGCATGGAAGATGCCTACGCCAAGACCATCACCGATGCCGACGTCATCACCTTCGCCGGCATTTCCGGCGACACCAACCCGGTTCACCTGAACCACGAATTCGCCAGCGAAACCATGTTCGAGGGTCAGATCGCCCACGGCATGCTGACCGCCAGCTTCATTTCCACCGTCATCGGCACCAAGCTGCCCGGTCCGGGCTGCATCTATGTTGCCCAGAACCTGCGGTTCAAGGGCCCGGTCAAGGTCGGCGACACGGTCACGGCAGTGTGCACGGTGACGAAGAAAGTCCCCGAAAAACGCCTGATCGAGATGGACACGATCTGCTCCGTCGCCGGCAAGGCGGTGCTTGAGGGACAGGCCACCATCCTGGTTCCGGCCCGGCCCGAAGAGCTGATTTAAGTTCCTGGAGGCCTGACCGTCCCCGCCGCGGCAGACACCCGCCGTGACCTTTCCCCTTGACCAAACAGAGGGGCGCTGACACTTTCCCGCCATGCGGATTTTTCGACATTTTGACACCCTGCCGGATGACGCTCGTGGGGCATCGGTCGCCATCGGAAATTTTGACGGCGTGCACCCCGGACACCGCGCGGTAATCAGCGAAGCCGGGCTGATAGCGCGCGACGAAGGCGTGCCGTGGGCGGTGCTGACGTTCGAACCCCATCCCCGGCAATTGTTTGCCCCTAATCAAGCGCCGTTCCGCTTGACGCCCTTTCGCGCCAAGGCGCGCGAAATTGAGGCCATGGGCGTCGACATGCTGATCGTGCAGCGCTTCAACAAGGCCTTTTCCGAAATGGAGGCCCAGGACTTCGTCCGCGACGCCCTGGTCGGTGGCCTCGGCGCGCATCATCTGGTTTCCGGCTACGATTTCGTCTTCGGCCACAACCGCAGCGGTCATTGCGATCTGCTGCTGACCATGGGGGAAAAGGAAGGGTTCGGGTTTACCGCCGTCTCGGCGCTTTTGGACGACACCGGCGAAGCCTATTCCTCGACCCGCGTGCGTGACCGGCTCAAGCAGGGCGATCTTGCGGGCGCCGCGGAAATTCTCGGCCGGGACTTCGAGCTGTCTGGCCGGGTCGCCCACGGCGAGAAACGTGGCCGGGACCTGGGCTTTCCCACCGCCAACATCCATCTGGGCCGCCATATCCGGCCCAACAACGGCGTCTACGCGGTCCGCGTGCTTATAGGAGACGGGTTGAAAGACGCAACCCGACCGCACTGGCGGGACGGCGTCGCCAACATCGGTTCACGCCCCACGTTCGGCGGCGACGGCGTCGTTTTGGAGGTCTTTCTGTTCGATTTCGGCGAAGATCTGTACGGCAAACGGCTGCGCGTGCGCCTGATCGATCACCTGCGGGACGAAAAGAAGTTTGACGGGCTGGACGCTTTGAAGGCACAAATCGCCCTGGATACGGAAATGGCAAAGAAAATTCTCGCCGCCACAGAGAAATCAATATGACCACCGATTACAAATCCACAGTGTTTCTGCCGAAAACCGACTTTCCCATGAAAGCCGGATTGCCGAAGCGCGAGCCCGAAACCCTGGCGCGCTGGGAGAAAGCCGACATCTATGCGCAGCACCGCAAGGCTGGCGCGGGCAAGGAAAAATTCGTCCTGCACGACGGTCCGCCCTATGCCAACGGGCATCTGCACATCGGCCACGCGCTGAACAAAATCCTCAAGGACATTATCGTCCGCTCGCAGCAGATGTTGGGCAAAGACGCCAACTACGTGCCCGGCTGGGATTGCCACGGTCTGCCCATCGAATGGAAGATCGAGGAAAAGTACCGCAAGAAGAAAAAAGACAAGGACGAGGTGCCGATCATCGAATTCCGCCATGAATGCCGCGAATTCGCCGAACACTGGATCGACATCCAGCGCGAAGAATTCAAGCGCTTAGGCCTCGTCGGCGATTGGGACAATCCCTACCTGACCATGAGCTTTGCCGCCGAAGCCCAGATCGCCCGCGAACTCGGCAAATTCCTGATGGACGGCTCGCTCTACCGGGGCGCCAAGCCGGTGATGTGGTCGCCGGTCGAAAAGACCGCTTTGGCGGAAGCCGAAATCGAATACCACGACCACACCTCGACGACCATTTTCGTCCGCTTCCCCGTCGTCACGGCCTCGACGCCGGAGATCGAAGGCGCCGCCATCGTCATCTGGACAACGACACCCTGGACCATGCCCGGCAACCGCGCCGTCGCCTATGGCGCGAACATCGAGTATTCGGTGATCGAGGTCACGGAGACGGACGACGAAAGCCTTGCCAAACCCGGTGAAAAGCTCGTCATCGCCACGGCCCGGCTGGACGACGCCTGCGGCCAATGCGGCATTTCCGGACACACCATACTGGCGACGTTGAAAGGCGCCGACCTGGCAGGCACCGTCTGCGCCCATCCGCTAAAGGGAAAAGGCTACGACGTCGACGTGCCTGCGCTGCCCGCCGCCTTCGCCACCACCGAAGAAGGCACCGGCATCGTCCACATCGCGCCGGGCCACGGCGCCGACGACTGGGAACTGGGCCGCGAACACGGCCTGGCCGTGCCCGACACGGTCGGCGAGGACGGCTGCTTTTTGGCAACCGTTCCCCTGTTCGCCGGCCAGCACGTCTACAAGGTCAACGACCATGTCGCAGACACCCTGGCCGAGGCTGGAAGCCTGCTCGGGCGCGGCAAGGTATCGCACCGCTACCCCCATTCCTGGCGTTCGAAAGCGCCGCTGATTTTCCGCAACACGACCCAGTGGTTCATTTCCATGGAGACCACGGACCTGCGCGACAAGGCGCTCAAAGCCATCGAAGACACCCGTTTCGTGCCGTCGTCGGGCAAGAAACGGCTGCGTGGCATGATCGAAACCCGGCCCGACTGGTGCGTGTCCCGCCAGCGCGCCTGGGGCGTACCGATCACGGTGTTCGTCGACAAGAAAACCGGCGAGCCCTTGCGCAACCAGGCCGTGCTCGACCGCATCACCGACGCCTTCGAGGAGGAGGGCGCGGACGCCTGGTTCGCGTCCGAGCCGTCGCGGTTTCTCGGCCCCGACTTTGACGCCGCGGACTACGAACAAGTCACCGACATTCTCGACGTCTGGTTCGATTCCGGCTGCACCCACGCCTTCACCCTGGAAGCCCGCGACGATTTGCAGTGGCCGGCGTCGCTCTACCTGGAAGGCACCGACCAGCATCGTGGATGGTTCCAATCATCGCTGCTGGAAAGCTGCGGCACTCGGGGGCGCGCGCCCTACGAGGCGGTACTGACTCATGGCTTTATCCTCAATGAAAAGGCCGAAAAGATGTCGAAGTCGGCGGGCAACTCGCTCTCGCCGGAGGACGTGTTCCAGCAGTTCGGCGCCGATATCCTGCGTCTCTGGGTGGTAGGCACCGATTATACCGAAGATCCCGTGTTCGGGCCCGAAACGCTGAAGCAGATGACGGACATGTATCGCCGGCTACGCAATACGCTCCGTTTCCTTCTTGGCAACCTGGACGGTTTCGACAAAAGCGAACGGCTCGACATCGCAGACATGCCGGAATTGGAACGCTGGGTCCTGCACCGGATGTGGCAGTTGAACGAGCAGTTGCGCCAAGGTTGTAATGATTTCAGTTTCCACCCCGTTTTCGCAGAGTTGCACAATTTCTGCACCCTCGACCTGTCGGCCTTTTATTTCGACGTGCGCAAGGATTCGCTCTATTGCGACCCGGCCCACGACATCAAGCGGCGCGCCGCCAGGACGGTGCTGGACGAAATCTTCAACTGCCTGACGGCGTGGCTGGCGCCCTTCATCTGCTTCACGGCGGAAGAAGCCTGGCTGGCCCGCAACCCGGACGACAGCCCGGAAAACAGCGTGCATCTGCGCACCTTCCCCGACATTCCGGAGACTTGGCGCGACGACGCTCTGGCCGCCAAGTGGGAAAAAGTCCGCGCCCTCCGGCGCGTCGTCACCGGCGCGCTTGAGCTTGAGCGCCGCGAAAAACGCATCGGCTCTTCGCTGCAGGCGCACCCCGTCGTTTACGCCGCCCCGGAAGACATCGCGCTGTTCGATGGTCTGGATGCGTCGGAACTGTTCATCACGTCGGGTGCCGATTTCAGCTCTGAGGCGCCGGGCGACGGCGGCTTTTCGCTCATTGAAGTGCCCGGCATCACCGTTCATCCCAACCCGTCCGAAGGCGAAAAGTGCGAGCGCTGCTGGAAGGTTCTGCCAGAGGTCGGCGAGGACGCGGAGCATCCGGGAACCTGCGGCCGCTGCGCCGATGCCGTGCGCCAGGGGTAGGCATGACCTTCACGCCGCATTTCTGGAAAGGCTGGGCCGCCGCCGGCTTAATCGTGGTTTTCGACCAGGTGACGAAATGGTGGATGGTGTTTCATGTCATGAACCCGCCACGGGTGATCGAGGTGACGCCTTTTTTCAATCTGGTCATGGGCTGGAACTACGGCGTCAGCTTCGGCATGCTGACCTCCGCGCCCGAAATCGGCGTCTGGATTCTGCCCGTTGTCACCGCTTTGATCACCTTGGCCCTGGCGGTCTGGCTCTACCGGGCCGAAGGGCTCAGGCCCGCGTTCGGCTTGGGCTTGGTGATCGGCGGTGCGCTCGGCAACCTGATCGACCGGATCCGGTTCGGGGCGGTCGCGGACTTTCTCGACTTTCATGCAAGCGGCTACCACTGGCCCGCCTTCAACGTGGCGGACAGCGCCATAACCCTCGGTGCCGTGGTGTTGGTTCTTGATGCCTTGTTTACCGGGGACGAAAAGCCTTAAAATACGTCCAGAAATGACATTCATGCGAAAAACATCTGTGTATCTCTGCCTTGTCGGCGCCGCAGCCCTGCTTTCGGGCTGTGAATCCGCACGCAAGGCCTTCAGCGCCGACAAGACCGCGCCCGATGAATTCGCCGTGTTTTCCCGCCCGCCGCTGAGCCTGCCGCCGGAATACAAACTGCGCCCGCCGGCCCAAGGCGAAACCCTCAAGCGCGGCGACGACGCCAAAACCCTAGCCAGACGCGCCGTTCTCAGCCAGGCGGTAAGAACGTCCGCGCCGCAAGTGCCGCCCAAGGGCAGCCCCGGCACAATCGCCCTGTTGCGGGAAACCGGCGGCTTGAACGCTGCGCCGGACATCCGCACGACCATCAATGAGGAAACCTCGATCCTGAGCAATCAGGATCAGCGTTTCGTCGACAAGCTGATTTTCTGGGTTGATGAAAAAGACGACGGCGGCACCATCGTCGACGCCAAAAAAGAAGCCAAACGCATCCAGGAAAACCAGGCGCTGGGCAAGCCCATCACCGAAGGCGAAACCCCGGAGGTCAAGATCAAGCGCGGCCGCAAGGGGCTTTTGGATTTCTAGCTTCGGCCCAGGTCATTTATGAGATCACGGCCCAGCTTCCCCTTCCTGTTCTTTTGCCACGCTATCGCCATTTTTTCCGGCAATTGTCCCCGGCAATACCTAAATTCCTTATGACGCGTTCGTGAGACGTTTTTCTTCGCGTTCGTGATATACGAAGACATGAAAAAAGGCATCCATCAATGAAGCGCGTTCTGCTTGTTTTGACCCTCGCCGCCGTGGCGGTTTTCTTTCAGCCCAAAGCCGGTCATGCCGGGGAAAGCGGACGCGGTGTGTTCAACCCCGAAACCGCGACGCTGGCCAACGGCATGCGCATCGTCGTCATCCGCAACCACCGGGTGCCCGTCCTCACCCACATGGTGTGGTACGCCGTCGGCGCGGCCGATGAAGGGCCCGGTGAAACCGGAGTCGCCCATGTTTTGGAACACCTGATGTTCAAGGGCACGAAGACGCGCGCGCCGGGGGAATTTTCCCGTATCCTGGCCCGCAACGGCGGGCAGGAGAACGCCTTCACGTCGAGCGATTACACGGCCTATTACCAAACCGTCGCCGCCGACCGGCTGGAAATGGTGATGGAAATGGAAGCCGACCGCATGACCAATCTGGTGCTGACGGAAAAGGGCGTACAAACGGAAAAAGCCGTGGTCATGGAAGAACGCCGCTCGCGCACCGACAACAATCCCGGCGCGCTGCTGTCCGAACAGGTCGACGCGGCGCTGTACCTGAACCATCCCTACCGCCGCCCGGTCATCGGCTGGGCCCATGAGATCGAGGCGCTGAACCTGAAAGCCGTGATGGCGTTCTATAAAAAATGGTATGCGCCGGGAAACGCCATTCTGGTGGTCGCCGGTGACATCACACTGGAAAAACTGAAACCGCTGGCGGAAAAATATTACGGCGCGATTCCGGTCCAGCCGCCTGTCACGCGCATCCGCCCCACGGAACCGCCGCAGCACGCAAGCCGCCGGCTTGTCCTGAAAGACAAGCGGGTGCGCCAGCAGGCCTGGGGCCGCGCCTATCTTGCGCCCAGCCATATGAGCGGAGACAAACAACACGCCTACGCGCTTGAGGTTCTGGCCAACATTCTGGGTCACGGCTCGACCAGCCGGCTCTATCAGGCGCTGGTGGTGGAAGACAAACTGGCCGTCGGCGCGGGCAGTTATTATTCCGGCGACAAGCGGGGCCCCGGCAATTTCAAGCTCTATGTCAGCCCGCGTCCCGGCGTCAGCATGGAAACCCTGGAAGCCAAAATCGAGAGCCTGCTGGCCGGCCTCCTTAAACACGGCGTCACCCCGGATGAGGTCCTGCGCGCGACAAAACGGATGCGCGCCCAGGCCGTCTATGCGCGGGATTCCCTTTCCACCGGCGCCCGCGTTTTGGGCGCGGCCCTGGCTGCGGGCTTGAGTATAGACTACGTGGAAACCTGGCCGGACCACATCGGCGCCGTCACCGCCGACGACGTCAACGCCGCCGCCCGCGCCGTCCTGAAAGACAACCATTCGGTGACGTCGCTGCTGCTGCAAAAGAAAACCGGTTGAGGCCGCCATGCTGAAAATTCTCATAAACGGTCTTTTCGCCAGCCTTGCCGTGCTCGTGCTGACCCCGCTCTTGGCCGTCCCCCCGGCGCACGCGGTCGAAATCGACCGGGTGAAATCCCCCGGCGGAATTGAAGCCTGGCTGGTGCGCGATCAATCCAACCCGATCATCTCCATGCGCTTCGCCTTTCGCGGCGGCTCGGCCCTGGACCCCGCCGACCGGGGCGGGCTCGCCAACATGACGGCCTCGCTGCTGGATGAGGGCGCGGGAGACATGGACAGCAAGGCTTTCCAGGGAACGCTGGAGGACCTCGTCATCACGCTCAGGTTCAGCGCCCAGCGCGACAGCCTAGGCGGCCAATTGGTAACGCTGACGGAAAACCGGGACATCGCGTTTAAACTGTTAAAGCTGGCGCTGACGAAGGCGCGCTTCGATGCCGAGCCGGTCGAACGGATTCGCAGCCAGATTCTGGCCGAAATTCGCCAGAACACCGAAGACCCGGGTGCTATCGCCAGCAAGTCTCTGTTCAAACGGCTGTTCCCCGATCATCCCTATGGCCGGCCCAAGAACGGCACGGCAAAAAGCGTCGCCGCCATTACCAGGGCCGACCTGAAAGCCTTTACCAAACGCCGCCTGGGGAAAAATAATCTGATCATCGGCGTCGTCGGCGACATCGCCCCGGATACGCTGTCCGCCGCCCTGGACGATGTCTTCGGCAGCTTGGCCGACAAGGCCGCGGCCTGGGACATCCCCGAAACCGCGCCCGAAAGCGACGGGCGCACCCTGGTGGTGGAAAAGAACATGCCGCAGAGTTCCATCGTTTTCGCCGACAAGGGGCTGAAGCGCGATCATCCGGATTTTTATGCCGCCTACCTGATGAACCATATCCTCGGCGGCGGCGGATTTACCTCGCGCCTCTATAACACCATCCGCGAGAAACGGGGGCTGGCCTATTCCGTCTATTCCGGACTGCATCCCCTGAAACGGGCCGGGCTGCTGTTCGGTGGGGCCGGCACCACCAACGCCAAGGTCTCCGACACGCTCCGCCTGCTGAAACAGGAATGGACCCGCATGGCCGAAACCGGGGCCACGAAGGAGGAACTGGCCGACGCCAAGACCTACCAGACCGGGTCTTACCCGCTGCGCTTTACCTCCAGCGGCTCCATCGCGGGCATGCTGGTCGGTATCCAGATGAATGCCCTCGGTATCGATTACATGGATCGCCGCAACAGCCTGATCGAGGCCGTGACCATCACCGACGTCAACCGCGTCGCCAAAACCCTGTTGCGCCCGGACCGGCTGAGCATCGTCATCGTCGGCAAGCCCAACGGGGTCAAAAGCACGCCCTGACGGCCTTTTGTTCCGGCACTGGCTGGCGGGTGCGTTCTTTGCTAGTCTGCCGGTTGCGAAACGAACTTACCGAGACCGGTTTATTCATTAATGGCGTCCTTTAAAAACTCTCCCGCCTGGCAGGCCCTTGAGGCCCATCACAGCAAAACGTCGGGCGTTCACATGCGCGACCTGTTCGCCGAAGATGAAACCCGGTTTGACCAATTTTCTCTCCGCCAGGGCGGCCTGTTGCTGGATTATTCCAAGAACCGCATCTCGCCCGAGACCATGGACCTGCTGGTCGACTTGGCCCGCGCCGCCGACGTGGAGGGGTGGCGCGACCGCATGTTCGCGGGCGAGCCCGTCAACACCACCGAGGACCGGGCCGCCCTGCATGTGGCGCTGCGTCTGCCGCTCGACGGAGAGGATACCGCCGCCGCCCCGCAAGGCGTCTGGGGCCCGATCATCGCCATGCGCAATAAAATGCGCGCCGTGTCAGATGCCGTTCGCTCAGGCGGTTGGACTGGCGTCACCGGCAAGCCCATTGAGACCGTCGTCCACATCGGCACCGGCGGCTCGCACCTGGGCCCGGAAATGGTGTGCCAGTCGCAAGGCTTCGTTAAGCCCTCCGGGCCGGAGATGATTTTTATTTCCAACGTCGACGGGGTGCAGATTTTCGATGCGCTGGGCGGTCTCGCACCGGAAACGACCTTATTCATCGTTGCCTCCAAAACCTTCACCACCGAAGAAACCATCACCAACGCCCGGACCGCCAGGGTCTGGCTGGTCGAGGCCCTGGGCGAGGGCGCCCTCAACAAGCACTTCATTGCCGTTTCCGAAAACGCCGAAGCCGTTGCCGAATTCGGCATCCCGGCGGACAACGCCTTTGATCTTTGGGATTGGGTCGGCGGGCGCTATTCCATGTGGTCGGCCATCGGACTGCCGATCGCTATCGCGCTGGGCATGGACCGGTTCGAGGACATGCTGGCCGGCGCCCATGATATGGACCGCCATTTCCAGAGCGCTCCGCTGAACGCAAACATGCCGGTTATTCTAGGCCTGATCGGCCTCTGGAACATCGACTTCCTGGGCGCCGAAGGACTCGCCATCCTGCCGTATGACGAAGGCCTCAGGGGCCTTCCCAACTACCTTCGCCAGTTGGAAATGGAAAGCAACGGCAAGGCGCTGGACCGCCAGGGAGACCCCGTCGAGGCGGGTACGGCCGCCGTCGTCTTCGGCGACCCCGGCACCCGCGGCCAACACGCCTTCTATCAGGCGCTGCACCAGGGCCGCCAATTGATCACCTGTGACTTCATAGCCCCTATGGAAAGCCGCCACGCCATCGGCAGCCATCACGACCGCTTGTTAGCCAATTACTTCGCCCAAACCGAAGCCCTGATGAGAGGCCGCGGGCCCGAAGAGGCCGATGCCGTCATGAGCGCCAGGAATGTGCCCGAAAGCCTGCGGGACCGCCAGCGCCCGCACCGGGTCTTCGAAGGCAACAGGCCAACCAATTCCATCCTGCTCGACCGGGTCGACCCCTTCACACTGGGCCAATTGATCGCGCTTTATGAACACAAGGTCTTCGTTCAGGCCGTTCTCTGGGATATCAACCCGTTCGACCAATGGGGCGTTGAATGGGGCAAGGAACTGGCGGCGCAGATTCTCGAAACCTTACGCAACGGCGGCCACGACATTGACGTCTCATCCTCGAGCCAGGGCCTGATCGACCACTACAAGACGCACAAGGCCCAAAAGACCAAGAAAACGCCATGACTATCCGCCGTCTGCCGGAAACCGTCATCAACCGCATCGCCGCCGGTGAGGTTGTCGAGCGCCCGGCCTCGGTGGTCAAGGAACTGGTGGAAAACGCCATCGACGCAGGCGCCACGCACATCGACGTTGTCGTGCGCGACGGCGGCCAGACACTGATTTCCGTCACCGACGACGGCCGCGGCATGACGGCGGAGGAATTGTCCCTTTGCATCGAACGCCACGCCACCTCGAAACTGCCTGACGATGATCTGCTGACCATTCATACCCTCGGCTTTAGGGGCGAGGCCCTGCCTTCCATCGGCGCCGTAGCGCGCCTTGCCATCACCAGCCGCGCGGAGGGACACACGGACGTCTGGATCATCTCTGTCGACGGCGGCGACATTACCCCGCCCCAGCCGGCGGCGCTGAACCGTGGCACCCGGATCGAGGTGCGGGATTTGTTTTTCGCGACGCCTGCGCGGCTGAAATTCCTTAAAGCCCCGAAGACCGAACAGAGCCACGCCGTCGATGTGATCAAACGCCTGGCCATGGCCCATGCGGAGATCGGCTTCAGCTTCGGCGACGGCAGCCGGGATATTCTTAAATTTCCCACCATCAGCCAACGCATCGGCGGCGAGGATCCGCTGCTGGAGCGGCTCGGCGCGATCATGGGCCGGGACTTCCGCGACAACGCCATCACCATCGACGCCCGGCGCGAGGACGCCGTCCTCACCGGGTATGCGGGGCTGCCGACGCTCAACCGGGGCAACGCGCAGATGCAGTTCCTGTTCGTCAACGGCCGCCCGGTCAAGGACAAGCTTCTGTATGGGGCCTTGCGCGGCGCCTACCGGGAGTTTCTCGCCTCCGACCGCTATCCGCTGGTGGCCCTGTTTTTAGACCTTCCATCGGACGCCGTAGACGTCAACGTCCACCCGGCCAAGGCGGAGGTCCGCTTCCGCGATGCCGGGCTTGTCCGCGGCCTGATCGTCGGCGCGCTGAAACACGCGCTGGCGGAAGCCGGGCACAGGGCATCCACCACCGTCTCCGGGGCGGCGCTGGGCGCGGTCCGGCCCGGGGGAAATTATCCAAGTGGGAATTATCAAGGGGGAAGTTATGGCGGTGGAGGGATGCATTCCAGTGCTGGTTTGCGCGAACGCACCGATGCCTTTCACAGGCCCCTGCCCGGACTGGACAGGACACCCTCCGCACCCGGCGCAACGGAAGCGGCCCTGGAAGATATTCCGGAAGACTACCCACTCGGCGTCGCCCGCGCCCAGGTCCATGAAACCTATGTCGTCGCACAAACCGGAGACGGCATCGTTATCGTCGATCAGCACGCCGCGCATGAACGGCTGGTCCAGGAACGCATCAAGAGAGCGCTGGATATGGGCGGCGTCCAACGCCAGGGCCTGTTGATTCCGGAAGTCGTCGAACTGGATGAGGGCGCGGTGCACCGTCTCACGGAACGGGCCTCCGAACTGGCCGAACTTGGGCTTGTCCTGGAAGGTTTCGGCGACGGCGCCGTGATCGTTCGCGAGACGCCGGCGCTGTTGGGCGAAACCGACATCCAGGGCCTGGTGCGCGACCTCGCCGATGATCTGGCCGCCTACGGGGAAGACCTCAGCCTGAAACAAAAACTGGGCGACGTTTGCGCGACCATGGCGTGCCACGGCAGCGTGCGTGCCGGGCGGCGGCTCAACGGGGCGGAGATGAATGCGCTGCTGCGAGAAATGGAGTCGACGCCGCACTCCGGCCAATGCAGCCACGGCCGCCCGACATACGTGGAACTCAAACTCGCCGACATCGAAAAGCTGTTTGGACGGCGGTAATGCACATGCGGGCCGGGTCTCATGCTGATTGAATGGCTTCACCACCGGGCGACGCCGTGCGATCCCAAGCTCAAGCGCATGGGATACCTGAAGGAACTGATCGCGCTCGGCGCCCGTTACCGGCGCTGCCGCCATGCCTGGGCCCCGCATCTGGCGCTTTGCCAGAACCTTATCCTGCAATCCATGGACGGCATTCCCCATGGGCGGGTAACGGTTCTGGGTTCCGGTTTCCTGTTGGATATCCCGCTCAAGGCCCTCGCCGAAACCTTCGACGAAGTGGAGCTGGTTGATATCCTGCACATGCCGGAAGTAAAAAAACGCACCCGAGTTTTCCCCAACGTCCGGCTGGTGGAAACCGATCTCTCCGGCGTCGCCGACGCAACATGGGACTATATCGAACAGGGCCAAACCGGCCCCCTGCCCGCACCACGAATAAACGCCGGCTTTTGTGTCGATTCCGACCTTGTGGTTTCCGCCAACCTGTTGTCGCAGCTGCCGCTGACGCCCATGGGCTGGCTGAAAAAGAAGGGCTATGGCGAAGGCGACATCCAGACCTTCGCCCGCGCCGTTTTCGACCATCACCTGGAATTCCTCTCCGCCCTGCCGGGCCGGGTGTGTCTGATTACGGAAACCCGGCAGATGATCATGGACGGGGACGAAATCCTCGAAGAGATAGACCCCCTGTTCGGCGCGGACCTTCCGCTGAGCGGGAAAAAATGGATATGGAACGTCGCGCTTCGCCCCGAGGTCAACCGGAACATCGATCTGCGCTACCACATCACCGGGATTTCCGATTATTCAAACACCGGGGGATAACGGTTAACAACGCTCTCCATGGAAGGATATAATGGCTCCTTGCAACATAACGCCGCCAGCGCTTCGCTTTGTTAAACAGGAGTGTGCAAATATGTTTCGCCCTTCCTTATTTATCTTAGCCCTTTCCCTTTTTCTAATTTGCTTAAGCTTCCCCGGCAAAAGCGTACTTGCCTATGATTCCGGCAAATCCCTCCACACCTCAAACGAAACCTCGTCTCCTTCGGCCTCCCAAAACCGGGACGTCCTTCTGGCGAAACAGGGGGACCGCAAACGGAAAGGCTCGGGAAGAAAAAAAAGCAAAAAGGATGACGGCGGCGGTTCCGGGTCGAAATCCGAGCCCTGTACGGAATGCCAAGCGCTGGATGGGTTTGTTCCACCTGAAGAAATTTCCGATACAATCCGGATGATGGCCGGCAAGGGCAAAAAATTCGATAAATCAAAATCCGTCGAAATTCAGAAAGCCCGTGGCGGCATTGAGACGGGGCTGGAGGCCGACTTTATTGGCGGCGCCGAATGCCCGCAAATTGATAGCGAACAATGGGCCATCGACTACACCCACAAACGCGGCAAACCGGCCATCCATAAAGGGGTCGACATTCCTCAGCCAATCGGAACGCCGATCCTGGCTCTTGCCGCCGGAACAGTGGTGGGAAGTTTCATGAATGTGGGCAACATGAAAGGGATCGAGGTCATGCTCAGGCATACGCCCGAACAAACCGGCCTGCCGTACTGGACCTACACCCAATACACGCACCTGAGGGAACTGTCTCCCCTGCCCATCGGCGCGCAAGTTGAATTGGGCCAGTCTGTCGGCATAACCCACAACACCGGGAAAATGGGTAAGCGCATTCGCCGCGATGCCCTGCATTTGGCGATTCTTTATAGCGAGAGCCCCGAGTGGTCCAACGACGGGCGGTTCGTCATTCCCAAAGACAGCTACTGGATGGACCCTAATGCGTTTTACAGGTCGAAGGGACCGTATGATTCCCAGTCCTTGGAAGTATTGCCCAGCGACCAGAAATCGGTGCCCGTCCCTTACATGAAGCCGGACGGTTCATTTGTTCCGCCGGATACCAAACGCATTTGGCCTTATCCTTGCGAATAATTTTTTTGTGTTTCTATCAAAGAAATTAAAGGGAAATTAAATGTCGCGACACCACCCTCGTTGTTCGTCGCGGTGTATGTAAGGGGATAAAGGGGAATTATTAATGGATAAGTTTATCGCCCGAATCTCGCTCCTAGTGCTCGTTTTAGCTATCGCAACTGCGCAGCCTTCAATGGCGGCCATGGACTGTGTCGCAGAAACGCCCCTTCCGAACAACCTCGCTATGACACAGCCTGCCAGTGATGTTCCGCAGGCCCTTGCGCGTTACGTCGGCACTTGGGTCGGTGCTTGGCAAGACAGGGGGGGCGATGCCCTTTGCCACCGACTTGTCATTACGTCTATCGACGCAGCAGGCAGAGCCTATGGGATTTACAGCTACGGCACTTATGCCGGCTGGAATATCTCCCGTAGCAATTTCTTTAAAGTTCAAGGCGATATATTTGATCAAAAATTAGTCCTTGTTCAGTTTCCCAGTGGCAATCAGGCACGCTACTGGTTCTCGGGCGACAATTTACATGGACTGTACGAAACAAGCAGAGGGCAGACGTCTGATATCGTTCTCACCAGACAACATTAGGAACAAAATATTTGGGACGTCTTACACTCCCCGGCTTCTTACCTTAATCGGATCGTCAATTCTTCAGGGCGCGCTCTTGCCATATCGCAACAAGATCACCCTAGCCGCGCCGTAGGTGCGCTCGTCCAGGAGCTGGAAGCCCCGGGGCGGCTCGAACGCCTCCTTGGCCGCGACTTCGACCACGACGACCGAGCCGTCCGCCAGCCAGCCCTTGTCCTTCAACCCCAATAATGCCGGTACTGTCAGCCCCTGGTCATAGGGCGGGTCGAGAAACGCCAACAAGGCGGGCGCCTTGGCCACCCTGGGCGGCGGCGCCAGGCGGGCGGCATCCAGCTTCAGCATCGTCACCTCGCGGGCCAGGCCCAGGGGGCCGGTGTTTTTCCGCACCAGCGCCAATGCGCCCGCGTCGCTGTCGATGAAGACGCCGTGGCCGGCGCCCCGCGACATCGCCTCCAGGCCCAGCGCGCCGGTACCGCAAAACACGTCGAGCACCGTGACCCCGTCGATATCGAAATCCTCAACCCCGTGGGCGAGGATATTGAACACCGATTCCCGGACCCTGTCGGCGGTTGGACGCAGTCCTTTGCCATCCTTTTTTCCTATTGGGGGGGCCATCAGGGCGCGGCCCTTGAAGCGTCCGCCGACTATGCGCAACGGGGCCTCCTCATGGTTTTTTCCCCGCGGTGACTCCCGGCTTTAATTTTAGCGTCTTCCTTTTTCTGATACCCGTTCCTGTGGTCTTAACCGGTTTTTTCTTAGCCCAGCCCTTGGTCGGCTTTGCCCCCGCGCCCGTCTTTTTAGACTGCGGGCGGGGGGCGCCGCCGCCGGTCCCGCTCAATTGTTCGCGCAGCACCTTGCCGGTGACTTCCGCCGTTTGCCCGCGCGTCAGGTTGCCCAATTGGAACGGGCCATAAGCGACCCGGATCAACCGGTTCACCGTCAAACCCAGATGCTCCAGAACCTTGCGGATTTCCCGGTTACGGCCTTCCTGTAACGACATCGTCAGCCACGCGTTGGCCCCTTGCTGCTTGTCCAGTACCGCCTTGATGGAGCCGTAGGCGATCCCCGAAACGGAAATGCCGTTTTCCAGCTCTTGCAGTTTCGCCTCCACGACAGTGCCGTGCGCCCGCACCCGGTAACGCCGCGTCCAGCCCGTTTCCGGCAGTTCCAGCCGCCTGGCCAGTTCGCCGTCGTTGGTCAGCAACAACAAGCCTTCGGAATTCAGGTCCAGACGCCCGATGGAAATGACCCGGCCGATATTTTTCGGCAAGCGGTCGAATACGGTCGGGCGTCCCTCGGGGTCGTTGTGGCTGGTCACCAGTCCTGGCGGTTTGTGATAGCGCCACAACCGCATCGGCTGCTTCGAGGGCAGCGGTTTGCCGTCCACTTGCACGTTGCTGTCATCCGTCACCGTCACCGCGGGCGTGCTCAGGACTTTGCCATCCACCCGAACGCGGCCTTCCGCAATCCAGCGCTCGGCCTCTCGCCGGGAACACAGGCCGGCACGCGCCATCACCTTGGCGATCCGTTCGCCCTTTTCCGGCGACTCCGGGAGCGGCTGTTCGGGTTCTTTTTCCATCGCCGCACTCTATTCTGCGCCCCAGGCCCCGGCAAGCGCCCAGCCAAAATGAGGCGGCACCAGAACAAGAACATTTTATGTAAACAATATTGTAATTACACTTTATATTGGCAATTTATTGCCATATTTGGTTGCAATAATGTCAATTTTTATAATGAAATAAACACGTATATACACTGATTAATTTCAAGGCTTGTTTTTTCTGCCCCTTTGCGGCCCTTGACGCCAACCTTCGGCGCGGGCAGGCTTCAGCCATGAATGAGGACACTGCCCCCGAGCCGACACCCCCCCAGCCAACGCCAATGGACCTGGCGCTGCGCGAGGCGCGTTACGCGTCTGAGCGGGGCGAAGTGCCGGTCGGCGCGGTGATCGTCGACGCCGCCTCCGGACACCTGATCGCCACTGCCGGGAACCGCACGGAAGAGCGGGGCGACCCTACCGCGCACGCCGAAATGCTGGCGATCCGCGAAGCCACGGGCAACGAAGGCCAGCCACGGCTGGAAAACTGCGACATGTATGTGACGCTGGAGCCCTGCGCCATGTGTGCGGCTGCGATTTCCTTCGCCCGCATCCGCAGGCTTTATTTCGGGGCCTACGACCCCAAGTCCGGCGGCGTCGAGCACGGCGCGAAAGTATTCGAGCACGCCACCTGCCACCACAAACCCGAAGTCATCGGCGGTATGGGCGAAAGCGAGGCGGCGGGGCTGCTGAAGGACTTTTTCAAGGACAAGCGGTGAGCCGCCAGCCCCGCATTCCGCCCCGAAACCCCTTCCAGGACTAGGCTTCCCGCGCCAGCGGCAGGTTAACCAGCAGGTTTTGCGGTTTCAAGCGGACTTTCTTGTCCTCCGACATGGACAGCGCCATATAAACCGGCCGGCCTGAGATTTCGGCGCGCATCAGGCTGGGGTCGTCGAATTCCAGCCGAAACAGACTGAGGAGCCGGTCCATACGCTCCGGCGCGACCTCGGCTCCTTCGTAAAGCTCGTTGAGGAGCGCTGAGGAATCCCGGTCCAGCCCGACATGCCAGACCCAGCGTTCGTCGGCGATCTGCTGCACCGGCTGGATGGAGACACCGAGCTCCAAAAAATGGGCGATCCAGGCCTCCATCACCCGGCACAGCGCGTCCAGCCCCGGCCGTGCGAAGGTCAGGTCGAGGACCGTGTCGAAGCGTTCGTTGCGCGCCCAATACATGTCCGCCGTGTCCGGCAGCAGGACATCCAGTTCGACCTGTTTCGGTTTGACGCCGCTTTCGCTGACCAGGCGGCCCAGATTGCCCATGCCGCCGCTGGCAGCCAGCATTTCGATGACTTCCGTATCGCCCATCAGGATGGCCCCATCCTCGACGGTGGCGGTCTGTTCGCGAAACAAAAGCTCAGCCGCGCGGGCGCGGAAGGGATCGCTGACGCCGTCCAGAATATTGCGGACGATGACATGCGCCATCTGATCGAGAAACAGCGCCGGCAACGTTACGCCGCCCGACTGGAACAGACCCAGGTAACAGGCTTCAATGCTGCCCGTCTCCGCCAACCGGTCGCGAAAACCGAGCAGCACCTGATAGTTTTCCCGCGCGTCCGGATCGGCCAGCGCCGCGAGTTCCGCATCCGTAACCGTGCGGGCGGGAGCCTCCATCAGGCTGGCATACAGCGTCCGTTCGGCGTCGCACGATTCTTCCACCGGCGCCAGTTCAGGCCGAGCCAGATAGGCGCGCAGGAAATCGTCGGTCGCCACCAGGCGGCCGGCATCGTCGCGGTCCAGCAGCCGGAACCCGGAACTGGGCCATAGCTCGGACTTTTCCTGGCCGTCTTCCGTCATATCGGTCATTCAGGAGTTATGGCCGCTGATCTCGGCGTGCAGAGGCTTGGTTTCCTCGAACGCCGTGCGCTGCTCTTCCGACGACGGGGTCTGGTATTGGTCTTTCCACTCTGCGTAGGCCATGCCGTAGACGATTTCGCGGGCGTCGTCATAGGACATCTCAAGATCGCGTTCTTCCGCCGCTGCCCGGTACCATTTCGACAGGCAGTTGCGGCAGAACCCGGCCAGATTCATCAGGTCAATGTTCTGTACATCATTGCGCTTTTGCAGATGCTCGACCAGCCCGCGAAAGGCGGCGGCCTCGATTTCCGTACGCGTTTGATCGTCCATGGACAGTCTCCCCGGTTGGTGTGTTTTTTTGACTTAAGGTTATATAAGGGCCGGGCCGGCAAAAGCCAAGCAGAGGCCGGGCATCTTCAAGACATCAACAAAGCCTACCGTTTGATCGCCCGCCAGCCGATATCGCTGCGGCAGAAACCTTCCGGCCAGTCGATCCTGGCAACGGCTTCGTAGGCCCGCTTTTGCGCCGCCTTGACCGTTTTGCCCAGCGCCGTGACATTCAGCACGCGCCCGCCGTTGGCCAGGATGCGTCCTTCGTCTTCCATCGTACCGGCATGGAAGACCATCACGTCCTTGACCTCGCCGGCCTTGTCCAGGCCCTTGATCTCCGTGCCTTTTTCATAAGCGCCGGGATAGCCTTCGGCGGCCATGACCACGCACAACGCGGCCTCGTCGTGCCATTCGATTTTGTATTTGTCGAGACGGCCTTCGGCGCAGGCCAGTAACATATCCAACGCGTCGGACTTGAGCCGCATCATCAGCGCCTGGCATTCCGGATCGCCGAAGCGAACGTTGTATTCGATCAGCTTCGGCCCAGCCTCGGTAATCATCAGACCGGCATACAGCACCCCCTTGTAGGGCCGGCCGTCTGCGGCGGCGCCCCGAATGGTGGGGGTGATGATCTCGTCCATGATGCGCGCTTCCATCTCAGGCGTCACGACCGGCGCCGGGCTGTAGGCGCCCATGCCGCCGGTGTTGGGGCCTTCGTCGCCGTCAAAGACCGCCTTGTGGTCCTGGGCGGTGACCAGGGGCAGCGCCACCTTCCCGTCGACCAGGGCAAAGAAACTGGCTTCCTCGCCGGCCATCATTTCCTCAATCACGACTTCGGCACCGGCATCGCCGAACGCGGATTCGGTCATGATGTGGTCGATCGCGGCATAGGCCTCGTTAACGTTGCGGCACAGGATCACGCCCTTGCCCGCCGCCAGGCCGTCGGCCTTGACGACGATGGGCGCGCCATGGATGCGGATGTACTCCTTGGCCGCGTCCGGCTCGTTGAAACGCGCGTACTCCGCCGTGGGAATCAAATACTTGGCGCACAAATCCTTGGTCAGGCCCTTGGAGCCTTCATATTCCGCAGCCAGGGCACTGGGGCCGAAGGCTTTGATGCCCGCCGCTTCCAGACGGTCCACCAGCCCCGCCACCAGCGGGCCTTCGGGGCCGACGACAACGAAATCGACGCCGTTATCGGCAACGAAGCCCAGGATGCCGTCCAGGTCTTCGGCGGCAATGGGCACGCTGACCGCGACCTGGTCAATGCCGGCGTTACCGGGTGCGCAATACAACTCGTCGCACTCCGGAGACTTTGCGATAGCCCAGCACAGTGCGTGTTCACGTCCGCCCGATCCGATTACCAGAACCTTCATCAGCAGCCTCTTCCCTCACGTATTGCCTGATTATTACGCTTTGACGCGTATTTCCGTATGCCACGCGATATACCATACTGTCATCATGATTGAACACACATCCAGCATTGTCCATGACGAGAAGCTTGGCCTTGACGGGGGTCAAGGACTACCGGTCCTGAGCGTGGCTGAAATTTCGTCGCTGCTAAAACGCACCGTCGAAGACACCTTCGGCCAGGTCCGGGTTCAGGGCGAAATTTCCGGCTTTAAGCGGGCCGCGTCCGGACATTTGTATTTTACCCTCAAGGACGAAACGGCGGTCATCGACGCAGTGTGCTGGCGCGGCACGGCAGCCGGGCTCGGCGTTTCGCCTGAAGACGGCCTTGAGGTCGTCGTCACCGGACGGCTGACCATCTATCCGGCGCGCTCGAAATACCAGATCGTCGTCGACGCCATGGAGGTCGCAGGCGAAGGGGCGTTGCTGAAACTGCTGGAAGAACGTCGCCGCAAACTGGCGGCGGAGGGGTTGTTCGACCTGGACAGCAAACAGGAATTGCCTTTCCTGCCCGAGGTCATCGGCGTGGTGACGTCGGAAACCGGGGCCGTGTTCCGCGACATCCTGCATCGCCTGAGCGACCGATTCCCGCGCCGCGTCCTGTTGTGGCCGGTGACGGTCCAGGGAGACGCGGCCCCTGGGGAAATTGCCGCCGCCATCGAAGGCTTCAATGCGCTGGATGGCAAAGGCAAAAAGGATTTACCCCGTCCCGACATCTTGATCGTGGCCCGCGGCGGCGGCAGCCTCGAGGATCTAATGGCGTTCAACGAAGAGATCGTCGTCCGCGCGGCCGCCGCCAGCACCATTCCCCTGATTTCCGCTGTCGGCCATGAGACCGACACCACACTGATCGATTTTGCGTCCGATGCGCGTGCGCCGACGCCGACGGCGGCTGCCGAGATGGCGGTGCCGGTCCGGGCCGATCTTGTCGCCCAGGTGGAAGACGACGGGGCCAGATTGTTGAATTCCGTGACGCGGCTGGTCGATGACGGGCGCAGGCACCTGGATGCCATGGCCCGGGGGCTGCCGGACCTGGGCCGGCTGATCGGCGATTTCAGCCAGCGGCTGGACGACTGGACGGAACGATTGATCAATGCCGTGCGCTTCGGACTCGATGGCCGGCGCGCCGAACTGGCCCGGCTGGCCGCCGAAATTCCGAACCCCCAGCAGCAGCTGGAACACGCCAAGGGCCAGTTGAAACGTGAAGTTCGGGCGCTCGAGGCGGCGGGCCGGACCATTGTCACGGAACGCCGGAGGAACCTGAAACAGGCGAGCGCCCTTTTGGAGAGCTTCTCCTATCAGCGGGTTCTGGAACGAGGCTTTGCGCTGGTGACGGGCGGGGAACAGATGGCCATCGATTCGGTCCATAAGCTGTCGCCCGGTATGGGTGTTTCCATGCGCTTCCATGACGGCGAAGCCGGCGCCACCGTAAACGGCAACGCCCCAACCGAAAAGAAAGGCGGCCCTCATAAGAAAAAGAAACCGAAAGACAGCGGCGACGATCCGCAGGGGACGCTGCTGTGACGGGCTTGAGGACAGCCACGGGTATATGTCTGGCTGGGTTTTTCTCCATCGCCATTTTGCCAAGCCCCGCCCCGTCCGGGGAATTGCGTCTGGACGGGCCGCTGGTGCAAGGCGGGCTGGTAATCGGAAAAACCCTTCCCGGTGCCCGCGTCGCCATTGACGGCCGCGCCGCCCGGGTGTCGGAGAAAGGAATTTTCCTGATCGGCTTCGGCCGCGACGCCGGCCCAAAGGCGACGATCCACATCCAATATCCCGATGGCGGAGAAGCCCGAAAGACCGTTAAAATAAAAAAACGAACCTTTAAAGTGCAGCGCATCAACGGCCTTCCGTCCCGCAAGGTCACGCCCAAGCCCGAAGATCTGGCCCGGATCAAACGGGACAATGCCGGTATCGCCGGTGTTCGCCGCCTGGACACGCCCGCCGCCGGATTTGCGTCGGGGTTTCAATGGCCCGTGGCGGGGCCGGTCTCCGGCGTGTTCGGCAGCCAGCGTATCCTCAACGGTAAACCCAAAAGCCCCCACAACGGCGTCGACGTGGCGGCGCCCCGGGGAACCACCGTCACCGCCGCCGCCGCCGGCACCGTGGCGCTGACGCATCCAGACATGTTCTACACCGGCAAAACGGTCATGATCGACCACGGCCACGGGCTGTCTTCGGTCTATGTGCACATGGATAAAATTCTGGTTCGCAAGGGTCAGCGGGTGCACAAGGGAGCGCCGATCGGCGTCGTCGGCAAGACCGGGCGCACCACCGGCCCGCATCTGCACTGGGGCGTGAGTTTGTTTAACGTGCACCTGGACCCGGCTTTGCTGGCCGGGCCGATGCCGGATTCCGCGCCTCGGAAAGGCGGCTAAGTTGAATAAAATACCGAAAAACCGTATAGTGTCCCGGCGTAGACATTCTCAAACAGGGGACTGCCCGATGCGTACACTTTCTTTAGCCGCCTTCGCCGCGCTCTATGCCTTCGCTCTTGCCGGCCCGGCCACCGCCGACCCCAAATGGGGCTGGGGGGACTGTGACCACAAGTCCACCCTTTCCGTTGAAAATGAACAGGGCACGGACCAGTCCGTCGCCGAAAACCCGGCGCCGGAACCCGCCAAACCGCAAACTGAAAACTAAGCCCTTTTTTGAAAACCTGATGGTTTTCAGCGGCCGGTTCGACCGGCCGTTTTTTTATGCGCCGTTTTCCCCGGCTTCATCGATCGGCCAGCGATTATGCAGCCACAACCACTGTTCCGGTGTTTCGCGCACCCATTGTTCGATAAGGGCATTAACCTGTTTCATGTTCTGGGCTACGTCGGCCTGATGATCGCCGGTGCGGACAAGCGTCAATGGCGGAAAGACCGTCAGGCGAAACCGCGCGCCGCGCAACCGCGTGATCCTGGCCGGCACCACCGGGCAGTCATAACGAAGCGCCAGTTCCGCCAGGGCCGGGGCGGTCATCACGTCGCGGCCGAAAAAAGGCACGGGAATGCCGTCGTTCATTTTCTGATCCACCAGCATGCCCAGATGGCGGCCGCCTTTGAGAGATTTCAATAGCGCCCGCGCGCCGGAGGCCCCCTTGGGAATCAACGCCCCTTCGACGGCGGCCCGGCCATGTTGGTAGAGCCATTCCACTAGGCGATTGTTGGCCTCCCGATAGATCCGGTCCAGTGGCACACCGCGCTGAGTGGCACCCAGGGAGACGATCTCCCAATTGCCGATATGCCCGGAAAAGAAAATGCCGGATTGGCCGTCCTCGCGTAGCAGGTCAATGTATTCCTCGCCGACAAGCTCCACCCGCCCGTCGTCCCCGCCGACGACGATGGTGTTCAAATGCGGATATTCCGCCGCGACCCGGCCCAGGTTGTCCCACATGCCGCGAACGATTTCCGCGATTTCGGCCTTGGACTTTTCCGGATACGCCGCCGTCAGGTTGCGGACCGCACGGCCGGAAAGGGTGGTATGCGGGCCGATGGTCCGCGCCAGCCCACCGCCCAGGGCCGATGCCATGTCGATAGGAAGGATTCGGAACACCGTATAGACCACCACCGCCGCCATTGCCTGTAGCGGGTGGAAGACATATCGGTTCAGGGGGTTTGGAATACGGAGCATGACGGGTATCAGTCACTAAACAACGGGCGCAAGGCCGCGTCCAGGGATGTTTCGTCCTCCCATTCCAGAAACAGGCTCACGACGGAAACCCCGTCAAGGTCCATCGCCGAAAGCCGGGCCGCGTCCTTTTCCGTCGTCACCAGCCGGGCGTTCCGGTTTTCCGCCTCGCCCTTGAGACGGCTTATTTCCTCCTTGGTGAATAGGTGGTGGTCATCAAACCCATGCGCCGATTCAACCACGCAACCGGCCTCTTGCAGGGTATGGAAAAACTTTTCCGGGTTGGCGATGCCGGCAAAGGCAACCACGCTTTTCCCCTCCAGCTCCGCCGCCTCGGGGCCGGGCCGGGGCCAAACCTGCAACAACGGCAAGGAGGAGGCTTTGATGGCGAGGCCAACGCCCGAGTCATCCTGCCCGACCAGCACCACGCCGTCGGCACGCTTAAGGGCGGACCCGACAGGTTCACGCAGGGGTCCTGCCGGAAGCGCATGCCCGTTGCCGAAACCGTATTCGCCATCAACGACCAGCAAGGACAGGTCCTTGGCTATGGAAGGATTCTGGAACCCATCATCCATGATGACGACGTCCGGGGAACCGTCCCCGGCTGCCGCGGCAAGGCCCCTGGCGCGGTCCCCGGCGGCCCAGGTCGGCGCGACCCGCGCCAGAAGCAGGGCTTCATCGCCGACGTCCAGCGCCGTGTGGGTTTCCGGATCAACCCGGACCGGACCGGCCAGACGGCCGCCATAGCCACGGGTGAGAAAGCAAACCTTGCGGCCCTGAGCAATGAACCGCCGGGCCAGATTCAGCGCCACCGGGGTCTTGCCGGCCCCGCCGGTCACGAAATTACCGATGCACAGGACAGGCACGGGGGCCTTGACGGGCCGGGACAGGGCGAAACGAAGCCGCACCACAAGACCGTAAAACCATCCCAGCGGGGCCAGGATTCCACCGAGAGCTCCGCCCTTTCGGCGCCAGAAATCAGGGGCCTGCATGGGAATGGTCCTTGTGCAGACTATGTTCAACGAACGGCCCCAACGCAACAACAACCGCATCCAGGACCCCGGCCTCCGTCACCACCATGGATTTTGCGGCCCCGGCCGTATTGAGGCGTTCGGGAAAGCGCACAGGGCCTTCCCTGCCGCGCATCCTGCGGCGCCACAGATAGAGCCGAATAAAGGGCGCGCCGCGAAGAAAAACCGTGCGATACAAAACCAAAATCATAGCGCCCCACCTTCGCTGGACGCATTGGAAACGGGCGCAGGTTCCACCGGAGTCCGGCCGGTTTGTCGGTCCGCTTCGGCGGTCACGGCATTCAGAGCATCTTCGACCCGGCGGCGGGCGGTTTCCTCGTCCTGGGGGGCGGCATCGCGGGCAACGGTGATTGGCTCACCCCACACCAGAACCCGGCGTCCAAACGGCCAAGCGAGAAGGAAGCGGTCCCAGGAAGACAGGCACCGCCCGCCGGTAGAGCCGAATGCCACAGGAATGATGGGCGCACCGGACAACCGGGCAATACTTATGATGCCTTCGCTGGCCCGCATCCGGGGGCCACGCGGCCCGTCCGGCGTGACTCCGACGTATTCCCCGTTTTTCAAAATCTTGACCAATGTACGAAGTGCCGACGCTCCGCCCCGGGAAGACGACCCCGTCACCGATTTGATGCCGAAATGGCTTACCGTGCGCGCCAGCAATTGGCCATCTTTATGATGGGAAATCAGCGTGTGTATGGTTTTTCCATGATCCCAGGAATACGGCATCATCAACAGCCTGCCGTGCCAGAATGCCAGAATGAAGGGTTTGCCGTCGCGCCAGAACCGTTCAGGGATTTCGCCGCCGATGACCCGCCATGCCCCCGTAACATAGACCAGACGAATGTAGAGCGACGCCAGCCAGCAGGATACGCGGCGCACGGCTTCCGATTGCAGAAATCGTTTCAATGGCCTCACGTTGAAGCCCCCCGCCTTCGTACTCAGGCGTCCGCCGTCTGGACGGCGTCCACGGGCGGCGCGTCCTCGGCGAATTGCAGATTATAGAGCCGTTGATAGGCCCCGCCCTGGGACATTAATTCTTCATGGGTGCCCTGTTCGGCCACCCGCCCCTCGTCGATGACATAGATCAGATCGGCGCCGGTGACCGTGGACAAACGGTGCGCAATGACCAGCGTCGTTCGTCCGGTCATCAGCGTGGCAAGCGCCGCCTGCACCTGGCGTTCGGATTCCGTATCCAGGGCCGACGTCGCTTCATCGAGCAACAGTATCGGGGCGTTCTTCAGCATGGCCCGGGCGATGGCGAGCCGCTGGCGCTGCCCGCCCGACAGTCTCACGCCCTGCTCGCCGACCAGGGTGTCGTAGCCGTCCGGCAAGTCGAGGATGAAATCATGGGCGGCGGCGTTGCGGGCGGCTTCGAAAATTTCCTCATCGCTCGCACCGGCGCGGCCATAGGCGATATTGGCACGGACCGTATCGTCGAACAGGGTGATTTCCTGACTAACCAGGGCGACGTTGGCAAACAGCGAGGCAAAGGTGATATCGCGAACATTGATCCCGTCCACGCTGACACTGCCTTCGTCCACGTCATAGAAGCGTGGGATCAGGTTGAGGATCGTTGTCTTGCCGGCACCGGACGAGCCGACCAGCGCCACCCGTTTGCCGGCCGGAACCTCAAGGGAAATACCGCTCAGGGCCGGCCTGCCGTGGGCATAGGAAAACCGGACGTCGTCCAGCCGGATATCGCCCTTCACGTCCGTCAACCCGGACGCTCCCGGCTTTTCAAGGATCGCCGGCGCCGTGTCGAGCAGCTCGAACAGCCGTTGCGCCCCGGCCAGGCCTTCCTGGAGACTGGCGTTCAGATTGGCCAGCCGCTTCATCGGCTCATAGGCCAGCAACAACGCCATGATGAACGAGAAAAATGCGCCCGACGTTGTTTCCCCGTCAATCACCCGGTGCCCGCCGTAAATGATAACCACGCAGACCGCCACCCCGCCTAAGGATTCCATGATCGGGCTGGACATGGAACGGGTGCGTGCGGATTTGAGGTTCAGCTTGCAGATGCGCCCTACGATGTCGTTGATCCGGCTTTTTTCATAGCTCTCCATGCCGTAGGCCTTGACCACGCGGATGCCCTGGAAAGTCTGCTCCAACAAGGTGGTGAACAGACCCATTTCCTCCTGGGTATTGGCCGTAACCTTACGCATGCGCCGTCCCAGCCGCAGCACCGGAAGCGCCGCCAAGGGGAATATGAAAATCGAGATCGCCGCCAGTTGCCAGTCCTTGAGAAACATCACGGCGATAAGCCCTATAAACGACAACAGATCCTTTCCAAACCCGGTCAACACGTTCGACACCGCAACGCGCATCTGATTGATGTCGACGGTGAAGCGCGAAATCAGTTTGCCGGTGGAATTGTTATGAAAAAAGCCGATATCCATACGGGCCAGATGCGCGAACAGCCGGTTCTGGGTATTGGCGATGATTTGGAAGCCGACGAAACTCATCAGCACAGACTGGCCGTAATTGGCAAAACCCTTGATCAAAAAGGTAGCGAGCACGGCCGCGCCAAGGGGCCAAAGCATATCCCGGTTTTCGGCGATAAAGACCTCGTTGACCACGGGTTCCATCAGCCAGGCGCTGAAAGCCGTCGTCGCCGCCATCAAGGCCATGCAAAGCACGGCCAGCAAAATCCAGCCGAAATAAGGCCGGATGCTTTCGCGCCAGAGGCGCAGCATCAGGACATGGGTCGATTCGTGTTCTTGCGGCATATTTTCGCTTGTCGCGCTCAAGGTTTAGGGTCCCGTTCTGAACGAAGCGGACACTAACACGCGGCGCATGTTTGCGCCAACGTCTGGCGCGGGTTCAGCGCCCGGCAACCGTCATGCCTTCGACGCGGATCGTCGGCGCATTGGTTCCATAGCGGAACTCCAGATCATCGGCCGCTGTCAGGTGAGCGAACATGTCCACCAGGTTGCCGGCAATGGTCAATTCGCTGACCGGAAAGGCTTTGACCCCGTTTTCGATCCAGAACCCACTGGCGCCCCGGCTGTAGTCGCCGGTCACGCCGTTGATCCCGAACCCCATCAGTTCGGTGACGTACAGACCATCCTTGATGTCGGCGATCAGCGCATCCGGGGAAACGGAGCCGGCTTCCAGATACAGGTTTGTCGTCGACGGCGACGGTGGCGATGACGTGCCACGGGACGCATGCCCGGTGGTTTCCAGACCCAATTGGCGGGCCGAGCGCAAATCCATAATCCAGGACTTCAGAACGCCGCCCTCAACCACATCCAGCCGTTTCGTCCCGACCCCTTCGCCGTCGAAATTTTTCGAGCGCAAGCCGCGCACCCGAAGCGGATCATCGACAATGGTCACGCCGTCGGGAAACAGTTTGTCGCCCATTTTATCCTTTAAAAACGTCGTGCCGCGGGCGACGGAGCTTCCGTTGGCGGCGCTGGACAGGTGACTGATAAGGGAAATGGACACCCTTGGGTCATAGACCACCGGCACTTGGGCGGATGCGGCCTTTCGCGGGTTCAGGCGCCGCACCGCCTTTTCCCCCGCCGAACGGCCGATGTCTTCCGGCGCAGGAAGGTCCTCGCCATGAACCGTGGTGATATAATCGTAATCCCGCTCCATTTCGGTGCCTTCGCCGGCCAGCACCGACGCGCTGATGGAATGGTGAGACCCGGACCGGGTCTGTCGGAAGCCATTGGATCCGACGAGGGCAATGCGCGAAAGCCCCCAACCTGCTTCGGCCCCTTCCGAATTGGTGACGCCCTTAACGGCACGGGCGGCGTCTTCGGCGGCGGCGGCCCGTTCGGACAGGGTTTCCGGATCGGGCTCCGTTTCATCACAGCTATCGAGGTCCGGAAATTCCGCCGCCAGCTGCTCCGGCGCCGCCAACCCGCAGAACGGGTCCTCGGGCACGGATTTGGCCATGGCAACGCAACGGCCTACCAGTTCGTCTATAGCATCCCCGCTGGTATCCGAAGACGACACCATGGCCTGGCGCGAGCCGATAAGGACCCTGAGACCGAGATCGGTGTTTTCGGAACGGACCAGATTCTCCCGCTCGCCCAGCCGCTGGCTAATGGACAGGGAAACGCCTTCCATAAATACGCCGTCTGCGGAGTCGGCTCCGGCGGCAAGGGCCTTGCCGATCAATCCATCCAGAAGGGACAAGGCATCAATTTTTTCATTCATTCGTTTTTATACCGTTGGGAAATTGGGCCTGGAAAAGACACGATTCCGATGGCCACAAAAGAAAAAAGACCAATTTCTTGTGAAAAGAGTTGAGGTGTTCTCAAGATCGGAGAAAGATACCATATCAATTTAGAACGTTTCGATTAAGTTTTTTGGGTCTAACCCTTATTAATTATATTCATGGTTGCTTGACGTCCTATTGGGAAGATCATGCCTAGGCAGGAACCCGTAAAGCAAGACCCCGCTGCGCCCCATCAACGCCAGGAATTGGGCTCCGCCGTCGTGCGCTTCGCGGGCGACTCCGGCGACGGCATCCAGTTCACGGGCAGCCAGTTCACGCAATCCACGGCGATGTCCGGAAACGACCTTGCGACGTTTCCGGATTTCCCCGCCGAAATCCGCGCCCCCGCGGGCACCACGTTCGGCGTTTCGGCGTTCCAGATCAATTTCGGCGCTGAAACCATCCGCACCTCCGGCGATGAATGCGACATGGTGGTGATCATGAACCCCGCGGCCCTCAAGGCCGAATTGCCGGAATTGAAACCGGGCGGCCTGATCATTGTCGACACCGGCACTTTTTCCGAAAGGAATCTGCACAAGGCCCATTACGACGATAATCCGCTGGAAAACGATTCCCTTGCACCTTACCGCGTCATCAAACTGGACATGACGGCCATGACCCTGGAGGCGGTCAAGGACTTCGGCCTTGGCAAGAAAGGCGCGCTTCGCTGTAAAAACATGTGGGCGCTCGGGTTCGTGTACTGGATGTATGACCGCAGCCGCCAGCCGACCATCGACTGGCTGAACGAGAAATTCGCCAAACTGCCGGACGTGGCGGCCGCAAACATCGCCGCCCTGAACGCCGGGCATGCCTTCGGGGAAACGGCGGAAATGCCCCATGACCTGCACGGGTTCTCCATCGGGCATGCCGACATCGCACCCGGTGAGTATCGCACCGTGACCGGAGCCGAGGCCCTGACCTGGGGACTGGTCGCCGGAGCGAAGCTTGTGGGCTTGAAAATGACGTTCTGTTCGTACCCCATCACGCCGGCGACATCGATCCTGCATTACCTGTCGAACCTGATGGAATACGACATCGTCACCTTCCAGGCGGAAGACGAAATTGCCGCCATCTGCTCGGCCATCGGTGCGTCCTATGCGGGCTCGCTGGGCGTGACTTCCAGTTCCGGGCCCGGCATCGCGCTGAAAGGCGAAGCCATGGGGCTCGCCATAAGCGCCGAGTTGCCGTTGATAATCCTCAATTCCCAGCGCGCCGGCCCATCCACCGGCCTGCCGACCAAGACGGAACAATCGGACCTGTACCAGGCCGTTTTCGGCCGCAATGGCGACAGCCCGCTGGCCGTGCTGGCGGCGCGTTCGCCTTCGGATTGCTTTAACGTCGCCATCGAAGCCATCCGCATCGCCGTCACCTACATGACGCCGGTGATCCTGCTGACCGACGGATACATCGGCAATGCGGCGGAACCCTGGCTGATCCCCGATATGGACACCTATGAACGCACGCCCGTGTCGTTCCGGACAGACCCGGAAGGCTTCAAGCCGTACCTGCGGGATGAAAGGACCCTGGCCCGGCCGTGGGCGCTCCCCGGTACGCCGGGACTGGAACACCGGATCGGCGGGCTGGAGAAGGATTCCGAAACCGGGCACATCTCCTATGATCCGGAAAATCACCAGAAAATGACAAATTTGCGCATGGCCAAGATCAACGGCATCGCGGAATCCCTGCCCCTGCAAACGACGGAAGAGGGCGCGGACAAGGGCCGGATGGCGGTGGTCGGCTGGGGGTCCACCTATGGCTCCATCAACCGCGCCGTCAGCGCCCTTCGCGACGAAGGGATGGACGTATCCCATATCCACCTGCGCCACATTTGGCCGTTGCCGAAAAACCTTGGCGACCTGCTGGCCGGGTTCGAGCAGATTCTGGTTCCGGAAATGAATACCGGCCAACTGAAGACCCTGCTCCGCGACCAATACCTGGTCGATGCCCAGGGCCTGAACAAGGTTTCCGGACAGCCCTTCAAAATCGCCGAGATCGAAAGCGCCATCCGCGACAGGCTGGAGAACTGACATGAATGTCGTCACGCCGCCCGAAAAACTCAGCCCTAAGGATTTTGCCACCGACCAGGAAGTGCGCTGGTGTCCGGGGTGCGGGGACTACGCCATTTTGAAGGCCATGCAGCGGACCCTGGCCGACATCGGCGTCACAAAGGAAAATACGGTTTTCGTCTCCGGTATCGGGTGTGCGGCACGCTTCCCCTACTACATGGCGACCTATGGCTTTCACACCATTCATGGCCGCGCGCCGGCCATCGGCACCGGGGTCAAGCTGGCCAACCCGGAGCTGGATGTCTGGATCGTCAGCGGCGACGGCGATGCGCTGTCCATCGGCGGCAATCATCTCCTGCATGTCCTGCGCCGCAATGTGAACCTGCAAATTCTCCTGTTCAACAACGAGATATACGGCCTGACCAAAGGGCAGTATTCGCCGACGTCGCGAGCCGGCACCCGGTCCCCGTCCACGCCCCTGGGCTCCATCGAAAAACCGGTTTCCGCCGCCGCCCTGGCCCTTGGCGCGGGCGCGCGCTTTGTCGCCCGCTCCGTCGACACCATGCAGGCGCATCTTCCCTACGTCTTCCAGCGTGCCCACGAACACAAAGGAACCTCGTTCGTGGAAATTTTCCAGAATTGCATCGTCTATAACAACGGGGTGTTTTCGCAATTTACCGACAAGGAAATCGCCGACGACAACGAAATCGTCCTTGAGCACGGCAAGCCCCTGATATTCGGCAAGGAGAAAAACCTGGGGCTCCGCGTCAAGGCCGGGTTCTTCGATCTTGAGGTCGTCACCATCGGCCAAAACGGCATCACGGAAGCGGACATCCTGGTCCATGACGAGACCAACCGGGCGTTGGCCAACATGCTGGCGTTGATGGAACCCCCCCTGTTTCCGGTCGCCATCGGCGTTTTGTACTGCCAACCGGCGCCCAGCTATGATGACGGTGTCAAGAAGCACAAGGACGAGGCCAAGGCACAGGGAAGCGGGGGCGACCTGAATGCGCTCTTGCGGCGGGGGCACACCTGGACCATAACCGATTAGTCGAAGACACCGTGACAAGAAGGGGGAATAATGCCGGTTAGCGTCGCCATTGTCGGCTCCGGCCCAGCCGGGTTTTACACCGCGGCCGCCCTAGCCGATTCGGTCGATGATGTGCAAATCGACATCATCGAACGTTTGGCGGCGCCCTATGGCCTGGTCCGTGATGGCGTTTCCCCCGATCACCAGACGACCAAGAACATTTGCAGGAAATTCGAGAAAACGGCGATGCTGGAGTCCGTTCGGTATTTCGGCAACGTGGATATCGGACGCGATGTAAAGCTTGCCGAACTTCGCGAGATCTATGACGCCGTCGTTCTTGCCGTCGGCGCGCCACAGGACCGCGCCCTGGACATTCCGGGGACCGATAAGGCCGGCGTCATCGGCGCCGCCTCGTTCGTGTACTGGTATAACGGGCATCCGGATTACCGGAACATTGCTCCGGACCTTGATGTCTCCGCCGCCGCTGTCATTGGCGTTGGCAATGTCGCCATGGATATTGCCCGGATGCTGTGTCTATCCGAAGCCGAGCTGGCGGCCACGGACCTGCCCGAATATGCGGAAACGGCCATCAACGAATCCCCGCTGACCGACGTATACATGTTGGGGCGGCGCGGGGCGGCCGACGCCAAATTCACCAACGTGGAATTGCGGGAATTGGCGGGAATGGACGAATGCACCCCCGTGGTCCGAACCGAACAGCTGCCCGATGGGGTCGAGGGCGATTACTCGGATCGGGACAAGCGTCTCCGGGAGCGCAACCTTGAAACCCTGTGGGAATATTCCGTGCTCGATGCCGATGCCAAATCCAAGCGCATACATTTGGAGTTCAATGCGTCGCCTGTGGAAATCCTCGGCCAGGACCGCGTTGAAGGGATTCGCCTGGAACGCACGAAGGTTGAAGACGGCCGCGCCGTCGGCACGGGGGAGTTTTTTGACATTCCCTGCGGCCTGGTTGTTGCTGCCATCGGTTATCACGGCGCCCCCATTGAGGGCGCCCCCTTTGACGAAAAACGGGGCATCATTCCCAACGAAGACGGCCGGGTCGGAGAAGGGCTGTACGCCGCCGGGTGGATCAAACGCGGCCCGACGGGCGTGATCTCATCCAACCGTCCCGACGGCGTTAGCGTCGCCGAACACCTCCGCGATGACTTCTCCGATGGCGGAAACAAACCGGGACGCCAGGCCTTCAAAACGATGCTGCAAGACCGCAATATCCGGGCCGTCAGTTTCGAAGACTGGAAGAAAATCGAGGCGGCGGAACTTGCCGGTGCGGAAGGGAGCCGCCCGCGCAAAAAGTTCGTTGTCATTGAAGACATGCTGGCCGTTCTGGATTAATCCTGAAGAACCGCCATGATCCGGGAACACGATACATGAGTAAGAAAAAGTACGCCGGTGACAAAACGCCCCAGGAGACCTGGGACCTATTGGCCGAAAACCCAAACGCGCAAATGATAGACGTGCGCACGGATGCCGAATTCGTCTATGTCGGCAGCCCCGATCTCTCAAGCCTCGGCAAGGAACCCCTGCAGGTGTACTGGAAGATATTTCCGGCCATGACCGTTAATCCGGACTTCGTCGCCCAGACGGTTCAGGCCCTAGGCCCCGGTGCCGGCAAAGACACCCCCTTGTTGTTCCTGTGCCGCTCGGGCATTCGCTCGCTTCATGCGGCGGAAGCCATGACGGCGGCCGGCTGGACTGCGTGCTTCAACGTCACCAGCGGTTTCGAGGGAGACAAGAACAAGAAAAAACACCGGGCAACGGTCAACGGCTGGCAAGTTGACGGACTGCCCTGGAAACAAAAGTAGCCCACCAGCCCCCGCTACCCACCGGCCTTGGCCAGCGCCCGGTCGAGGTCTTCCTTCAGGTCTTCGGCGTCTTCCAGGCCTACCGACAGCCGGATCAGGCCATCGGAAATGCCGAGGATTTGTTTTTCCTCGGCGCTCAGTTTCTGATGCGTGGTCGTCGCCGGATGGGTGGCGAGGCTTTTGGCGTCGCCCAGATTGTTGGAAATATCGACCATATCCAGTCCGTTCAGCAACCGGAAGGCCGCGTCCTTGCCGCCGTCCACCTCGAACGACACCACGGTGCCGCCGGCGCTCATCTGGGTCATGGCCAGGGCGTGTTGCGGGTGGCTTTCCAGGCCGGGATAGAGAACCTTTGCGATCCCCTCCTGCTCGTTCAGGAATTCGGCAACGGCGAGGGCATTCTCCGAATGGCGCGCCACCCGAAGGTCCAGGGTCTCCAGACCCTTCAGCAGCACCCAGGCGTTGAAGGGACTAAGCGTCGGTCCGGTGTTGCGAAAAAACGGCACCAGGGAATTTTCCACGAAATCCTCATTGTTGGTCAGGATCGCACCGCCCATGGTCCGCCCCTGGCCGTCGATATGCTTGGTCGCCGAATACATGACGATATCCGCGCCCAGTTCCAGCGGGTGCTGCAATACCGCCGTCGCGAACACGTTGTCGATGACGACCAGGGCGCCCGCTTCGTGCGCCAGATCGCTGACCGCCCGGATATCGATCACCTCGAGACACGGGTTGGAAGGCGATTCCAGAAACACGCACTTGGTCTTGACCGATAACGCCTGCTTCCATTGCTCCAGATCGGTGCCGTCCACCAGCACGCTTTCAACGCCGAACTTGGGCAGGATTTCCTTGATGATATGCAGGCACGACCCGAACAGCGCACGCGACGCGACGACCCGGTCCCCGGCCTCGAGCTGGCTGGCCAGTGAGGCGAACACCGCCGCCATGCCGGAGGACGTCGAAACGCATGTCTCCGCGCCTTCCAAAAGGGCCAGGCGTTTTTCGAACATGGCAACGGTCGGGTTGCCGTAGCGCGAATACATGTAGCGCTCGACCTCGCCGGCAAAGGCCTGTTCAGCTTCTTCCGCCGATCCGTAGACATACCCCGACGTCAGGAACAGGCCTTCGCTGGTTTCGCTAAAGGGAGACCGCTCCGTTCCGCCCCGTACCAAACGGGTCGCCTGACGCCACTGATCCGAATTCGTTTTTTTCTCTGCCATGAGAACTCTCCATCACATGCCGGCCCGGCATAAAAAAGCCCCAACCGCGCGGGTCAGGGCTATGGACAGCTCCGACCTTTTAGCGGTTTTTTTAACGTGGGCGCAAGCCGGTCGACCAAATCACCACGTAACAGCGGGGAGTAAAGCTCTTTCGGGGACAATAGGTCAAGGGTTAAATCCGCCCCCTTGGCTCAAACCCCTCATTCCGCATCGTCACCCTTTTTGGCAATCGACTTGCGGACACGCCGTACACTGAACCAGACGCCGGCGAAAACCACCGGAAATGCAAACACCACGGCGACAAAGGGATCGAGCGTCGCGCCCAGACCCTTGGCGCCCTTCGCCAGATAGGAAACCAGACTCAGCAGATAATAGCTGATAGCGACGACGGACAGGCCCTCCACCGTGGCCTGCAAGCGAAGCTGTGTCTTGGCGCGGCGGTCCATGGACCGGAGAAGATCCCGGTTCTGGCCTTCCAGAGCAACATCGACACGGGTTCGCAAAAGGTTGCTGGCCCGGGCAATCCTGAGGGACAGGCTTTCCAGCCGCTTGGCGACATTCTCGATGGTTTCCATGGCCGGACCCAGACGGCGTTCGATAAACTCCGCCATGGGCTGCAAGCCGTCGATGCGTTCCTCGCGCAGTTCCTTGAGGCGGCGGGCGACCAACTCGCTATAAGCCAGGGCGGCGCTGAAACGATAGCTGGTTTGCGCCGACACGGATTCCGCTTCCGCCGCAAGCGCGGAAAGGCGCGCCAGCAGGTCCTGTTCCCCCTCGACGCCTTCGATTACGGCTAGTTGGGCAATGCTGGCGCTGACCTCCAGTTCCGCCACGGATACCCGCTCGCGCGCCTCACGGGCCAGGGGCAGCGCCAGCATCGTCAGCGAGCGATAGGTTTCGATCTCGGCCACCCGTTGCACCAGTCGCGCCATGGCCCGATGATTGTTGTTGACGTTGCGCACCAGAAAACGCCGGAAGCGGTCGCCGTGAATTTGAAAATCCGTCCATACCATGGCCCGGCGGTTCGAGACATGTGCGCCGACCACGGTGTTGTTATCGAACAGGCCGACCACGTCCTTGACCGCGCGTTCCTCGGAATCCATAGCAAAGTGTGACGCGACCAACACCTCGCCGGGAAGCGCCTGCAGCCAGGCTTGGGGGATTTGTTCGATCACGGTGTCTTTGAACGGTTGTTCGAACGGGGCTTCCAGGATGAAGGTATAAGCGGAAAATTCCGTATGACGCTCCCACTTCAGCCGCATCGGACCCAGGTCGCCGGTAAAATGCGTGGTGCCTTCTGGGGGGGCAGGAACCTTGAACAACTGGCACAGTTCGGAAAGGTGCGCTTGATCCGCCCCGGCCCCGGTTTCATCATTGATGACGGCGATATAGGATATTTTGGCAGGGGCATCGATAACCCCGTGAGGGCGGGCGTGCATTTCTGCGGCTAGGGCCTCGCGCAGGGGATGTTCTTTAAAAGCCGCCATGTTCGCCTTTTCCCTCGTCTTTTCTTATAAAGCTACCATATCATCATTGCCCTGGTTGTCTGCATACCGTGGCAACAAAGCGAAAGCGAAAGAAGATTTTATGACAGATATTGCCGCCACCGATGAATTGTTTTTTACCCGCGCGGGCCTGGACAGAATCCGTGTTCAAGATCTGGTCGATGATGCCCTGACGGGGACCGATGACGGCGAGCTGTTTCTCGAATACCGCCAGTCGGAAAGCGTCGTATTCGACGACGGCCAGATCAAAAGCGCCGCTTTCGACACCTCCCAGGGATTTGGCCTGCGCGCCATTTCCGGCGAGGTCACGGGTTATTCTCAGGCATCCGAACTGAGCGAAGACGCCATCCGCCGAGCCGGGGAAACCGTAAAAACCGTTTGTTCCGGCAAGGGCGGAACCTTTGCCGCTCCGCCCGGTACCAACAAAAATCTCTATTGCGACGACAACCCCTTGTCGCTGGTCGATTTCGAAACCAAGGTCGACCTGTTAGCCGACATGGATGCCTATGCCCGAGGCCGAGACGAACGGGTGGTTCAGGTTTCCGCATCGCTTTCCGGCAACTGGCAGGCCGTCGGCATTATCCGCCAGGGCGGCGAGCGGGCGGCCGATATCCGGCCCTTGGTGCGCCTGAATGTTTCCGTCATTGTCGAAAAGGACGGCCGCATGGAAGCCGGATCGCACGGTACCGGCGGTCGGGTCACGTACGAGCAATACCTGGAAGAAGACGCCTGGAAGGCCGCCGTGGACGAAGCCTTGCGCCAGGCCCTGGTGAACCTGGAATCGGTTCCCGCGCCGGCCGGAGAAATGCCGGTGGTGCTTGGCCCCGGCTGGCCGGGCATTCTGTTGCATGAAGCCATCGGCCACGGCCTGGAAGGCGACTTCAACCGCAAAAAAACATCTGCCTTTGCAGGCCTCCTTGGCGAACGGGTGGCAGCGCCCGGCGTCACCGTGATCGACGACGGCACCATCGAAGACCGCCGCGGCTCGCTGACCATCGACGACGAAGGCACGCCCAGCCAACGCACCGTTTTGATCGAAGACGGCATTTTAAAAGGCTACATGCAGGACCGCATGAACGCGCGCCTGATGGGGGTGCCCTGCACCGGCAACGGGCGGCGGCAAAGTTACGCCCATGCGCCGATCCCGCGCATGACCAACACCTACATGCTGGCCGGTGACCATGACCCGGAAGAGATTCTGAAATCCGTCGACAACGGGATCTATGCGGTCAGTTTTGGCGGCGGGCAGGTCGATATTACGTCCGGCAAGTTCGTTTTCACCTGCACCGAAGCCTACCGCATCGAAAACGGCAAGAAAGCCGCCCCGGTCAAAGGCGCGACCCTGATCGGCAACGGGCCGGACGTACTGACCCGAGTGTCCATGATCGGTAACGATTTGGAACTGGACCCCGGCGTCGGCACCTGCGGCAAGGACGGTCAGGGAGTTCCCGTCGGCGTCGGTCAACCGACCATCAAGATCGACGAGTTGACCGTCGGCGGCACGGAGGTCTAGAGCAAATCCCGAGCGGATGATTGCATCCGCGACGACGAATTTGCGTCTAAAAAAGCTTTAGTAGCAGTATTCCTGAAACACGAGATCGATGTTGCCGTCCCAACGGCCCTCAAAGGCCGCCAGCATTTCATCGGCCGGGGTCAGACCGGAGTGCGCGGTCTGAAACAGGGGTTTGAGAAAATGCGTCTCATCCATCCCCAGGGTATCGATGCGCGCCCGGTTATGCAGGCCCTTGTGCGAAATCTGTAGGACTTCCAGGGCGACCTCCTGAATGGTCCGGTTTCGGAACGGCGTCTTCAGGGCCAGTCTGGGGACCTCGTCCCGAAGTTCCTGCATTTCCTCAAACGACCAGTCCTTGACCAAATCCCAGGCCGCTTCGCGGGCATCCTTGTCATAAAGCAGCCCGACCCAGAACGCCGGAAGCGCGCACAGCCGGCTCCACGGTCCGCCGTCGGTACCCCGCATTTCCAGAAACTGCTTGAGGCGGACCTCGGGAAAGGCCGTGCTCATATGGTCGATCCAGTCGCTTAGGCGGGGCTTCTCGCCGGGCAGGGCCGGAAGCCTGCCGTCCATGAAGTCCCGAAACGATTGCCCCGACGCATCGATGTAATGTCCGTCGCGATAAACAAAATACATCGGCATATCGAGCAGATAATCCACATAACGCTCGAACCCGAAGCCGTCTTCAAAAACAAACGGCAGCATGCCGCTACGGTCAGCGTCGGTATCGGTCCAGATATGGCTGCGGTAAGACAGGTACCCGGAAGGCTTTCCCTGCTTGAAGGGCGAGTTGGCCCATAGCGCCGTCGCCACCGGCTGCAAGGCCATGGAAATTCTATACATCCGGACCATGTCGGCTTCGGAGGCGAAATCCAGATTGACCTGGACGGTACAGGTCGCCTGCATCATTTCCAGGCCGAGGGTACCTTTTTTCGGCATGTATTCGCGCATGATCCTGTAGCGGCCCTTGGGCATCCACGGCATGTCCGAGGCGGTCAGTTTGGGATGGTAGCCGAGCCCGATAAAGCCGAGGTTCAATTCACGGGCGATGGCCTTGGCCTGTTGCAAATGGCCGGTAACTTCGTCGCAGGTCTGGTGGATTGTTTCTACCGGCGCACCGGACAATTCCAGTTGTCCGGCCGGCTCCAGGCTGATGAAGCTGCCGTCCGTTTTGGCCATGGCAATCGGGTTTTCCTGCTCCAGCACCGGCGTCCAGTCAAACCGCGCCAGTCCGTCCAGAAGCGCGCGGATACCGGCAGGGCCTTCATATTCCAGGGGACTGTGGTCGGCCAGATGGTAGGCAAACTTCTCATGCTCGGTGCCGATGCGCCAATCCGCTTCCGGCTTGCACCCGGCCTCAAGATATTCGACCAGGGCCGCCTTTCCTTCGATGGGGGCCTGTTTGGATGGCGTATCGGCGCTCATGGGCTTCTCATTTCAGATCAATTTCATTTATTGCCGACAACCGCCTGCCAACAGGCCAAAGCCGCCAGCGCCGCCGTCTCGGCGCGAAGAATTCGCGGCCCTAAATCAAGATTTGTAACAAATTCCAGTTTGCGCAAGGCGTCAAGCTCCTCAGGTCCAAACCCGCCTTCGGGGCCGCTCAGAAACCCGCATTCGCGGCCCGGCCTAAGCTCCGCAAGGGCTTCGGCGATGGGACGGCCCGCCCCGCTTTCATCCAGCACAAACAGCCGCCTGTCGTTCGGCCAGTCCGCCAGCAGTTCATCCAGGGTTTGCGGCTGCGCGATTTCGGGCACGCTCAGGCGGCGGCACTGTTCGGCGGCCTCGATAACATGGGCGGCCATGCGCCCGGAGTTGATACGGGCCGAATTGGTATGGCGGGTAAACACCGGACACAGGCGCGATGCCCCCAGTTCCGTCGCCTTTTCGACAATGAAATCCGTCCGTGTCTTTTTCACCGGGGCGAACGCCAGCCATGGGCCGGGGTCTTCCGTCTGGTCACGGAATTGATGCTCCACGCGCACATCGCATGTCTTCTTGCCGGCGTTTTCCAAAACGGCGGACCATTCCCCATCCCTGCCGTTGAACAGGGCAACCCGATCTCCCGCCTTCAGGCGCATGACATGGCACAGGTAATGCGCCTGCGGCGGGGACAGGGTCAGGCCGCCCCCCAAAACAAGGGAGCCTTCGACATACAAACGGGGATTTGAGTTTGACAGGGTCATGTTGAAAAATTCATCTTTCTCAAGCTTATACCATCAACGGACGGCGGTTTCCGGTATAGTTTTCACCATGGCAGAAACATCGCAACATTTCGCGACGGATATTCCTACGAGCAGCTGGATTGACCGGTATGCGCCTGAAGGAATGCGGCCCTATCTGCGTTTGATGCGGGCCGACCGGCCGATCGGAACGTGGTTGCTGCTGCTGCCCTGCTGGTGGAGTGTGGCGTTCGCCACGCCGGGCTGGCCGGACGCGAAATTCTTCCTGCTGTTCGCCATCGGGGCCCTCGTCATGCGCGGCGCGGGATGCACGATCAATGACATCGTCGATAGGGACTTCGACGCCCGCGTCGCCCGAACCGCGACCCGGCCCATCGCCAGCGGTGAAATCAGTGTCTTCAAGGCGTTGGTTTTCCTGGGCCTGCAGTTGCTTTTGGGGCTGGCCGTCCTATCGCAGTTCAACACGTTCGCCATTGTGCTGGGGATCAGCTCGCTCGCCCTGATCGTGTTGTATCCGTTCATGAAGCGGATCACCTATTGGCCGCAATTGTTTTTAGGCTTCACTTTCAACTGGGGGGCGCTGCTGGGTTGGGCCGCGGTGACGGAAAGCCTCACCCCGCCGGCCATGGTGCTCTATGCGGCTGGTGTTTTCTGGACCCTGGGTTATGACACCATCTACGCCCATCAGGACAAGGAAGACGACATCCTGATCGGCGTGAAATCGACGGCGTTGAAATTCGGCGCCGCGACGACGCCATGGCTGTTCGGGTTCTATGCCGTGACCGTTGCCCTGATGGGCGGGGCGGGCTTCCTGGCCGGGTTGGGCTGGCCCTATTATCTCGGCTTGGCCGTGGGGACCGGGCATCTGGTCTGGCAAATCACAAGCGTCGATACCTCCGATCCCAAAAGCTGCCTCAGCCGGTTCAAGTCCAACCGGGACTTCGGCCTCATCCTCCTAGCCGGAATTATCGCCGCGCAGACAATCGCCTAACGATCCTTCCTGAATTCACAAGACGGCGGTTTTTGTCCGGAAACGGAATAGGCCATTTCCGAAAAAAATTTTAAGCCCGGCCCACCGTAACACGGCATCGGCGCGGAGGTTCCCGGACCGTAGCTGATGTCCATCAAGGCGATCGTATAAAGCAACACTCCCACCACCACGGCCCCGACACACAACCGCCCGTTCCGGGGCGGGGGTAACCGTTTCCGGTATTTCATTGCCTCGTGGGCGACCGTGTCCAGGCGGCCACGGGCAGCGCGGGCGTTCACCTCACGCGCCAGATGCCGCACCCAATGGGGCACGGTTTGTTGAAACATATAAACGGCGAACGTGCTTTCCAGCATGCGCGGACCAGGCTCTTGGCCGGACCAGCGCCGGTATGCGAGACGGAAAAAATCAAACTCCGTAATACCCAGGGCCTCGGCGGCACGAATCACCCTGCCGAGGTCGGAACGGGCCTGAGAGCGATGAGCGCGCATGGCGAAACTCCAAACTCTGAAGCCCCCCTCTCCTTTTATTTAAAATAGTCCGGTTGCGGGACGAATCAAAGGCGGATCGGCGTAAATCCCGGATAATCGAACGGGCGGCTGTCCGACGCCATGGTGTCGGTCCGGTCGCGGCGAACCAGGGCATCGGCAATGGCGTCTCCGATAAATGTGTCCACGTCCCGGCCGGGGTCCATGCGATCGCGAACATAGGCCTGGATTTCCTCCTGACCAAGCGACGGCCAGCGCCGGCCTTCGGCGGGAATTTCACTTAAACAGACAGGCCGTCCATCCCGGACCAGCGCCCCGCGCCGGCTGCAATATACGAAGGCGGACGCCAGCGGCCGGTCCCGGTCCAGTTGCAGTTCGATTCCATCCAACCGGCCGAAATGATAATTGCCGGTGGACACTTCGGTTTCGTGCATGCGGTCTTCCTCTTCCGGCGTCAGCCAGTTGACGAACAGCGTCACCACCGTTCCCGGCGAATGGGCCAAGGTCGCCGGGATGGAGCCATAGGACGCCACATGGGAGGAATAGACGACATCGAAATCCCTCAGCCGGGCCTTGATGACGGGGATGGGGCCGCAGTCGGGATCGTTGTATTTCCGCAGCAACTGTTCGGGCGACTGGTTGGAGCCGACGGCCAAAACCGGGCGGCGCCCGGAAACGTCCGGCAGGGGATCCTCCGGCCCCAGTTCCCGGTAAGACCCGTTAGACACGACATAGGACCGCGAGGGAATCCTGAAAGGGTAGGACTTGGCGTGATCGAGGGAAGAAGGATCAGGGCCTGCTGGCATGACGGCGCTCAAGGGCTCAGTCGTTCTCTTCGAGATACGCACTGATATCCACTTCGTCGAGCTGTTCCGGTTTCAGGAATTTTTCGGCGTATTCCTTGTAAATTCCGGATGTCAGAAACAGTTCGAACAGATCATCGTCGATGTGGGCGTCTTTTTTCATGAACGACATGATCTTGACGCTATCGCTGAGTTTCTTGGGCAGCTTGTAGGGCCGGTCGGCGGCCGTCAGGGCCTCGAAAATATCGGCGATGGCCATGATCCGGGCGGGCATCGACATATCGTCCTTGTTGAGCTTTTTCGGATATCCCGAGCCATCCATTTTTTCATGGTGGCCGCCGGCATATTCGGGAACCCGTTTCAGGTGCTCCGGGAACGGCAGTTGTTCCAGCATGACGATGGTCTGAACGATATGGTCGTTGATCTTGAACCGCTCCTCCGCCGTCAGGGTGCCGCGGGCAATGCACAGATTGTAGATTTCGCCGAGATTGAATTTCAACTCCGGCACGTCGAGCTTGAACCCGAACTCTTCACTGGACGCCGCGACGGCTTCTTCCTCCCGGTAGACGATATGATCGTCCCTGTCGGTGAGCAGGTTTTCCTGAACCGGCAATTCCGGCGCCGGAGTCCGGTCCCAGCGTTTCTTCTCTTCGTGAGCGATGCCGATCCGGTTGTCCAGGGTCCGGGTCCAGGTCATGTTGGCGATTTCCTTGACCCGCTCGATCAGTTCCGGGGCCATGAATTCGCCGCCGATGTTGCATTCGGCGATAAAGGCGTAGTCTTCGTCCAACTGGGCCAGGCGGGCCTCCAGATCGGCCCGTAGGGTTTTCTCATCGCCTTTGCCGTCAATAATGGCCTTCAGGCATTCGATTTCGGCCTCACGCTTGATGACTTCGAAGCGGGTGCGGATTTCGTGGATGCGGTCGTAGATCGTTTCCAACTTGGTCGCCTTGTCGACGACGTATTCCGGCGTCGTCACCTTGCCGCAATCATGCAGCAAGGCGGCGATTTCCAGTTCGTACCAGTCGTCTTCGTTGAGCTCGAAGTCCGCGAAAGGGCCTTCTGTCGATTCGCAGGCCGCCCTGGCCAGCATCAGGGTCAATTCCGGCACGCGCTGGCAGTGGCCGCCGGTATAGGGCGACTTGGCGTCAATGGCCGACGCGATCAGCTTGATGAAAGAATCGAGAAGAAGTTTCTGCGCATCCAGCAGCTGCTTGTTGTCCAGCGCCACGGCGGCCTGGGACGCCAGAGCCTCGATCAGTGGCTGGATGTCTCCGCCGAAGGGAATGACCTCTCCGGTGGCGGAGTCCTGAGCGTTCAGCAGTTGCAGGACGCCGATGACCTCGTCCAGGGAGTTTTTCATCGGCACCGTCAGGAAGGATTGGGACCGGTACCCCGTGCCTTCGTCGAATTTCTTGGTGCCCGAAAAATCATATTCCTCGGAATCGTAAGCGTCCGGGATGTTAATGGACTGCCCGGTCAGGGCCGCGCTGCTGGCAATGTTGGTGCGGTTTTCCTTTCCCGTTTCCGGATCAAAGAGCCGCACCGGCGGGAAGGTAATCTCAACACCCGTGGTCCCGCCCATGGCGGTCTTGAGCGAGTCCGTGCGCATGATCTCGAACCTCCGGTTGCCGTCCTCGTCGGGTAGGTAAAGCGTACCGCCGGCCGCATTCGACAGGCTCTTTGCTTCCCGGAGAATGGTTTCCTTCAGGCGGCTGGTGTCGCGTTCCGCCGAGATGGCGG
>JACKQG010000401.1_pt1 | contig 51923 bp, 47 predicted proteins | sample 8237621 | NCBI WGS metagenome assembly JACKQG01 (sample SAMN15677084, study PRJNA649215) | marine metagenome | biome: marine; feature: Black Sea; material: saline water; isolation source: suspended particulate matter (SPM) from the Black Sea western gyre | collected 2013-06-09/2013-06-10 | depth... | reverse complement strand
CTCTTCTGATTCCCGTCATACATGACCGAGCAAAAAGGGCATACGAGGCAGAGGGCGTCGGCCCCGGAATCTTTTATGGCCTCCAGCTTCTCTCTTGTAACCGACAGGGCCAGTCTTTCATCTACAGGGAGCACAGGGCCCCCGCAACACTTCTTTTTTCCCGTGTAATCAACCACCCTGGCCCCGGTGAGCGCCACCAGCGCATCAATGGACTTCGGGTCTTCCACATCGTCAAAATGATCATGTATCTTAGAGGGTTTGAGGTAGTGGCATCCGTAATGAACCGCGATCGTGAGAGCACTCAGATCTTTTTGAAAATGCGCCCTGATTTTTTCTGGCCCGACTTCCTCAAATAAAATCCGGGCAAAATGCCTCACCCTTGGGCTGCTCGTGTATTTAAGGCCCACTGCGGAAAGGCGCTTATTGACACGCGCCTTTTCATCTTCGTCCCATGACAGGTGGTGCGCTGCCTCCCCCAGTGCGGATGTGCAGGAACTGCACAGGGCGCATATATCCAGGTTTTTCTCCCGGGCCAATGAGAGGTTGTATGCGGCCAGGAGCCCGGAAGCATCCATGTCGGCCGCCTTTATGGGAAACCCACAGCACATAAATCTCTCAATGTCTACCAGTTCGATTCCTATCTTTTCTGCCACTTTCCTGGCAGAGAGTTCGTAGTTTCTGGCCCTTGCGGGGATGGTACAACCCAAAAAGAAAGCGTATTTCATAGATCAGTTCCTTAGGCACACACCGCTTTGCAGTTGACTGGTTGAGACGTCAAATAGCTTAAATCCTGACCGGCTTCTTATTCTTGCTGGAACAGCTCCTTTATTTCCCCGCATGAGGTAGAAAGCCTCGGCAATCCGGCCTTGTCCCTTTTCTTGTTGTCAAAATCATCGATCGGATAGATCCGTCCTTCACCTTTCACAAGCTTCATCTGTGTCCATATCCCTGCGGGCGCGTATCCTTCTTTGACTGCCATATTCTTCAGAAGGGTCATCAACTCGGTAATACTCACACCCTGGGGACATCTTTCCTGACATGTATAGCAGGTCGAACAAAGCCATATGAAATCGTTTTTGAGGATCTCTTCTTTGAGCCCGTAAAGGACCATGCGGATGATCTTGGCCGGGCTGAACTCCCTGTTTATGGCCGATATGGGGCAGCCTGCAACGCAGCTCCGGCATGCAAAACAGGCCGATATGCTCTCCCCTCCGGGTTGTCGGGCTAATTCCTTTACGAAATCAGGATCACTCCGCTCCAAATCTATGGTTCCCATATATACCCCTTGATAAAATGAGCTCCCTATATCTCGTTAATCATGGCCATGATCTGATCTTCCCTGAACCCCTTGAGATTCAGTGCCCCTGAACGACAGGAGGCCACGCACAGGCCGCACCCCTTGCATAATGCGGGATTCACCTCCATTTTTCCTGCAAAAGGCCCTTCTTCCAGAGTTGATGGGGCAGAATAAGGGCAAATGGTCACGCAGACACCACACCCACTGCACGCGCCCGGATCTGCCTCAGCTACGGTACCGCTCATCCGAACCGTTTTTCTGGCCAACAGGGTAACGGCACGGGACGAAGCAGCCATGGCCTGGGCTACAGATTCATCGATCGGCTTGGGGTAGTGACTCATACCGCAGAGAAAGACACCGTCCGTGGCAAACTCCGAGGGCCCGAGCTTAGCGTGGGCCTCCACAAAAAATCCATCTTCATTCATCGGGATCTTGAACAGCCGGGCGAGTCTCTCATCTCTGTAAGGTACAATTGCAGAGGCCAGTGCCACGAGATCGGCGGTAAATGTGATCTGTTCACCCAGGATGCTGTCCATTATCTCGATCCTCAGCCTCTCCTGATCTGATAGAACCCGTGGTTTCTGATTCACTGAGAATCGAATAAAGATAACCCCTCTAAGACGTGCATCCCTGTAGAGCGTCTCCCGCTCCCCGTATGTGCGTATCTCCCGATAAAGGATATAAACCTTCATGTCAGGGTTGAGTTCCTTCAGGTAGATGGCGCTCTCAATGGAATGTGTGCAGCAGACCTTGGAACAATAAGGCCTCATAGGTTCCCTGGAGCCGACACACTGGATGAACACGGCGGTCCGGATCTCTTTCAGGCCCGGGTCATCAGCGATCAGTCTCCGATCCAGTTCAAGGTGCGTGACTACCCTCGGATCCGCTCCGTACAGGTACTCTTCGGGCCTGGACTCATTTGCCCCGGTAGCGATTACTGCGACCCCGTGTTCGACCTGCTCCTCCCTCCCTCCGGAGACGAGCGTTGTCCTGAAGTTCCCGACAAAACCTTCCACATTCCCCAGTTCCGTTTCAAGATGGACCTGGATATGGGGGTCTGATCGGACAGTCTTGATCAAATCGGACAAATGCGCCTGAACGTCCTCTCCCTTCCAGGTCCTGAAAAGATTCAGGGCCTGGCCCCCTAAAGAGGAAGACTGTTCCACAAGACAGACAAGGTAGCCCTGGGCCGAAAGGCTTTTTGCAGCCACCATCCCGGAGATCCCTCCGCCGACAACAAGGGCCTTCTGGTTTATTTCCAGGGCAGTCTCGACGAGAGGCTCCATCAGCGCAGCCTTGGCCACGGCCATGCGCACAAGGTCCTTAGCCTTTTCAGTAGCCATCCGGGGGTCATCCTTATGGACCCAGGAATCCTGGTTCCGGATATTCGTCATCTCAAAGAGATATTTATTTAATCCCGCATTGACCAATGTCTCCTGAAACAGGGGCTCGTGGGTCTTGGGCGTACAGGCGGCAACCACAATGCGGTTGAGGTTTTTCTCGCCGATCACCTGGGCAATGGTCTTCTGGGTATCCGTGGAGCAGGTAAACAGATTATCAGTGACATATTCCACATAGGGAAGGGATCCGGCGAAATCACGTACCTCAGGGACATCAACCACCCCCGCGATATTGATGCCACACTGACAGACGAATACACCGATGCGGGGCCTTTCACCGGCCGTACGCTTCTCCTCCGGGATCTCTATTTTCTTGGTTAGGGCGTTCCTCGCCCCGCTCAGCAGGGCCCCTGCTTCTGCTGCGGCAGAACTCCCTTCAATGACCGACTGGGGGATATCCTTGGGCCCCTGAAAAGCCCCGCACACATATACCCCGTCTTTAGAGGTAGTTACAGGATGGAAAGATTCGGTTCTGCAGAACCCTCCCTCGGTTAGTTCGATGTTTAGCCGGTTTGCCAGTTCCAGGGCCTCAGGGGACGCCTCCATGCCCACAGAAAGGACGACCATATCAAAGGCTTCCTGTACGACTTCTCCATCTTCGTTCGTGTACGGGATCAGGAGGTCATCACTGTCATGGATGGCATCAATGGTTGGAACGCGTGAGCGAATAAAACGGATCCCATGTTTTTCTCTGGCGTTATCATAATATCTGTCAAAATCCTTGCCGTGGGTCCGCATGTCCATATAAAAAATGGCACAGTCCAGATCGGCCCCCGCATGTTCTTTTGCAATAACCGCCTCTTTTATGGCATACATGCAGCACACTGAAGAGCAATATCCGTGATCGCACGTGTTGATATCCCTTGACCCGATGCACTGGAGCCATGCTATCTTTTTTATTTTTCTGGGGTTCTTTCCGTCAGAGGGCCGCTGAAGATGTCCCATATAGGGGCCTGTGGCACTGAGGATACGCTCGAACTCCATACTGGTGACAACGTTTGGGTATTTGCTGTAGGCGTAGGTCGTGTACGGTCCGGGATTAAACGGGATAAACCCCGGCGCAAGGATAACAGCGCCAGCGCGGAGGGTCACTCTTTCTTCCTTCTCTTCAAAGTCGATGGCGTTTGTGGGGCAGAATTTTTCACAGGCCCGACACTTCCCTTTCTTGAAGTAGATGCAGTTTTCCTTGTCAACGACATATTTCAGCGGAACCGCCTGGGCATATTCAATATAGACGGCCTTACGTTTGATCAGGTTCCCATTAAACGGGTCATCGACCTTTTTCGGACATTTTTCCGAGCAGGTCCCGCATGCGATGCACTTGTCCATCTCCACATAACGTGGGTGTCTGAGAACCTCTACCTCAAAATTCCCGGCCTCTCCGCGAACAGCGGTAAGTTCAGCTAAGGTGATGAGTTCGATATTCGGGTGCCGGCCGACCTCGACCAGTTTGGGCGATATGATTCACATGGCACAATCATTGGTGGGGAAGGTCTTATCCAATCGAGCCATGGCCCCGCCAATGGAAGGCCCCTTTTCTAAAAGGTATACATAGTATCCGGAATTGGCCAGATCAAGCGCTGATTGCATGCCGGCAATCCCACCGCCTGCGACCAAAACAGACCCTACTACACGATCTGACATGGTATGTCTCCTTGGTTCGAAATTTCAAAAACCTGATCATTGTGATTATATTGTAGCCATTTTGCAATAGGTTTAATTGCCTGCAGCCCTAAAGTTCCTGAATGTCATTTCTTATCTTTGACCTGTAGTAGCTCACCGATGCCTCATTGGACATAATCATATCTAACTGCCTTGTATGGATGGTCAGATAGCCGATAATCTTGAGCCGTTTTTTCATGAACGCTTCGTCTTGATCCTCCAGTCGGGCAATGATGGTATCTTCCTTCACCCCAACTCTGAAACCATGTTCCTCTAATATGTCTCTGACAAAAAGGACCCTCTTGAGTCTCCTTTCAAAATCCGCGGCTCCTCCCTTGAACTGGAAGCTGATATAGTTTTCACTGGATCGTTCACTCACCAGGGCCTCTACTGTCGAGAAATGGAAACCGAGTCTCGAATTGAGGCTGCAATAGTTTTTGGAAATCATAAAGTAATTTCGGTTGGCAAACTTTGAACGTACCGTGGGGACAAGCGCCCTGTTGGTAGTCGCCTGAAACATGACCGACATGAATCCCTTCCCGTCAACCGGCGGGGGACCTTCCCAGGGTACAGAGGTGATCCCTTCCCACAAGGCCAGCATCGGGATGGAAACAATATTCTCCAAGCGAACGTACTTGTCTCCCACCTCCTCCCTGAATCCGTCATCCAGATTCAAGACCCACCACTGCATCGGAACGTCGCAAAAAAGCTGTTTACTGGAATGCTCAGGGAACCGGTGATCCTTCCCGAACTGGAACATCTCGTGAACGGCCTTTTCGTGGCAGAAGCGAGTAATGTCGTGCATGGTCTTGCAGTTTCTGGAACTAAAGTTAGGGGCGTCAGGATCTAAGAGATTAAGGGGGATGATATGCTGTGTCACCCCTTTGAGCGCTTCGTAGACTGGGCTCCCTTCCATAAGGCGCTTCGTGCTTTTTTGCTTGGATAGAAGGGACTCAATACGTCCTTCGTACACCGAGCGGATATTTACATCAACCGTTACCATCTGCCCGTTCTTCAGCCGTCCGGTGGCGCCTTCCACGCCGAAAAGGGCAGGAACCCCAAACTCCCTGGCCACACTGGCGAGATGACCTGTCACACCCCCCTTCTCCGTAATCACTGCGGCTGCCCGATTTAGGAAAGAGGCCCATCGGGGAAGCGCTTGGGTCGTAACCAGAACACCGCCCTCAGGAAACTGAAGGGCGTCCATATCTTTGCATACAAGATACACGGGACCTGCCGCTGTGCCCGGACTGGCCGAAACCCCGCCCTTCAAGATAACCGATTCACGCCTTTTTTCGTAAACTGTATCAAGATCGGGGCCCTCGAATTCTTCAACTTGCGTCAAAGGCCGGCATTGAAGAAGAACAATGGAACCGTCCATTTGAATGGCCCATTCGATATCCTGGGGTGCACCATAGTGCCCTTCCAATTCAACTGCCAGACGTGCAAGTTCCATAACCTGGTCATCTTCTACGGAAGCGAGATGCCTTTCCGGTTCAGGTACGTCCAAACGACGGACCCCTGCTTCCGGATAGCATGCAAGTTTCTGTTCTTTAAGGGCTACTTCTCTTCGGATGATCGCCATAGGCTCACCGCGGGAGACGATGAAGAGGTCTGAAGCAGCGCTCCCATCAACCACCGCTTTGGGAAGGCCCCAGACCGAATTGATGACAAGGGTCTCATCATTGAAGTTGAGAGGGTTTCGGGAGTAAAGGACGCCTCCTGAAACAGCATCCATCATAGCCATACACCCCACACACATGGCCACATCTTCATCGCGGATCCCACGGTTGAGACGGTAGGCCATTGCAGGGAGGCTGTACTTACTGGCAACTATTTCCTTATAGACATCGAGAATGTGCTCACCGCTCACATTCAGCTCCGAACGGTACTGGCCGGCAAAGGACGTCCCGGCAAAGTCCTCTCCCAGGGCGCTGCTCCGCATGGCTACTCTGATACTCCTTCCTTCTTCATCCGCTAAGCGTCGGTACTGGTCTTTAATGGCCTCCTCAAGATCCGCTGGAAGAGGCGACCCGATCATCAGTTGCTGGATGCCGGCACTGAGGGCATGAAGTTGATCCAAACGCTCCACATTGGTGGCCTGGATACGGCGATCTATTTCGGCCTGAAAATCATTATGTTCCATAAACCGATAGTAACCCTTGGCAGTGACGGCAAACCCGTTCTGGACCTGCCTGTGAAGCCTGTTCTTGATCTCCCCGAGATTGGCGACTTTGCTTCCCACCTGATCCGCCATTTCCTTGACCACTGACCTCAGGGGAAGAACAAACGGCCCTTCCTGGGCCACATCCCGATGGGAAATAAACGGGTTTATTTTTAACTGGATCTCTTTGAAACTGCCGTAGAGCTCTTCATATTTCTTAGGGGCCAGCTCGTTCAGGTTCCTGGTGATCTGCCAGACATTCGTGGACATAGCGGTGCATCGCGACCGGACGAAGTTCATGCCAAAGGGGCTTGTTCCCAACAGGGCCGTTTCCATTTCCGCCATGATCTCGAGCGCCTTGTTATTTGCGTTCAAGAGCAGTTTGAAATGGTGATACCGGGTCTTGAAGGCATGGCGCAGTTCTTCGGCGTTCGCCTCGCCTTCCTTCTCCCTTTTTAAGAAAGGACCTCTCAAAGCGTCCAGTATTCGACCCATGGGATATCTCTGGTTGCTGGTTGCCGGTTGCTCGTTGGTTGACCGGTATGCATCCTTATTGGGCGAAACACAGAAAAAAGGCTAAAGGCTGTCAACATATCGCTCGCCCTTAGCCTTTCTTAAATCTATATCACTTCCACCAAACGCCGATGATTTCAAACCTTGGAAACCTGAATCCGTTCCCCTATCTTTTTTTCCTGAAGGGTCTTCTTTTTCCACGCGTCCTGTACTTTGTACAGAAGATCGTCGATCGCCATCGGCTTCATGAGATAATCAAATGCCCCCAATTCCATTCCTTGAATCGCAACTTCCACATTGGCGTGACCGGTGAGCATAATCACCTCGATCAACGGGTATCGTAGCTTGATTTCTCTCAGGGCCTGGATGCCATCTATCCCGGGCATCTTGACATCCAATACCACCACGTCCGTGGGATACTGATCCAAGAATTCAAGCGCTTCCTCACCACTATTTACCCCCGAGGCCTTGACGTTTCGTTTATTCATCCGTTTGGCCAATGTCTCGACGAATTCCACCTCATCATCTACAAGTAAAACCCTCAATACATCCAATTTGATCACTCTCCTATCGAGCGGCCTCATGAATTTTTTTTACCAGGTCTTCCAATTCGCACGGCTTGGTAAGATAATCGAAGGCTCCGTTCGCAAGCCCATCCTTTGCAGCCTGTTCTGAACCATGACCGGTGAGCATGATCACCGCCATTTCAGGATAGGCCTTTTTAAAGATCTTGAGGACCTCTATTCCGTCCATATCTTCCATTTTAAGATCCAGAACTGCGACGTCAAAATCGTGTTTTCTGATAGTCCGGATCGCCTCGGTTCCTGTATAGACGGGAGTTACCGCCATCCCTCTTTTGCCCAATCTCTTGGCAACAACATCGGCAAAGGGTATCTCGTCATCCACAAGAAGAACCCTGATCTTCTCTTTAGGATCTGCCTTGTCTGACATGATTCAGGCCCCTAAAACCTTTATGAACATGCCGGGGCAGAAGCCCCTTTATGCCCGCTAAGTTGTCGGTTTTCTCTGCGTTTTCTCTTCCGGAAGGGGCATCTTGACACTGAAGGTCGTTCCAGAATTTACCTTGCTCCGTACAACAATGTCCCCGCCCATCTTTTTGATGATCCCGTAGCAGATGGATAAACCCAGTCCGGTCCCCTTTCCAACAGGTTTAGTGGTGAAAAATGGGTCGAATATCCTGGCGATATTAGACTCTGGAATTCCTGGCCCATTATCAGCGACGCCTACAATAATATGACCTTCCTCCAAGTGAGTCGATATGGCTAAGTTTCCCCCTGTTTTTTCCATGGCATCGAGGGCATTATTGATCAGGTTGAGGACCACCTGCTGAACCTCGGTCTGGGACACACGTAAATGGGGCAGATCTTCTTGAAACTTTGTCTTGATGGCCACGTTGCTGAACTTGGCCCTCTGTTCTGAAAGGATCACCAATTCCTCGATCAGTTCATTCAGATCGACTTCCTGGATTCTCGAATCGGTTTTTCTCGCGAAACTGAGCAACTTATGGGTGATGTCCTTGCACCGTTTTCCCTGGTTACGTATCTGGTTTAATGCTCTCTTGAATTCACTTAAATTTTCTCCTTCCTTGAATTCCTCCTCTTCTAACAGATCCTCTATCCATCCGGCCTCTTCGACCATAATGGCAACCGGATTGTTGATTTCGTGAGCAATGCCTGCCGCTAATTCACCTACCGATGCCAATTTTCCGGTTTCAACAACCTGCTCGTTCATCAACTCTTTCTCTTTGTCAGCCTGTTCAACTCGACTGACCATCTTTTTGGAAACAATCAGGGCCATGGACACAATGCAGATTGCGGCTAACAGCACAATGGCGATGGTCACCCTGATGGTCTTTCTCAGACCAGAAAAAGCATCGGAGGCCTTTTGCTGATAAACCAAGAGCCACTCCCCATGTTTTAGCAGTGTCGCAACATATATAACGCTGTTTCCGGACTCATCGTCCCGCTCAATAATGCGTACGCCCCCCTTGAACTTCTCGTTGTCTCCGAGAAAATCCGTATACGGTTCCCTGTTGGGAATCAGATCAAAAAGGGGTTTTGTCTGGAATTCCCCTTTCCTGTTCAGGATAAAGGCAAAGCCGGTTTCACCAATCCGGATGTTTTCAACAAGGTTATTAAAGGCCACAAAGTCGATGGTGGCCCTGAATATCCATTCCTCTCCGCAACAGTTCTCTCGCACGGCGATAATGAAGTGGGGAAGACCCCTGAGCCCCAGAAAAACATCGCTCTTATAATAGTCGCTTTTCATGGCCATCTGAAACCATTTGGCCTCGGAATATTGCGCCTGGCCCAGTTTGAACGGCCCTGCGTAGGCCACCTGGATGCCCCGGGAATTGATGACGCCCAGATCTACAAACATCGGGCCATATATCTGTTGGAGCTGCTCGAGTCTGTCCCGTAAAAAGGACTCGTTTTTCAGCTCTTCGAGAGAAAAGGTGGAGGTCAACAGACGGATATCGCCCAGCCTCTGTCTCAAAAAGCTATCAATTTGCTGCTTATGTTTGAGGACCAGTTCTTCTAAGTGGGCGTGGACTTTTTCGTGGTAGTAGATGTCGAATCTGTAGAGGATGATGCCGCTGACCACGATCATGGGCATGATCGCAACAAGTATGATGCCCAGCAGCATGTTTCTGGTCAGCGAGTGATAATATCCGTTGTGCGTATTCTTGTCCTGATCCATTGAGGGTTCCCGTTAAACGCAGTTTCCTTGCCTGCAAAGGCAATACGAGCCCTTTGCAAAACGCCTCCTCTTGTTCTCCGAGCCTCAGGGCCCGCACAGGCCCGGCCGCCGAACTGCAAACTACTCAAGGCCGTGTCTTGACATGGCTTCCTTCACTTTGGCTTCGCGAATCTTTCCTTCGTGGATTCGCTTTTTCTGGGTCGCCTCTTCCACCTTGAGCATGAGCTGGTCAATGTCGCACGGTTTCAGCAGGTAATCATACGCCCCTTTCTTCATCCCTTCGATGGCCGATTCGATGGTGCCGTGACCGGTCAGCATGACGACCTCGGTCAGGGGAAACGATTTTTTGATTTCGCCTAAGGCCTCAATACCGTCCATGCCCGGCATCTTGACATCTAAAATAACAACATCTGTATTGCGGTTTTTGTCCAAAACCTCCAGCGCCTCCTGTCCGCTGAAGGCCGTATTTACATTCAGATCCCGTTTTTGCAAACGCTTGGTCATGGTCTCCACAAAAGGAACCTCGTCATCTACTAATAAAACCAATGGTTTCATCATTGTCCCTTCCCTCCTTTAAGGCTTGCTTCAAACTCGAAATTTGAAGAAGGTCTTCTGTCCGGTTAATCCAGGAACTTCCTAAGAACCATATCTACTTCATGCCGGCGTCCATGGCATTCCTGGCTGTCTCAAGAATCCCCTCGGGAAACCCGACGATCTTGTAGACCACTAAAAATTCAACGACCCAGATCACGGCCATGCAAAGGAGAAAGAGAACAAAGCCATATTTTATGAAGTCCATGGGATGAATCATCTTCTCTCCCGAATCCGGGTAGATTCCCAATCCGTAGACAATGGCGTTGTTGGGCGTGCCCACGATCAGGAAATGGGCAAAGGAGGTGGCAAAGGCAACGCCCAGCCCCACCGCCCAGGGTTCTCCTTGAACCCCGGTCATAATTCCCATCGGAATCACGATCGGACCCAAGAGGGCTGTTGTGCCGGCATCGGACATAAAATTGGTCATCAGCCCGGAAAGAGCGGATAGTCCGACCCATAAACCATAGCCTTGATTCATATCCACATGTGATAGGATTTTCAAAAAACTCTGGGCTAACCACATGGCAGCGCCGCTTTCCTTGAGGAGGGCGCCTAAGGTCAGGGCCCCGCAGTACATGAACCATGCATCCCAAGAGATGCCGCCCAGAATTTTTTTCCAGTCCGTGGTCTTGAATAAGACCGGGATCAGGAGTGCCAGAAGCGCCGGCCCCCCCAACCCCATTTCCTCACCTCCCACGATCCACAAGATGAGAATGAGGATCAGCATTCCAAAGGTGACGTACTCTGGATAGCTCATCTTCCCCATCCTTTTGGTCTCGTCCTTTATGGCTGCCAGCCCGGGGGTAAGGTCCCCGGTCTTGATGTTCCTCTTAAAAAGGGCAAGCATGTAAAGGGCAACAATAATCCCCAGAAGCGGCACAATGGGCAGGCCGTACTTCATCCAGGTGAAAAAATCCATGGGAACCTTGTACTCGCTCCAAAAGCCCATCATAATCACGTTACGGCCCCCGGCTGCAGGCGATCCCACCCCACCCACATTCAGGGAAAAACAGAGGGAAAACATCAGAAACTTTGCCAGGGCAGGATCGTGTTCTATCTTGCCCCCTTTGCTGTTAGCCGATACCGCCCCAAAATAGACCGCTGCCATAACCGGGGTCATAAAGGCGCACATGGCATGGGCCGAGATAAAAGAGCCCACCACCGACATACTGATACACAAAACAAAGACAGGGACCAGAAATCCCCTGGTCCACCCCAGAAGCCAACTGGCCAGACGTTTGTGCAGCCCCACATCCACTACCGCAACCCCCATGGCAAGCACACCCAAGAGAAACATGGGGGCATCGCCGGCAAAGGTTTGGCCGATCATGTTGGTGGGAAGAAGGTGGAGAAAGTAGGCCAGAATGGGCATTAAGATGCCCGTCAGTCCGATGGGAATGGCCTCGGTGGCAAAGAAGATTACCGCCATCGGGATAATTCCGAGCACAACCATCGTCTTATGGGCGGCGTCAGGAATGCTGTGTGCGACTTCCCACTTCATCATTTTTTCGGCAAACCCGTATTTTTGTACTATCTCCAATAGCGTCTGAGGGGTAGGTAACACGAAGGCGACCAGAATGAAGATCGCAGCGCCGATACAGATCCAGAGTGCCTTGTTGGCCAGGATTCCGCCTCCCCCAGCCCCATGTTCGATTTCGTGGCTCATTGACGAAAGACCTCCTTCCAAAGATAAAGGATATATACAGCTTAAGGGCTCGCGCTAGATCGCGCAGGTTTTCATCATCTGGAAGACATCTGCAAATACATCGGTCAATCTCAACAACCCTACGATGTCCTTGCCTTTGGTGACCAGCAAAGAGTGATGATGTCCCATGACCAGCAAATTGATGGCCTCGTCCAGGGAGGCACTTTCCTCCACATATTCACCCTCTGTTGGGATATACATGAATCTCTTCACCTTCACGTTAGCCGCTTTGATGCAGATATCGCGAAGCGGCTGGTCCCACAAAGACTCCTGCTTTAGCATATTCTTCAGGAATCGCGGGCTGAAACCGGAGCGCGACATCCTTCCCAAATCACCCAAGTTCTCATATTTTGGTTCTAAGGCCCTTAACGCATCCAGCTGGCTTATCTTGCCGACAATCCTTTTCTTGCTGTCATAGACCAGAATGGCCCTGTGAAGATACTTGTACCGGTCCCGGTCAAGCGCCTCCTGGGCCTTCTCCAAAGCTTGGACAGCCTCAAACAGTGTGGCTTCCTCTGAAACCGTTGCATATTCTTCAAGAGGCACCATTAAATCCTTTACGGCAATTGTTTTCATGACCTACCCCTCCTTCTCCTATCCTGGGCTGTTCGCTGAGATTTGCTTTTGAAAATTCACAGCGAGCGCATTCCCGGCTGCTTGCAGCGGGGGTCTTCAATTTTGGTGCGGAGTTATCCTTCCCTTCCGGCCCCATGTGAGCGAGTGATGGCCTGTAATCCTCTGGCGACCGGCCTCCGGTCTGTAGCAGGAGGGCCTACGCCACGGAAATCTCTAAGAGGGCTGTTAGGTGTAAATCGGGAGTGCAGGAGGTAAATAACCCCCTTGCTTCAACCGGTTATAGGTTTCACCATTTTGATTCTAATGTCAAGGGATTTGATTCTTGCTCAGACCACCATAACTACTTCCAAAACCGGTCTGTTTCTGTGTGAGATAAGCTGTGTGAGATAAGATATGATAGACGGTTGTGAGTGGGTAACCTGTTCGAAGAGGTAATTTGAAGAGGGGTGGATTCTTTATTTAATTCCTCACGGGCCTTGCGGGTGTGGCCCATCAGCGGACCTGTTCCGGAATCGCCGCGGCATGACGTTCCGCAGCATACTGGCGACTACCTTTTTGAGGGCTTCAATACTGTTTCCCTGCTTTTCCACGAACGTAACAGATAATGAGACTTCTGCCGGGGTGTCATAATCTGTTGAGAAGGTGTGGATCACCACGGGGAGGGTGGGAATCCGATCATTCAGTTTTTCTATAACCGGCACCTCACTTGCATCCGGTAAATCCGGGTCCAGGATCACGAGGTCGAGAGGTTCATATCGATAGATCCATCTTAGCACCTCACGGCCATTCTTTGCCAGTAGAACCCGGTACCCTTCAGCCATCATCTCTCGCCTCAGGAACTCCCTCACATTGGGATTCCGGTCCGCGATTAAGACGGTGAAGTCATTTGCCTTTTCCAATTCCAACGGCTCCCCTCCAAAAAACAAGCCATCAACGGCCTTTATGTCCCGAGACCTTTATCTTAGGAAATAAAAACAGCGTCCTTCAAGAAAGTCCTTCATGGTCAGTGAAGTGGCAAGGTAATTGCTCATTTCAAGGAGCATAGACAGCTCCCGATTTATCTCCTTGAGGTTAGCGCCGCTGATTTTAAAAGAGACAGCATTCTTATTCATTTGATTATAGTAAAATGATTAATTCACTAATTTACGACCCAGACGGCCTGTCCGGTGGCGAGCTGAACCACTTTGCCGGTGACGGTTCCCATATGGAAATCGCGCACATCTGATAGCCCTCTTTTGCCGACAACGATAGTGCCATAGCCCCCCTGAGTTGCCTCCTTGACAATCGCTTGCGCACGGCTTGGGGCACCGGTTATGACCTGGGTGCTTATGCGAGTCCGTGCTATTCCTGAGACCGTTAGCCGTTCAATAGCGTCATCGAATGCCCTGGCAGTAAAATGCTCTACCTTTGCGATGCGATCTTTTTCCTCGTCCCTCATCACGTTTGTCAGGCTGATCTCGTATTGGAAACCGCCCAATAACGCTCCCACATAATCCACGGCCCTCAACGATCCCTCCGAGCCATCCAGTGCAATCAGGATTTTTTTCGGACGGGGGCCCCTCCCGATCATCCAGACAGGAATCGTTGAAATTCCCTCCAAGAGTTTGGTTGCGACACTGCCCAGCACAATCCCCCGGACCCTGCTTACCCCTTTCCTTCCCACCACAAGGGCATCGTACCCCTTCTTTGCCTCATTGATGATGTCGCGGGCAATCCCTTTGTTCCTCTCGTGAAGCTTTATATCCACAGACTCTTTAGGGAAACCGGAATCCAAGAGAATTTTTTTAGCTTTGCGCATATAGTCTTCAAGTTCTGTTTCTCGTCGCGTTTCCCAGGCCCGTATCTCGCCCAGTTTTCGGTTATACACCGGCTCTTTTTCCAGATCCCAGTAAGATTCCCGGATCTTGCTGAACACAGCAAACAGTAGCATCTGTATACTTTTTAAAGGATCCATTCTGCTGACATATTTTACCGTTTCAAAGGCAGCATCAGATCCGTCTAATGCCAACAACAACCTTTCTCCTTTCGACTTGCCGGCCATATTGGACCTCCAGTAAACTATTCCCTTTCGCAAGAGTTTCTTCACCCGACTGCTGTTCCTTAGATCAGCAACAGATGTGCCAAAAAAGATGGGTGGGGTTGAATCAGGTCAACATAATGGAAATATTGGGAAAAAAGTTATGCGTAAACTTGGTTTTATTGTAGACGCAAGAGAATTGATGTCGGGTATTTTTACAAATTGTAAAGGGAAAACCGCGGAAAAGTCAGGATAAACGCAGAGCCCTTTCCTTCCTCACTTTTGACGCTGATAGTGCCCCCAAGGCTTTCCACAATTTGTTTGACCAGGGACAAACCCAGGCCCTTTCCATAAGGGTCAATCTTCTTAGCACTCTTTGTCCGAAAGAATTCATCAAATATCTTTGGAATCTCCCCAGCCGCGATCCCGATTCCCGTGTCTTTGACAGTGAGGATCACCCGTCCTCCTGAAGCGGAAAGGGCTATCAGGATAGTTCCACCGATCGGGGTATACTTGATGGCATTGGTAATCAGGTTATTGAGGATCTTTTCTATCTCATCCTCGCTTGCCTTAAGAATCAGGTCCTCATCCGGAACATCCGTATCTAAGGTCAGCCCTTTTTCCCGGGCGCTTGTTCTGAAGAGGTCAACCGCCCTCTGTGTCTGCTCCTTCAATGACAGCGGAATCAACTTTGCATCCGGCCTCTGTGATTGCCACTCATAGATGTCCAGCAGGCCCGTTATAACCTCCATGAGGGATTTTATGCGCCTACGCATCCGGTCAATCAGATCTTTCTGCTTGTCCGTGAGATCACCCACATACCCCTTCTGCATGACATCCAAAAGGCCCTGGATAGCCATCAGCGGCCCTTTCATCTCGTGGGTCATCATCATGATAAACTCACTCTTGGCTCTATCCTGTTTTTCCAGGGTGTCGTAGATCCTTGCATTTTCAAGGGAAACGGCCCCCTGAGCGGCCAGGGCGGAAAGAAAGTCGATTTCATCCTGGCTGAAGGTCCTTTTTTCCCCGGTGTACAGGCGCAGCGTACCAATAACCTTTGCTCTTCCTTTCAAAGGGAAAGACAGCACGCTCACAAGTCCTTCTCTGCGGGCCTCTTCAGGATACTGAAGCCCCGGATCTTTAGACGCGTCCAAGACAAAATGGGGCGCTCCCTCCAACGCCTTTGCCAGACTCTTGTCCGCGTCCACCGGACCCTTGTGGATGTACGCTTCGCTCAATCCACAAGCGGATGCAAGTTCCAGCCGGTTTGTTTTTTCGTCTAACAGCCGGATAGAGACCCCTTTCACACCCATGATATCGATGATACTCTGGCAGATAAAGCCCAGTCTCGGGCCTAATCCGATGGTGGAGGTGATATCCTTGGCCACCTCGTTTAACAGTCGAAGCTGCTGGAGGCTGTTTTCAAGCCCTTTGTCTGTCCCCACAGCATTTTCTCCCAAGGGCTCGGGGCCCGTTACCTCTTTTTGATCAGTCTCGCAACCTTTTCCAGCAAGGCGTCGAACTGGATCGGCTTCTCCACGAATTCTTCCACCGGCAGATAGTCTTCATCAGCCGCTGGAGAAAACTTCATATGCATCTTCTGGGAAATACCCGTGAGCATGAGAATGGGAATGTCGGAGTAGGCCCTGTATTCGGATTGTGGATCCCTGCTTTTGAGCTGGTACGAGACCTGGAATCCTTCTGTTATGGAATCCATCATCACATCAAGAATAATAAGATCGGGGTTTATTTCCTTTACAAGCTTGAGACCCTCCGGACCATTTTGGGCGCTTTCAACCTCGTAATTATTGGCCTCCAGGGTTATTCGCATGCTCTCAACCAGATCGGGGTCATCATCGATAATAAGAATCTTTGGCTTTTCCATCCTTCTCCTCCTTCTCTTACGCTTTCTTAAAGGAAAATACAATGGGTAGAACAGGAAATACAGGGATCATATGCCCTGACAAGCATTTCTGCTGTGAGTTCTATCTCTTCTTGAGGCCTGTCCTTTATCTCAGGGATCAAGGTCTCCAGATCTTTCTGGATGTTCGCGTGGTTCTGGTTAGTGGGAATAACGCAATTGGCCCAGACGCATTCCCCGTTGTTGTTGTATTCATATTCGTGGAACAGGATACCTCTGGGGACCTCGGTGGAGCCGCTCCCCCTGCCGGGCCGGACAGAGACCGATGGTTTTTCGCTTTCGATTCCCTCCTCCAGTATCTCATCAATGAGGCGGATCGATTCTTCTAAGCAGTGGACGAATTCCACCAATTGTGCAACATTATTCATGAACGGGTTGTAGTTCATAGGCCCGAGCCCAAAGGCCTGCGCGATTTCTTTGGCCTTGGGCGTCAACTGGTCATAATTCAGGTTCAATCTGGCAAGCGCACCCACCATATAGGCGTCCCTTTTGTTCTTGGTGAACTTCGCCGTGGACTGGGGAACCAGGTATTCATTGGTAACCTTCTTGTACTGATCCACAGGCCACGTGCCTCCATCTGTGGAAGCAATGTCTCCGTCATAAAAGGCGTATTCATCCGCGCTGGTCAGGCCGATAAACTCGGTTTCCCTGGTAAACTTAGGAAGTTTTCCCGCAAGATCCTTGATCAGGGATGCCACGGCTTCCACGTCAGGGACTCTGTCTATCAGTCTCTGGCGCAATGTCTCCATCTCTTGGGCGGTTGGCCATTTCGTGAATCCCCCGACCACCGGCCGCTGGGGATGGGTCGTGCGGCCTCCAAGAAGATCAGACATCTCGTTGGCCATGCGATGGATCCTGACGACGCGAAGCACATGTTCGGTATGTGAGGATGCCAGAGGCACAACGCTGGGTACCCCGACGAGATCCGGAAGCACAAGGTATCCCAAGTGAAGGATATGGCTCTGCAGGGTTTCGGCGTGCAACAGGAGTCTTCGAAACTTCAATGTCTGCTCGGATACGGTCACTCCCATGGCCGCCTCGGTGGCCTTCAGAGATGTGAGGGTATGTCCGATGGAGCAGATCCCGCAGATCCTCGAAGTAATATGGGCGACTTCGTACCATTTACGCCCGCGGAGCATGGCCTCAAAAAACCGGGGCGCCTCTACTACCTTCCACAGGCATTCCTCTACCTTGCCATCCTTTATCTTTATTAAGATATTCCCGTGGCCCTCCACCCGGGTCACGTGGTCAACCTTTATAATCTTTTCAGCACTCATTTCGCCACCTCCGAAAATCCAGTATAAAGTCGAAATTTCCCGAGGACATCCTGCACGCTCAACCCGTGCTTGGCCAGGATCTCCCTCTGGGAATCGGCGTTAGGGTCGTCTACAAGACCCCGGCATCCCCAGCAAAAGCTTCCTTCTGTGACACAGCATGCCTTGCAGCCTCCCCTGGTAACCGGCCCCATACAGGCCAGGTCCCTCTCGTAGGCGCAAATATTTTCAGCCATCTTACATTCCACACACACGGGATAGTTGGGAATCTCCGGCTTTTTCCCCAAAAGCAGGTCTTTGACCACTGTGGCAAATTCCTGGCGGTTTATAGGGCACCCAGGGATTTCCAAATCTACCGGAACCACTGCTTTAATGGGTCGGGCAGGGTATGTCTCATACTGATGGGCCTTGTCTCCGTAAACAAATTTTCTGACATACGCTTCAGGTTGAAAATTTTTAAGGCAGTTGATTCCGCCCAATGTGGCACAGGAACCGAGGCTAACGAGGACCTTGGCATTTGAGCGAATGCCCTTGAGCCTGGGTTCGTCAGATCGGCGGGTGATCGAACCCTCAATAAAGGCGATGTCATAATCATCCGAGTGATCCTTGGTGGCCTCCCTGAAGCTTACGACATCTACGGCATCGAGCACTTTCAAGAGGTCCTCCTCCAGATTGATAACCTGTAATTGGCATCCTTCACAACTGGCAAAATCAAAAAATGCTATTCTTGGTTTCTCCATCACAGCGCCTCCTCCAAATCAAAGATGTCCGAGTATTTGAATACAGGTCCATCCTGACAGACATAGATGTGATTGATCTGGCAATGGCCGCACTTCCCGATCCCGCACTTCATTCTCCTCTCAAGGGACAGAAAGATCTGTCTATCCGGTATTCCTTTTGCCTTGGCCTCTAATATGACAAATCGATACATCACAGGTGGCCCGACAACAGCACAATAGGTCCTTGAGGGATCAATATGGATCTTGGGGAAGAGGGTGGTGATGACGCCTACATTTCCCGTCCAATTGGCGTCTCCTCTATCCACGGTATCAAAATATTTTATGTCTTCTCTTGTACTCCATTGATCAAGTTCGTCGAGGAAGAGCCTTTCAGAAGGGTTTCTGGCGCCGAAAAAGATGATAACTTTACCGTATTCATTTCGGTGATCCAGGACAAAATGAATAAATGATCTCAATGGGACGAGCCCTATTCCTCCGGCCACAAACAGGAGATCCTTTCCTTTGGTCTCTTCCACCGGAAAGTGGGTGCCAAAGGGACCGCGGATTCCTACCTTGTCTCCTATGCCGGCGTTGTGTATGGCAGTGGTAAGATTTCCGACTTTTCGAATCGCAAGCTCAAACGCACCATTTTCCCTCGGCGCTGAGGAGATCGATATGGGGGCCTCTCCAATGCCCATCACTGATAGCTCTACAAACTGTCCAGGCAAATGGCCTAAGGGCTCTCCACTCACAAGGTGCATCTCGAAGAGTTTCTCGTTTTCAGTGAGTTTCTCAATTCGAGTAATTTCAGCCCACCTCGGTAGAAAGGGAGAAGCTTCTAATATGGGTTGGTTCATGGTGGATCCCTCCTTATTTTTCATCTTCCCTTAATTTGTTAAACACATTCACCGGGTCAGCAATATCTGGCAGACAGCCCGAAGCGCATCTCCCACATCCCACGCATGCGACGTCATCCAGCAGCCCGAAGAGATAAAGGCCTTTTCGGAAAAAACGGTGACGATACCGTGAAGCCCGGGTCTCACGGAAATTTTCACCCGTGGCAACCTTGGCAAAATCCTGAAGCAAACAACCATCCCAGCGACGCATCCGTTCTCCGTGTATCAGGTCCAGATTCATATCATCCTTTACATCAAAGCAGTAACAGGTGGGACAGACAAGGTTGCACGTCCCACAGCTCAGACACTTATCGGCCCACTCTTCCCAGAAGATCTTATCCCAGGAGTGTTTCAGGAGTGTGGGGATCTCTCTTCTCGGGAAGGCGATGCCCCTCTTCTTGCAGGCGTGCGAGACCCGAGACCGCACGCTCACCCGTTCCCGAGCCTCCTCCTTTGTGGCTGGGCGGCACTTCCCGTACTGCGTCAGGAGGGCTTCTCCCTTGCTACTCCCGGTCTCCACGATAAAGCTTTCGCCGATATCTGTGAACATCAGGTCAAAACCGTTGGATATCGTTGCTGCTCCCATATCAGCCCAAAAAGCGCGCGGAGCAACCCTGATCGGGTCGACGCCTATAATCAGGGCGGCCTCTCTCCGCTTCAGGTAATGAGGATCAGGAACTCCACTGGCAAAAATCCTGTCCATCTGATGGATCGCCTTAAGATCATAGGGATGGACACCGAAGAGGATAAAGGGGTCGTCCGCGATCACCGGAGTGGCCTCAGGAGCGGGACCGGATGCGAATTGAAAAAGCGCTTCCTTTGGGGGTAAAAAATACTTCTTCGGGGGGATAAGCGTACAGTCAAAATCTAAACAGAGCTCCTCAGGCGATTTTATCAGGCCGTAAATAAAGGCGCTTTCCTTGCGTTTGACCCCTTCCACCTGGTAATGGTGGATGAGGTTTTGAACAAAAAAATCATGATCCGATTTTTCAATGAGTCGCAATTCCATGACCTTACCTCCCTATCGAGCCCTAAGTACATGAATTCAACACTTACTCCAACAAGAATCCCATTACCGTATATAAGAGACAATTTCAACTTTTTAAATATGTCCGCAATTGATGTGCCAGAAGCCAAGGCTCATATGAAGTATGTTAACATGGCATAACTATAGGGAAATTGTGACTGTTGGCATGAGCCCGTCTTTGCCAGCCAACAGGTAAACTGTCACCTCTTGTTGAACACTGTAAACAGAAAGGCTTTCTCGTCGTGCGCCTTTCCCCCTCGTTTCGGAGTTCGGAGTTCCTCGCGAATGGGGTCGTGGAGCGTTGCAGGTGTTGCCATGGACAAGCTGTTATGACCAGCTAAAAAATCTCCCGTCTGTTTTCGCGGTGGTCCACCACGTAAAGGAGGGTTGCCTTTTCCCGGAGATCGTCTTCGAGCTTGGGAAGTCTCTCCCGCTCAACCCCATACATCCTGATGAAGACCTTCCTGTATCCTTTGGGAACATGTTCATAGGTGCTCAGGATGCTCACCATGCGGCCTCCGTACTGCCGGATAATATCCGCAAGCTCTTTAATGGACCCGGGTCGATCTTCAATCTGAAAGGCAAACTGGATCCCTCTCTGTCCGACGCCGGTCAAGGAAATCAAGACCCTGAACAGGTCTCCTTTGGTAATGGTCCCGATAATCTGACCCTCATGATCCATTACTGGTGCACCGGATATCTTGTTCTTTACAAATACCTCGGCTGCTTCTTCCACAGTAAAATCAAAGGGTACGGTGATCGGATTTTTAGTCATAATGTCCTTTACCTTGATTTTTGATACAAGGAAGAGGAGTTCATGAACCTCCAGGGTCGTCGCGTCGGATGGAGACGCCCTCTTTAGATCCCTGTCGGTGATGATTCCCACTAAATTGCCCCTTTTCATAACGGGCAACATGGGAATGTCATATTCCTTTAATGACTTCATGGCATCCTGCATGGAATCATTTTCGTCCACAGTAATCACTGTCTTGGTCATCCAGTCTTTGACTAACATCACAGCACCTCCTCTCAACCCATGTTTGGGCCAAGTATTCTAAATTCTGTCCAGCTCTTGTTAATAATGTATAGCAACCAGTATGCCAAAATGGATTACGGAAGGAATACGGTTTATAATTCCCTGATTTAACACCATTTTCTTGTATATAAACATGCTCGGCGAAAGAAAACGGCAGCGTGAGATATGTCGACTTATTTTACAGATTGTAAACCGGAGAGTAAGGCCGGGCAGCCCAACCGGTTATCAGACAAGACACGGGGTCACTCAATATGGTATGAGCTGGCGCGTTGCCATGACAAATAGTATTTTAAAACATTGAAAAATCTTCCCTTTTTGATTTATATAGAAAAGGGTGATAAAACAAACAACAGCAAAGGTATCACTTTAGCGTCTTGAAACCATCACTCGTTTGTTGCATGGTCCAACACTTTGTTTCAAATGGCTAAAGTGTTACCAGCAAAGGAACTTTGTTATGCAACAGAATGTCGTAATTATCGGAGCGGTCGCTCTGGGTCCGAAAGCAGCGTGCCGTTTGAAACGACTGGATCCCGATTCAGAGGTCATCATGATTGATCAGGCCGACCGGATCTCTTACGGGGGGTGCGGGATTCCCTATTTCGTGTCGGGCGACGTGAGCGACCCTGGCCAGCTCCAGTCAACCAGCTTCCACATGATTCGCGATGCAAAATTCTTCAGGGATGTAAAAGATATCCAGGTCCTTACAAATACCAGGGCCGTTTCCATAGATCGAAGCAAGAAGGTGGTGTTTGTTCAAGACGTCCGCGATGGAAAGAAACAGACCCTCCCCTATGACCGGCTTGTCTTGGCTACCGGGAGCCGACCAAAACGGCTGGCCATTCCCGGAGTCAGCCTCGAAGGAGTCTTTACGGTATCGGATCTCAATGAGGCGGTGGCAATTAAGAGGGAAATTGCCGGCGGCAAGGTTGAGAAGGCTGTGGTTATCGGCGCGGGCGCCATCGGCCTCGAAATGGCAGAGGCGTTGGCTGACCTCTGGGGGATTGACACTTCTGTTGTGGAAGTGGCGGATCAGATACTGCCGGGAATCATCAGTCCCAACATGGCCCGGATGGGTCAGCATCACCTAAAAGAAAACGACATCTCCATCTACCTTGGAGAACACGTCCTGCGGCTTGAAGGCGAGAGCCGGGTAGAAAGGGTCGTTACCGATAAGAGGACCTTGGATGCAGATCTGGTGATCATGGCCGTTGGTGTTACACCCAATTCGAAGTTAGCTAAGGATGCCGGCATAGAGATTTCAGCGAATGGTGCCATCGTGGTCAACGAAAGGATGGAGACCTCTGACCCCCATATATATGCAGGCGGGGACTGTGTCGAAGTGACGCATCTGGTTACGGGAAAATCGGTTTACTTCCCGTCTGGTTCTCTGGCAAACAGACAGGGACGGGTCATCGGCACCAATCTTGCGGGTGGGAACGCCAGGTTTGAAGGGGCTGTTGGGACCTTCATCATAAAGCTCTTCGAGATATCTTTAGCGAACGCAGGTATAAGCCTGAAACGGGCGTTAGACGAGGGTTTCGATGCGGTGAGTGTCTTTGTGGTCCAGTTTGACCGCGCCCACTTTTATCCTGAAAAGGATCTGATGTATTTAGAACTGGTGGTGGAAAAAGGGACTGGCAGGGTCCTGGGCATCCAGGGTCTGGGAAGCGTGAACGACAGCATGTTTGCCCGTGTCAGCGCGGTTGCGGCCATGCTCAAGTACAGGCCTACCACCTCTGATATCAGCAACCTCGAACTTCTTTATTCGCCCCCCTTTTCCGCGGCCATGGATATCCTGAATGCCTTAGGCAACACGGCTGAAAATATCTTAGCAGGTCAGAATAGGGTAATAGACGCGGATCAGTTCTCACACTGGTGGACTGAGAGAGATCGCGGCGATACCGTCTTTCTGGACTGCAGGGGCTGGGGAAATGCGGAGTATTTTGTCAACAAATATCCTGATCACTGGAAAAGCATCCCGCAGGATGAACTGCGGGCGCGGATGGCGGAGGTGCCCAAAGATAGGAAGCTGGTTCTCTTATGCAACACGGGTGTTCGTTCCTACGAGGCCCAGGTCATCCTGGATCAGAGCGGAATACGGGACACCTATAATCTCCAGGGGGGAGTGGCCGCGTTGAAAAAGTGGGGGCTTGATCTCTGAGGTCAGCTCCCGTTGGATAATGGATCGATTTAATCATCACAAATATTCATGGCTTCGGCTAATAACTCACGGAGGGACTACAAAATGGATGTTGATGTCATACGAACCGCCCTGAAGGACAGCGAACTATTTAGTGGTCTGGATCATGTTCAAGTAGGGTTATTGATTGTGAAAGCGGGTTCCAGGCAGTTCTCCGGGGGCGAAACGGTATACCAGAAAGGGGAGGAGGCCGGCGGCACCGTTGCGTTCATCGTTTCGGGAAAGATAAATGCCGTTGCGGAAAATGGCTACATTGTGAAGGAATTAGGGGCCGGCGAGGTAATCGGGGAGGTGGGAACCATCGGTAAGCAGGGTAGGCGAACAGTTACGCTTACGACAGTAGAACCGACCGAGATCCTCGAGTGGTATATCCATGATATCGAGGAGACGTCACCCGAACTCCTGAAAAGGCTCAAGGATCTGGCATGGAAGCGCATCAAATACTGGATTGAATAGTGCGGCAGCGGAACTTGCATCTTCTTCAGTCGGCCCTTGACCTCGTACAGAAATCCTGATAAAAGAAGAACAAGCGGGCGATTAGCTCAGGTGGATAGAGCGTTGGTCTCCGGAACCAGAGGTCGCGCGTTCGAGTCGCGCATCGCCCGCCATAATGAAATCAAGGGGTTACGTCACATACGGAACCCCTTTTTTATCGACCTGTATTAGCGTTTCCCACACTATACCCCACATCGGCTAACCGCTTTTTCGTTGCCTGAAAATCAAATTCCAAACATATTTCCAACCTGAAGGCAGTCCTCTGGATGCACTGTCTTCTGAGACTTTCCAATATTTCATCAACCAATTTATCGAATTGGTTAGATTCCTCCACCCTAAATGACTCCAAATAACCGTCTAACAACTCACGTTTAATTAAAATCGTTCCCTTGACACGGCTATATGACAATCCATCTTTGAGATGCGTTCTCAAAGTCCTCTCACTTAATCTACTTTTTTACGATTTTTCCCGTTTTCACCCCAAGCCAATCCTTGAATTTGTCCCACGAATAGGGCGCCTTTAAATCCAGTTTGCACTCAGCTTTATCATTAGATTCCATGCTGACCGCCCTGGCTGTATAGACACCGGGAGGGATAGTCGGTTGCGTCAAAATGATCGTCGTTTCCATTTTCGCATTGGAACCAAGGCTGGCCCTTAATAACTCTGTGACCTTAGACAAGGTGCTGACCGTCGCGGTGAATTCTCCGTTCTTGTCCACGTCTGCGTCCCCAATGGGAACATTGCCGACCCCGCCTTCCTTCTTTACCCCTAATAATTCTACAAAAACCGAATCACCGGGCTGAAATCCCTTACCCCTGAAAGTAAGCGGGGTGCCTGTCACGGTGGCAACCCCCAGAGTAAGCATCTCCGGTTCAACAACCATCTGGGGGCCTTTAACATTGGGGTCAAACTTCCCCGGCCCGTTGGCACAGCCCGCAAACAGGAAAACAAGGAGGAGGCAAAACAACCCTCCTTTCAGATATCCGATATTTGTTAACGATCTTATCTTTTCATTCATTGTCTAAACCTCCCCATACTCTCGTTAAAGTGGTAAATTGGTTGAGTTGTTAGATGGTTATTACGGGTCCCGGATTGTAAATTCGACAGACGAATAACCGGTTACCTGCTCAACCGCTTGATTACCTTCTGGACATCGATATCAGAGGTCATCCAGTCAGAGATACGCTCGATCTTGCCTCCCTCCAAGCACTTGGCAAGAAAGACAGTCCGCGTTCCCTGTCTCTGTTTGGGGCCATAACTAATTTTGGGGCCTATCCCCTTAAAATCCTTGATGCTGTCCATAGCCTTCACGAAATTCTCCACGGTGAGGTTTTTGCCGCACCTCTTCAGGCCTTCCACCATGGGCTCCACAAAATAAAACCCTGCGTAGAAAAAGATCCCCCACCGGTCCTTGGGAGCAAATTTCTCCTGGGCCGCCCTGTATTTTTTCATTAGGGGGGCCTGAGAGTCCGGGAGTTCGGCAAAGGTAACAAAAATAACGTCTTTGAACAGGCCCTTGCTGATCTTGTACATGATCGGTATATCGCTCAAGGTGCTGGTGGTCATCCACTGGGGTTTAAAACCCAGCTTTGCGGCGGTGCCCAATATGATAGCCCCATGTTTGGGGAGGAGCCAGTTGATGACACAGTCCGGATCTGCAGCCTTCAGCTTCATGCAATGGGAACTGAGATCCGTATCTAAGGGTTCCACAGACACGGAGGCGACCAGTTTCATGCCGAGCTTTTCCAATGCCGCTTCAGTACCAACCAATCCCTCCTTACCGTAATCGTCATTCTGGTAAAAGAAGGCAATTTTCTTTTTTCCCAACGTCTTGACAGCGTAATTGATCAGGATGGCCGCCTCATCAAAATAGAGGGGATAATCGGCCCAGAGATATTTAGCGGGAGGATAGGCCCAGTGGCTGGAACCGGTGGCAGGCCCGACCCAGGGGACCTTTTTCTTTTCAAGGTATTTCTTAACGGCCATACCTGTTGCTGTTCCCACACCGGAAGCCAGGGCAAAGATCCCTTTGTCTTCGACGAGCTCTTTCACAATGGCCTTTGTCCGTGGGGGCATATATCCATCATCTCTCAGGTAGTATGTAATTTTGCGTCCATGAATGCCGCCTTCGGCGTTTATCATGTCAAAAAAGCAGCCGGTCCCCCGGGCCACCGCACCCCATAGGGCTGCCGGGCCTGTCTGCGGGCCATACTGACCGATGCGGATCTCCGTATCCGTGACGCCCCTTTCAGCCCATGCAGAGGGTGTAATCGCCAAGGACATGAGTACCGCACAACACAACACCAAAACCCAATTCCACTTTCTCATATGACTCCTCCTTTTCAAATTTGTTATCTGTTATTTGTTATTGGGTAACACTTTAGCCGTCTGAAACAAACCGTTGGACCATGAGGGCCTCTGTCCCAAAGGACGTAACAAAAATTCTCCTGAGGCTCTATAGAACGCCCCCTTGACGTTCAATACAGATTCCGGGCAGGCAGCAGCCATGTCCGTTTAAATCAACACTTTACTTCTGGGGCTGTCCTGTGACGAATTTAATGGCCGTGCTGCCGTTCCTATGAAATGATCCCCTTATTTACGTCCTTTGGGACAGAGGCCCTCATGGTCCAAGGCAACAAACGAATGATTGTTTCAAGAAGCTAAAGTGATACGTTATTCGTCAATGGCCATTAGGCTTTGCCGTCATTCATTGTCATTCAATCGTCATTCAATCGTCATTCGGTGGTCATTCAGTTGTCATTCGGTTGTTTTTTCAATCGTCAATCGTTATTCGTCCTTCGTCTTTCGTCGTTTGTCCTTCGTCATTCTGCAATCATCCCTGCTTTCTCTTATACATCGCCTCAATCAGGTCGCCAAAGGCCTCATTCACATACTTCCGCTTGACCTTCATGGTTGGTGTAACCTCACCATCCTCTTCATATAACTTCTTTGGCAGAATGGTGAACTTCTTTACCTGTTCCACTCTTGCCAGCGTCTCGTTTACCTGGTCCACTTCCGTCTGGATCAGCTTTACGATCTCAGGGCTCTGGGTCAGATCCTTATAGGTGGAAAACTGAATCTTATTATCCTGGGCATATTTGACCACATTGTCCTCATCGATCATGATCAGGCTTGCCAAGAACTTCCTTCTATCCCCTATAACAACGGCGTCATTGACATATGGGCTGAATTTCAATTTATTTTCAATGTATTGCGGGGTTATGTTTTTGCCCCCTGCAGTGACGATAATGTCCTTTTTCCTGTCCGTGATCTTGAGGTATCCATCCTCATCAAACTCGCCCACATCGCCCGAGTAAAGCCATCCATCCTTCAAGGTCTCGGCCGTGCTTTCAGGGTTTTTGTAATACCCCTTGAAGACGCTGGGAGACTTCACAAGGATCTCTCCATCTTCCGCTATTTTTACCTCTGTGCCGGTGATAGGGGGGCCAACCGTTCCAAATTTGACCTTGTCTACTCTGGAGACGCAGGTAACCCCGGTGCCTTCTGTCTGGCCATAACCTTCTATGAGATTGACCCCGATGGACTGGAAGAAGTGGAGCACATCGGGTGATATGGGCGCTGCTCCGGAATAGGCTACCCTGAGACGGTCAAACCCCAATCTCTCTTTGAGCTTTCTGAAGACCCCGAAATGGGCGATCTGATAAAGGGCCTCTAAGTAGAAAGGCACAGGCTTGAAGTTCATTTTGAGGGTGGCCCGGGTTTTCCCGATCTTGAGGGCGATGCCGAAAAGGAGTTTCTTGAACCAGGTGGCATCAGACATCCTGATATAGACGGCTGAAAGATATTTTTCCCAGATTCGCGGCACAGCATAGCCAACGGTCGGGGATATTTCTCTCATATTGTCTGTCACTGTGTCCAGGCTCTCAATGAAGTTGACCGTATACCCATGGGTAATCTGGGCAAAAACCGAAAAGAGCCGCTCAAAGATATGACAGAGGGGTAAGAAAGACATGACTTCGTCTGTGTCGTATACCGGGTTATCAATGCAAATGGCTTCCCCCATCCATGTGACATTTTTGTGGGTCAACATGGCCCCCTTTGGCGGACCGGTGGTGCCCGATGTGTATATGAGGACAGAGAGATCTTCGGGCGTGATCTCCTCCATGCGGGACTCAAAAAGATCCGGTTCCTTTTCTGCAACCTGGCGTCCCAACTCTAAGATGTCATCAAAGGTCATGACCATGGGGTCCTCAAAATGCCTTAATCCTTCCAGGTCCCAGACGATGACCTTCTGCAGCTTGGGAACATTGTCCCTGAAATTAAGCCACTTGTCTAATTGCTCCTCATTTTCTACAAAGAAGAACTTGGATTCTGAATCTGAAATTACATATTCCACCTGGGGCCAGGCATTGGTGGAATAAACCCCGACTGCCACACCACCGGCACACTGAACACCAAGGTCTATGATCACCCATTCCGGGCAGTTGTCTCCGATAATGGAGACACAATCCCCTTTCTTGAGACCCAGGGATATAAGGGCAGAGCCCACATATTTGGCCCGTCTGTAAAAGTCATTCCAGGAAATATCATGCCAGAGGCCATATTCCTTCTTGCGCATGGCCACCCGGTCACCATATTTCTTGACAGTCTGCTTAAATACCTTCGTGACAACTTCCGCAGTCATTTATTTAGGTCTGCTCCACCAGTCGGGTTTATTGAAATAATTCTCTTTACAAAATCCTCAGAACTCTCCGCAATCCAAAATCCGAAATCCAAAATGTGCCTACCTCCACCTCTTTTTCCGTTTCCAGCGTTGAAAGCCTTTTGCTGACTCCTCTGATCTCATCCCCATATAAAATTCCTGAACGTCCTTGTCCTCCATGAGGTCCCTGGACTTCCCTTTCATGACAAACCGGCCATTTTCCAGGATGAGACCCACATCAGAGATGGTCAGGGCCATACGGGCATTCTGTTCCACCAGCAGTATGGTAACACCTTCCCGGTTGATTGTTCTGATGATTTTGAAGATCTCCTTGACTAAAATAGGAGACAGCCCCAAAGATGGCTCGTCAAGAAATAGAAGTTTGGGGCGGTTCATGAGTGCCCGTCCAATGGCCAACATCTGCTGTTCGCCGCCAGAAAGGGTTCCAGCCCATTGGGACTCTCTCTCTTTCAGGACAGGGAAATAACCATATATACGTTCGAAGTCTCTTTTTATGGCTGCCCGGTCACTTCTTATATATGCTCCCATAAGGAGGTTTTCTCTTACGCTAAGTTCTTCGAAAACCTCCCTCCCTTCAGGGACATATGACAAACCCGCCCTAACGATGACTTCAGGGTCTTTGCCATCAATCCGCTTCCCCATGAATTCTATGGTCCCTTTGTCCGGCTGATCATCTAAGAGCCCCATGACGGTCTTCAGAATGGTGGATTTTCCCGCCCCATTATTTCCAAGGATAGCAGTAATTGTGTTTTCGTCCACAGAAAGGGATACGCCCCGCAACGCATAGATCAAGCGATAGAATGTTTCAATATTTTTTATCTCAAGGAGCGTCGTCAATGGCTTCATCCTCCCCCAAATAGGCCTTCAAAACCTCAGGATGTTGCTGCACCCTTTCAGGGGTTCCCTCGGTAATCGGTTTCCCGAAGTTGATGGCTAAAATCAGGCCTGATATATCCATCACCATTTTCATGTCGTGCTCAATCAGGAGAATCGTTACCCCGAGCTCATCCTGAATGTCTTTGATCCAGAATACCAGGTCTTGCTTCTCTTCGGAATTCATGCCTGCGGAAGGCTCATCTAAGAGGAGTAGTTCGGGCTCCAATGCCAGAGCCCTCCCTAACTCTATTAGCTTTTGTGTGCCGTAAGGAAGGCCCCCAACAAACTGGTTCCTGGCAGATTGGAGGTCAAGGAGATCGATGATTTTCTCCACCCGCTCCCTGTGTTTTATTTCTTCCTGGGCGGCCTTTGAGCCTCTCCTGAAAAATGTGGCACCGGTCCAGACATTTGTTTTCATATGGATATGGCGGCCAAGCATCAGGTTTTCCATGGTGGTCATACGGGAAAAAAGCTCAATATTCTGAAATGTTCTGGCGATTCCCTTTTGAGCAATCTTGTGGGGTTTTTGGCCAGTTACATCTTCCCCCTTGAAAATAATACTTCCGGAATCAGGTTTATAGAGACCACTGATGCAGTTAAAAATGGTCGTCTTGCCAGCCCCGTTGGGTCCGATAATGGAGAATATTGACCCCTGTTCCACCTCAAAACTAACCCTGTCGACAGCCCTCAGGCCCCCAAAACTGATGCTCAAACTATCCACTGAAAAAAGTTTATTATTGGTCATTTTCTTGGTCATTAGTCATTAGTTATTGGTTATTCGATAATCCCTCAATCCCTCAATCCCAAAATCCCCCACTTTTCAATTTTCAATTTTCAATTTTCAATCGTCAATCGTCAATCCCCTTATACCTTCCTCACGTAGTGTCTGGCAAAAAGCCCGCTCGGCTTAAAACAGAGTACCAATACAATAAGCAAGAAGGCAACCACCGATTTGAATTCCAGGGAGACATACCCGCCAAAAAGGTTTTCGATAATCCCTAAGATGTACCCCCCTAATGCGGCGCCCACCAATGTGGTCATCCCACCCAGCACCGCGGCAGCAAACCCCTTCAGAAGGGGCTCAAGCATCAGGTTTGGGTCCAGGGTGGCAATGGGGGCTAACAACATGCCGGCCACTGCCCCTATCATGGAACTCAACGCCCAGGTAATGGACATTATCCTGTTTGTTCGAATCCCATTGATACGTGCCGCCATGGAATTCTGCTGGGTGGCCTTCATGGCGATTCCCACTTTCGTGTACCTGAAAAAGAGAAAGAGAACAAACATCAGGAGGAGCGTAATAAGGAGCGTGGCAATATTGAGATAACTGATTACCGCAGGCCCGATATTGATAATGTCAAAATCCGAGACCGGGAAAGGGAAATTCCTCTGGTCTGCGCCCCATTTCCAGCTCGCCAGGCCATACAGTACCATCTCAAACCCCAAGGTGATGAGGATAAGACTCAGGATGTTGGGATCTTTGGCCCTCCTCAAAAAGACAAATTCCAAGAATGCCCCTAAAACGGCAGCAAACGCAAGGGTCCCTATAAATGAAACAGCAAAGGAATAGCCGTGGGTTACGAGCAGGGCATAGGCCACAAAGGTCGAAATCATGGCCATTTCGCCCTGACCGAAATTGGGTACTTCAGATGTCTTGTAAATAATCACCATGGCAAGGGCAATGAGGGCATATAAACTTCCAAACGAGAGACCACTGATGATGAGTTGGAAAAACATAGATCCACCTAACTGGGCTCAAGGCTTAGGGCTCAAGACATAAGGGAAAAATTATCTGCTGCCCTTGCGCCTTGTGCCTAATACCTTACGCCGTAGAATTGTTAAACCTTTTATCTGTTGTATCAGTTCACCGGTTCAGGGTTGATGAATCAACAAACTGCTTAGTTAAAACGGCCAGGTCTTCCAGTAGATCTTGGTCCTTATCCAGAAGCCGTATAAGCCAAGCGGTTCAAACACAACCAACAGAATAATGATGAGACCAAAAATAATGCTTGCGATATTGGGAAGCCCGGCAATATTCATCCATTGCTCTGAAAAGGATACAAGCGCCGTTCCTAAATAGGGGAGCTCCTGGACCTTATCTAACATCAAGAGAAGCCATGTCATGACGACCCCCCCCATAATAGAGCCGAGAATAGAACCTAAGCCGCCAACAATTACAAACGCCAAAAAATAGATGGAAAGAATAAAGTTGAAGGAGCTGGGATTTATGAATCCCAGCAGGAATGCCATCAACCCCCCGGCTATTCCCGTATAAAAGGCGCTGACCGCAAAGGCCAGCGTCTTGTAAAGGGTCAGGTTCACCCCCATGGTCTCGGCTGCGATGTCGCTGTCCCGGATGGCAATGAACGCCCTTCCAACCCTCGTCTTCATGAGGTTTCGTGCCGCCATAACCAGGAGAAATGTAATCGTGACGATCAAAAAGTACAACTGTCTATCACTATCAATAACATAGGAACCAAATGAAAGCTCAGGGGCCTCAAGGCCCATCCTTCCGCCAAAGACCTGCCACCGCCCGATCACCTGGGTGATGGCCATCCCGAATCCTAACGTGGCGATTGCAAGATAGGGTCCTTCCAGCCGAAGTGCAGGCAATCCCAATATAAAACCAAAGAACGCCGCGATAAGGCCGCCGGATATCAATGCCAGCAGGAAGGGAAAATGGAGGTTGATCATCAAAAGGACAGTGGAGTATGCACCGATGGCGAAAAACCCCGCGTGCCCGAGGGATATCTGCCCCGTATACCCCACAAGAATGTTCAACCCCACGGTGACAATAACATTAATGGCCATATAATTGACCATGTAGACATGGTAGCTGGGGGCTAAGAAGGGAAAGGCAGCAAGAGCGGCGATGAGCATAAGGAACCAGAACCAGAGGATTTTACTATCCAGAAGTTGAATATCCTCGTAATAATCCCTTTTCATATCCATAGACTGATTCTCCTAACTTTCAGATCGCGCTCTTAAAATCATTTCTGAGCCAGCTTGTCAAGCACCTTTTGGTAATAGATCTCCGTTTCTTCCAGTAACGGTGAGGTATTTCTCATCATGTTGAGCTGCATAATTTTATAGTTGATTTTCTTGATCTGGCGGTACTTCTCTTTTTCGTCCGGTATCCCTTCCAACATATCCTCCATCTGCCGGATCTCTTTTCTGAGCTGAAGTTCGGGAGGAATACAGTCTGCATTTTTCAGAATCTTATAGGCCAAGCGCAAATCTTCAGGAATATGGCTGTCATCCTCGATATGGAGAGGCTCGCCGCGGCCGGGAAGATTATCAAATTCCCCACTTTCCTGGGCCTCCCTGATTCTCTTTTCCACGATTTTCTGAAAAGCGAACATAAACCGACCTCACGATCCGAAATGAGTCACTAATATATGATTACTTTCGGTATTTCAAGTCAAATGCGCAGCCAAGGTCAATACCGCCCGTTTGACAATCCCGATGCTATTCGATGTTCCCTCATTAAGTCAAATTACCACCCCCCAGAGGAGATGGCTTGTTTTTGGGCTGCAGGGTCGTGTTGGGTGGTTGGAAGTGGGCCCGATTGCTAACATTCTTGACAAAATGCACATTGTATTGTTTATGAAAGGTCGGTGGTTCAGGAGTTCGACGCATGGTTTTCATCGGAAGAAGCATTGGCCGACTACCTTCGACGGCTACGTTGGCCAGATGGTTTCCGCTGTCCAGCATGCACAGGCTCCTGGCATGCTTTGGCGGGATACTACTACCTTGTCCGTCTTGAAAAGGATCGCCTAACACAGAATCTCATTGGTCCCCGTCGAGGCCGTTAAGTAAAGATTCCTGACCGGCACTGACCCTTGTTCCCGGACCCAGGTCTTTCGGAGAGGTAAGATTAAAAGTGGATGACCGCATAAAACAGGCCTTGATCGATATTGTGGGCAAACCGAATTTCACCGATTCCCTGATCGATCTGGTCTCTTATTCCTATGACGCCTCAGACCATGACCACCGGCCTGCAGCAGCAGCATGGCCGACCCGTTCGGAGCAGGTATCCGAAATTCTTGTAATGGCCAATGAACACGGCTTTCCGGTCACTCCAAGAGGGGCGGGAACGGGCTTTGCCGGGTCCGGTGTCCCGGTCAGAGGCGGTCTTGTCCTGGACATGTGCAGGATGATCAGGATCATTGATATTCGGATACCCGATCGCCAGGTCATCGTCGAGCCCGGAGTGGTCTATGCCGATCTGGAAAAGGCCCTTTCTCCATATGGCTTTTTCTTCCCACCCGATCCTGCCAGCGGCAAGGTCTGTACCCTGGGGGGCAATGTTGCCACCAATGCCGGCGGTATAAAGGGGGCCAAGTACGGAGTGACCAAGGACTATGTCCTGGGCCTGGAGGTCGTATTGCCGGATGGACGCATCATGCGGACCGGTTCCAGGTGTATGAAGTCGTCCTCCGGTTATGACTTGACCCGCCTTTTTGTCGGATCAGAGGGTACCCTTGGGGTGATTACCCAGATTACCCTGAAGATCAACCCCAGACCCACGGCCACAAGGACGGCTTTGGCCTTGTTCTCCACCCTTAAAGACGCAGGCCGGGCGGTCACCGGCATCATGCACTCCGGGGTCATCCCAAGTGTACTTGAGATCCTTGATGAGAATACCATCAGGGCCTTGAGTGAGCACGGGGGTATGGACCTGCCTGACGTGACGGCTATGATACTGATTGAGACCGACGGCTACACAGATACAGAGGCCTCTTATCAAATGTCCAAAGTGGCCCAGGTCTTAAGGGAGAATAATGCCACCCATATCCAGGAGGCCGCCTCGGCCCAAGAGGCCGAAAAACTGTGGAAGGCCCGGAAGTCGGCAGGGAGTGTGGCAGCCAGGCTACGCGCCAACAACGTATCTGAAGACGTAACAGTGCCTATATCTAAGGTGCCCGATCTTCTGACCCGTATCTCAGAAACCGTACGAAAGTATGACCTGCCCTTCGTCATTTTTGGACATGCAGGGGATGGTAACCTCCATCCCAAGATCATGTATGACCGTACAGACCCGGAACAGGTCCGGAAGGTTCAAAAGGCGGTCTATGAGATCTTTAAACTGACCTGCGATCTGGGAGGCACACTTACCGGCGAGCATGGCATCGGCCTGGCAAAGGCCCCGTATATGCACCTGGAGCATGATCCTGTGGCCTTGGATCTGATGCGTTCGCTCAAGGTCCTGCTGGACCCTAACAACATCCTGAACCCCGGCAAAATGAATTTAGACCGTTAACGGGCCGAAGACTGACGAGTGATAAAACGGTGCTTTTTGTGGCAAGGAGTGCAGGGAAAGAGGTCCGGGCCAAAATATTGTTGACTTGGCCAAAGAGATGATTGTCAAGTTTGGCGGGGCTGGTTGGATCAGCCGGAAAACAGGTGGATGAGTCTCATGCCGGAAATGATGAACGAGGACCTAAATGTTGTTGTTATGCCGAACGGTTCGCTGCAGTTGGAGTGGGCGGATACAGGGGATACCATAAACAAGAGCAGCCAGCTGTTGCAGGAGGAGATATACAAACGTTTCTCCACCGATGCCGGTTCATGGCTGTTGTTTTTAGGATTTTGCGATCATCAGGTCTTGCTTTCCCCCTCTCTTGATTACTGGCGGAGTTTTGCCGGGTCCTATGTCAAGAAATTAAGCCGAACGCCTGAGCTAGAAATCCTGCGTCATAAAGTTAGGATTTTGATAGGACAAGATGAATTAAAGACGCATTTAGAGCGGGCCCCGCTGATGACCGGTTCGGAGTATTTAACCGCGGGATTGCTTGGGGCTGTTTGGGGAAGATTAAACAGTGCTTATGCCCTTGCGATCAAATCCTATGACGGAACTGTTGAGGATTTTATCCGGACATACAGCCCCAATGTCCATCTCGTAGGCAGGGTTTTTTTCCATCTTGTGGAAAATAAAAATGAAGATTATCCGTTTGCTTTTATGGCAACCTATTCCACCCGGCTAAACAGAGAGGGAAAATCAAAACACCTCCCACTCAAACACGCGCTGCAGGAGTATAAAGACGATAATGAAAAGCTCTTAAAACTTCTTACAACGGTTCATGTGGCCGCAAAAAAAAGTCCGCTGATTGCAGATTTTCTTGAAACCGGGGAACTCTTTCATCCCCTTGCATGGACAGCAGGAGAGGCATTTTCTTTTCTGAAGGAAATCCCTGTTTACGAAGAATCGGGGATTTTGTGCAGGATTCCGAATTGGTGGAAAGGCACTAGATCGAGTGTAAGCCTCAACTTTAGTGTCGGCGATTCCAGGCCCTCTCTTGTCGGTATGGATGCAATTTTGAATTTCAATGCGCAATTATTCCTCGGCGATACATTGATTTCAGATAAGGAAGCCAGGCAATTATTGAATGAATCAGAGGGGCTGGCCTTCATAAAAAACAGATGGGTGGCAGTGGATCAGGAAAAGCTGAAGTTAACACTTGATGCCTATGAAAAAGCAAAAAAGATGATGGATAAAGAAGGGTTGAGTTTGAGAGATGCCCTGCGGATGCAGCTTATGCCTGAAAAGCTGATAAATACCAATACAGAAGAGATAGACCATAGCATCTCAAACGGGGACTGGTTGAAATCTGTTATCCGGAAACTGCTCGATCCTGATCTAATTACTTCAGTAAAGCCTGATAAGGCATTCACGGGAAGGCTCAGAGAATATCAAAAGAAAGGATTAAACTGGCTTTATTTCCTGCATTCACTACAGTTTGGTGCCTGCCTGGCAGATGATATGGGCCTGGGCAAGACCATCCAACTGCTCGCATTTTTGAATATCATAAGGTCCGGTTCCAAGGAGTCAGGAAGACCCAACAAGGCCAGCCTGTTAGTAATTCCGGCCTCCCTTATTTCCAATTGGGACAATGAGATCAAGCGCTTTTCCCCTGCCGTCAAATATTATGTCGCGCATCCCGCAGGAGATCTAAAGAAAAACGGCGCGTATGAAGACGATAAATCATTAGATGCATTTGATCTTGTTATTACAACATATGCCTTGGTTCAAAAATATGAATGGCTCCAATCCTATTCTTGGAACTACATAATCCTGGATGAAGCACAGGCCATCAAGAATCCCGGTACAAAGCAGTCCAAAGCGATAAAAAATCTTACTTCCAACAACAGAATTATAATGACAGGGACCCCCATCGAGAACCGGCTGTCAGACCTGTGGTCCTTGTTTGACTTTGTAAATCCGGGATTGTTAGGAAATGCAAGAGAGTTCAAGCAATTTTCAAAAAATCTAAGTCATGACCCCTCGGGTTATTCAAGATTGCGCAAACTCATCAGCCCATATATTTTGAGGCGATTGAAAACCGATAAGTCGGTCATATCCGACCTCCCTGAAAAGGTGGAGATGAAAACATATGCCCCCTTAAGCAAAAAACAGATCATTTTGTATAAGAATATGGTTGAAGAGATAAAGGAAATAATTGCCGAAACAGAAGGGATTCAAAGAAAGGGAATAATCCTTTCCTCCCTTATGAAATTCAAGCAGCTCTGTAATCACCCGGATCAATATCTCGGGACCGGTGGATTTGAAGAAAAGGACAGCGGTAAGTTTTTACGGCTTCGTGAGATATGCGAGACAATATATGAGAAAAGAGAAAAGGTCCTGGTGTTTACACAGTTTAAGGAAATGACGGAGCCGCTTCACGGTTTTTTGGAAAGCATCTTTAATCGAAAAGGCCTGATCTTGCACGGGAGTGTGGCCGTGGGCAAAAGGAAAAAGATAATCGAGCAATTTCAAAGCCAGAACTATGTTCCATTTATGGTGTTGTCCTTAAAGGCCGGGGGAGTCGGCCTGAATTTGACGGAAGCAAACCATGTGATACATTTTGACCGGTGGTGGAATCCTGCCGTCGAAAACCAGGCAACCGACAGGGCGTTCAGAATTGGGCAGAAAAAGAATGTTATCGTGCACAAGTTTTTGACCAAAGGGACTGTGGAAGAGAGGATTGACAAGATGTTAGAAGAAAAATCCAAGTTGTCAGAGGACGTTATCGCCAGCGCAGGTGATGCCTGGATAACCGAAATGAAAAATGATGAATTGATGGATCTTTTTCGATTGTCATTGTAAGGGCACTGGAGGTAATTATGGGATATTGGGACTACTATCCGCCTTATATAACCGTTGCTGAGAAAAAAGCAAAAGCAGCCAAGAAGCTGAAGCAGCTCAAAAAGAAAAATCCTGATATCAAACCCATTCTTATTGAAGGTATGGCTATTGCCCGGACGTGGTGGGGCAAGTCATGGAACCACAACCTTGAACGGTACGCGGACTACAGCAATCGTATCGGCCGGGGGCGGAGCTATGTGCGCCATGGAGCGGTGCTGGATCTTCAAATAGATTCAGGCACGGTTGAATCTCTGGTTCAGGGGACGCGATCAAAGCCCTATTCGGTGAGCGTTAAGATAAAGGCTGTTAATAAAAAGATCTGGCAGGACATCAAGGCCGTATGTGAAGGGAAGCTGGATTCTCTGCAGGAGCTTTTGGCCGGGAAATTTCCAAAAGCGCTGAGTGAAATCTTCGTGGCACAGGGAAAGGGCCTATTCCCCTCTCCAAAAGAGATAGAATTTAGTTGCAGTTGTCCTGACTGGGCCTATATGTGCAAGCATGTGGCTGCTACCCTGTATGGTATAGGCACAAGGCTTGACGAAGAACCCGGCCTGTTTTTCAAGCTCAGAAAAGTCGAGATGAAAGATCTGGTGACCCAGGCGGTGGAAGATAAGACCCGAAAGTTGCTCAAAAAGGCCAAAAAGAAAACGGCAAGGGTCATCGCTGAATCGGATCTGGCAGATATGTTCGGCATTGATATGGAAGAGCCTGTGGTTACTGGTAAGAAAAGGGTGAAAGCTGCAAAAAAAACCGAGAGCAGTAAGAAGCCGGTGAGCCGTACGCCCGAGAAAACTAAGGGCAAATCCGCACTTGGTAAGTCCGGGAAGAAAACAGCATCAAAAAAGGCCACATCCAGGAAAAGCCCCAAATCTCCGTTTGACATTGTTGTGGGAATTGTCAGGAGGAGCAGGAAAGGCGTTACCGTCGCCAGGATTCGAGAAAAAACAGGGTTTGATGACAAAGAGATAAGGAATTTCATGTATAAAGCAAAGAGACAAGGCAAGATTAAGAACTTGAAAAGAGGTGTTTATGTATCCTCTTAGGGCCGTCGGCCGTTGGTTTTCAAAGAACACGAAATAATAAATGCCCTTGTGCGTTGAGTCATTATTGCTTGCGGCCACTGAGATTGCCAAACGGCAGCTGAAAGAAGAGATCGTTGGAAAGACACTCATCAGTTCCTGAGAGTTGATGAAATATTGGAGATTATCAGAAAGCAAGATCAATGGATGATCGAGAAGCAGGAGTTCAATAACAATCACTGTCAACTGAATTCAGTCAAGAAATTTATGACGATTCACACATTCTGACCGGCTTGAGCCGGCCTTGGTCGTCAAATCTTAGCGGGGCCGGCTCATTATCTATGATTACGCCTCCTCTATTTCGAAGATCCTCCAGACAGGCCTCCGGGGGCGCTAATTGGACGGTATGGATTTGATCATTAGGGTTTTCCAGAACGGCGATGCCGCAAAGGATGGAGATTTTTTCTATGATTCTCTGAGCCGCCGGCACAATGACACGATCCAGACCGAATTTATGAATCATGGAAGCACCCTTCTGTTTTCCCAATCCTACAGCCAGCATTTTACATAATCCGGATTCGACCTCTCCCCTGAAGGCGGTATGCGGTTTCACCCGGTTGATGGCCACCACATGATCTGCCCCTCTTGAATCCTTGAGCTGAAATCAAACTGATGAAACTGTCGGGCGACATATCCCCCGACGTCATCAATAGCAGTTACATCAAAGTCTTGCTGGATACGATAAAAGAAAGGCAAATCCATATCTTCTTCTCCTTGACCTCGGAGGTATTTCAAATGATTAAGGGCGTGAAACTTGAGTAAATGGCTTGCTTCAGTCTCTTTTACTTCAATCTCCCGAATGTTGTCCACTGTCACACACCTAAAGCGGCCGGAGGGGTAATTGCTTGACGCAATTCGTCCGGATATGTAGTATGGCTTCAACCAGAAATGGATATGAATTGAAAATTCACAGCGAGCGCATTCCCTTCTGCTTGCAGCGGGGTTAGCCCTTAATCCTTATATCAGAATTCCAGAAACTGATAAAGCCGTAAAACTCACAAAAAATCAAATTGGCATGTAATAAAACCAAAGGGTTATAAGCCAGAAAAATTTGATCTCAGCTTTTTACGAGATTATCAAAGTTAAGCTAAAATAAGTGATAGATGAACAGGACAGAGTGGTTATAGGCCTCATCCAGGGGGATCTCCCTTTACATCCGAAACCGTTTGCAGTCTTGGCAAAAGAGATCGGGATGGATGAAGAGGAGTTCATGGACAGGATAAGAGACCTCAAAAAGCGGGGGATTATCCGGCGGTTCGGGGCCACCTTGCGCCACCAGGAGGCGGGGTTCAACTCCAATGCCATGGTCGCCTGGTTAGCGCCACTTGATCAAATTGATGAAATCGGGAAGGCCTTTTCCCGATTTCGGGAAGTTACTCATTGTTATCACAGGGCGCCCAAGAGGGACTGGCCCTATAACCTCTACACCATGATTCACGGCAGCAACAGGGAAGAATGCTATCAGATTGCGGGGCGGTTGTCACAATCGGCAGGGTTGACTGACTATTTGCTCCTTTTCAGCGAAAAGGAGTTCAAGAAAACCAGTATGGCGTATTTTTAGGAGAAATATCATGGGAAAGCAATCCAAGCTCCTTTTTGAGCAGGCAAAGAAATACATCCCCGGCGGGGTTAACAGCCCGGTAAGGGCAGGAAAATCCGTGGGTATTGATCCGCCCTTTATTGCCGAGGCCCAGGGGGCCCTTATCCGGGATGTGGACGGAATCGAGTATATAGACTATGTGGGCTCATGGGGACCGATGATATTGGGCCATGCCCATCCTCAAGTAGTGGCTGCAATTAAAGAAAGGACTGCCCGGGGGACAAGCTACGGGGCCCCCACCGAACTGGAAGTGAGGATGGCAGAAATGATTGTAGATATGGTGCCCTCCATCGAGATGGTCCGGATGGTAAATTCCGGAACCGAAGCCACCATGAGTGCCATTCGTCTTGCCAGGGGGTACACGGGCAGAAAAAAGATTGTCAAGTTTGATGGCTGTTATCATGGTCACGCCGACAGCCTCCTGGTCTCAGCAGGTTCAGGGGTGGCCACACTGGGCATCCCGGGCAGCCCCGGAGTGCCGGAGGATCTGGCCAGGCACACCATTTCCCTCCCCTTTAATGAGATCCAGGCGGTGGACCAGGCCTTTGACAAATACGGCCCTGAGATCGCCTGTATCATTGTTGAGCCGATCCCGGGCAATATGGGCGTGGTCATCCCGGACAAATCCTTCCTGAAAAGGCTGAGAGAGGTAACCGGGCAATATGGTGCACTTCTCATATTTGATGAGGTCATCAGTGGCTTCAGAGTCGCCCCAGGCGGGGCGCAGGAAATATACGGCGTACTCCCTGATCTGACCTGCCTCGGCAAAATCATAGGGGGCGGCCTCCCTGTGGGAGCATACGGTGGCAGAAAAGAAATCATGTTGCGCATGGCCCCCGAAGGGGAAATCTACCAGGCAGGAACCCTCTCAGGAAACCCGCTTGCAATGGCGGCCGGCCTCGCTACGCTGAACATCCTGAGGCAGGGGGATCTCTATCCTGAACTTGAAGAAAAAGGAAATACCCTTTTTTCAGGTCTTGAGGCCGCGGCAAGAGATGCGGGGGTCCGGGTGGTTGTAAACCGTATCGGTTCAATGGGAACGCTATTTTTTACGGACAAACCGGTTTCTGACTTTGCCACTGCCAAGGTTAGCAGTGAAAAATTGTTCAAGATATATTACAATACCATGCTTGAGCAGGGGATCTATCTGGCGCCATCTCCATTTGAAGCCACCTTCATATCCGCGGCCCACACAAGAGAGATGATAGAAAAAACCATTGAATCCGCTTCAATTGCCTTCAGGGGTATGCTAAATTGTGACACGTTAGCCTCTTGAAAGAAAGCCGGGGACCGTGAGGGTCTCTTTCCCAAAGGACGTAAATAAGTGGATCATTTCATAGGAACGGCAGTGAGGCCTTGAAATTCGTCACAGGACAGTCCCAGGGAAGGTATCCATTTAAACGGACATCGCCTCTGCCTGCCCGGAACCTGTATTGAACGTCAAGGGGGCGTTCTATACGCTCTGGAGAATTTTTGTTACGTCCTTTGGGAAAGAGACCCTCACGGTCCCCGACAGCCTACGAATGATTGTTTCAAAGCGCTAACGTGTTATGCTAAATTAAGTATTGCAGTTCGACAAAAATTATTGACTTTGCCGGAAAATCTGTGATAGGAACGGCACGGCCTTTCTTATTCATAGGCCAAGTTAGTCGCCTTTGGACATAACCTGAATGGACAAAGACCTGAGAAAGACCATTAAAGACCTGGGGTATCTCAGTACGATCGGGCTAACCATGGCCTTATCGATCGCGTTGGGCGCACTGATCGGGCACTACATGGATCAGTGGTTCGGGACTAAGCCCTGGTTTTTTATCATTTTTTTAGGATTCGGTATTGCGGCTGCATTCAGAAATCTTTATATCCTGTATAAAAAGGCAAAAGATCTGTGACCGACAGGGATAAGCTGTTAAAGCAAATCAAAACGAACAACTGGATCATTCTCCTGATCTTAGGCACATTGAGTTCTGTCTTCATGAGCGTCACTTTTACCTCAGGCGTGATCTTAGGGGGTCTTACCATTATCGCCAATTTCAGTGTGCTGCAGCACACCATCCGTTGCGCATTCTCCGACCAGGGAGCCATGCGGGGGAAAAAGATGTCTCTCATTGCAAAATATTATTTAAGGCTTGCCATTATGGGCCTGATTATTTATATCCTTATCACCCGCGGCTGGGTAGATCCCTTGGGTTTGACTATCGGGCTATCAATCGTGATACTCAGCATCCTTAATTTCGGGATCCGCTCGGCGTGGAGAACATCATCACGGGAGGCAGTATAAATTATGGAGCATCCGATCTTCTTTATTGACGCAATCTTGTCTGCCATGGGGGTCAAACACGCGAGCGCCTACTCGCATGTAACCTACACATGGTTGGTCATGCTGATTCTCATTGCAAGCGCCTTTCTCCTTGCAAGAAAAGTCAAGATCGTACCTGAGAAGGGGCAGAACTTCTTTGAGGTCCTTGTTGACGGCCTGGAGACCTTTATGGTGGATATTACCGGACCTGAGGGGAGACTCTTTTTCCCCTATATCGCCAGCATCTTTCTCTTTATCCTTGTCTCCAACCTGATCGGGCTCATTCCAGGTTGCTTTTCGCCCACTGCCAATCTCAACACCACGCTTGCCTTAGCCCTATGCACATTTATTTACACGCACGTCATCGGCGTCAAATTTCATGGCGTCAAGTACCTCAAGCATTTCTGCGGGCCGGTATGGTGGTTGACACCGTTGATGTTGCCTATTGAACTCATCGGACATCTGGCCCGTATCATGTCCTTGAGCGTTCGACTCTTCGGGAACATATTTGGTAAGGAGATGGTCCTTGCAATCCTGTTTGGGCTGGCAGGCCTCTACCTTGCGCCCCTGCCGATCCTGTTTTTGGGACTATTGGTATGCTTTATCCAGGCGCTTGTCTTTATGCTGCTGTCCACCATGTATTTCGTGGGAGCAATGGAGCACGCCCACTAAAGCGAATCGAGGAATTTGGAGATTTAGGAATTCAGGGATTAAAAAAAGGAATTTCATTCAATTCCTCAATTCCGAAATTCGCGATTCCTCAATTATAAGCTGTTTTTTAATCTTCGGAAGAAGGCCATAAAATATATTTTAAGGAAAGGAGGTCTACATGTCTAAGAGAACTTTAATTGGGGTTGTTACAGCGGTGTCTATCCTTGGGATGGCTTCATTCGCCTTTGCTGCAGATGACAGTACCGTCAAGGCCGCCAGCTTATGGGTATTTTTTGGAATTGCCATTGCCTGCGGTGTCAGCATCGGCATGGCTGCCCTCGGAACCGGCCTCGGTATGGGTAATGCCATCAACGCCGCCCTCCAGGGAACAGCCAGGAATCCGGAAGCAGCAGGAAAGATCATGACCACCATGATTATCGGTCTGGCACTGATCGAGTCCCTCTGTATCTACGCCCTGGTCATCTGTTTTATTCTTGTTTTCAAGATTCCGGACCTGGGCAACATGCACTCACTGGTAGTGAAATCCTTGGGCGGCTAATAAACCTTCTAAACAAAAAAGAGGGCCTCTTACAGACCCTCTTTTTTAGCCCAAAACATGTGCTTTATTTCACAATATGAAACCTTTGTAAAACGATCCAAACTTGATAAGCCCGCAAGAATCCAGATTTCTCGCAGAGCCAGAGAACGCAAAGATAACCTATGACAAAGGGATCCAAGATACCCAACCCGACCATTGAGCGCCTCGCGCTATATTCAAGACCGCTTGAGGCCCTTATCGAAAGCGGCACACCCATCGTTTCCTCAGAAAGGCTTGCTGCACTGTGCGGGGTCAATCCCGCTCAGGTACGAAAGGACCTGGCGTACTTCGGCGAATTTGGCGTCCGTGGTGTGGGATATGACGCCCAGGACCTGTTAAGAGAAATCAAGCGAATCCTGTCAACAGACAGAGAATGGACACTTTGTATCGTTGGGATGGGCAATCTCGGAAGGAGTCTGGTTGAAAATGAGAATTTCAGGAAAAGAGGCTACCTGTTTTTTGCTGCATTTGATTCGGACACCAAAAAAATAGGCATACGACTTCCTTGCGGGCTGACGATTGAGCCTGCCAGAAAGATCCGGGAGTTGGTACGGGAGCTTAAGATCGAGATCGGAGTCATTACGACCCCTGCCCATGAAGCCCAGCGGGTTACGGATCTGCTCTTGGACGCAGGGGTAAAGGCGATCCTCAATTTTGCCCCCATCCAGGTATGGACCCCTGAGTGCAGTATCGTTGAAAATGTTGATCTGTCGGTTAAACTCGAAAACCTTGTTTACCACCTGGAAAGGCTTTATAAGAGTGAAAAAAGTGCCTAAAGTTTGAAGTGCCTAAAGTGCCTAAAGTTAAAAATATCTTCCTTAAAACTCATAGCTACACGTGCAGCCATTTTTCATGGACTCCTCTCCCAAATCAGGTCATAAGTCATTCCTACGGATTAACCCAATTTCAGGAAGAAAATGAACCAAATCCAAAGTAAAAGAATTTTATACAGAATGTCAGGGAAGTAAATCTATTAGTGGGTCTTCTCATACCAGCAGATATGGATCAGTTCTCAATTACTACGCCTGGGTCCAGTGTTAAGCGGTGGTGATACTTCAGGCATTTGATATCAGTTCTGAAGGATTTTTTTCAGAAACTGCCCGGTATAGGAACTCTGTATCTCTGCAATCTCCTCCGGACTCCCTGTTCCCACCACGTAGCCCCCCTTCTCACCCCCCTCAGGGCCTAAGTCAATAATATGATCGGCCACTTTTATCACATCTAAATTGTGCTCGATGACCACCACCGTATTTTTGAGATCCACCAAATAGTTGAGGACCTCCAGGAGTTTCTGGATGTCGGCGAAATGGAGCCCGGTCGTCGGCTCGTCAAGCAGATAAAGGGTCCTTCCGGTGTTTCTCTTGCTCAGCTCCTTGGAGAGCTTGATCCTCTGGGCCTCGCCCCCTGAAAGGGTAGTGGCCTGCTGCCCTAACCTGATATAGCCTAATCCCACATCCACAAGCGTCTTTAACTTGTTCCTCACTCCCGGGACATTCTCAAAAAAGGAAAAGGCCTGGTTGACCGTCATGCTCAAGATATCGGCGATATTATATCCCTTATACCTGATCTCCAGCGTATCCCTGTTGTATCGAAGCCCCTTGCACGCCTCACAGGTGACATATACATCCGGGAGAAAGTGCATCTCGATCTTTATGATGCCGTCTCCCTTGCACGCCTCACACCTCCCCCCCTTCACATTGAAGCTGAATCGACCGGGCTTGTATCCCCTGGCCCTTGATTCAGGCAACATGGAAAACAGCTCTCTGATATGGGTAAACGCGCCTGTGTAGGTGGCAGGGTTTGAACGGGGTGTCCTGCCAATGGGGCTCTGGTCAATGTTGATCACCTTGTCAAGGTGCTGAATCCCCTGAATCGATTTTACAGGACCTACTTTCTCCTTGGATCGATACAGCTTCTGGCTGAGAGCTGGATAAAGGATGCCGTTGATCAGACTGCTCTTACCTGATCCAGAAACGCCAGTTACACAGGTAAAGGTCCCAAGGGGGATCGAGGCTGTAATCTCCTTTAAATTATTCTCTTTTGCGCCCTCGATAACAATGGCCTCCCCGTTCCCCTTTCTCCTTCTTACCGGGACAGGAATGGTTCTCCGACCGGAAAGATATTCTCCTGTCAGAGAGAGCTGGTTCGCCAGCAACTCAGCAGGGGGGCCATTAAAGACCACTTCCCCTCCCTTTATTCCTGCCCCGGGACCCATATCGATCACATGGTCGGCAGACAAAATAGTCTCCGCGTCGTGTTCCACGACTAAGACTGTATTGCCCAACTCCTTCAGCTGCTTCAAATTCGTAAGCAGCCTCAGATTGTCCCGCTGATGGAGGCCTATACTTGGCTCATCCAGGACATAGAGGACGCCGGCGAGCCTGGAACTTATCTGTGTGGCCAATCTTATCCGCTGGTCCTCACCGCCTGACAGGGTCCCGGACGGCCGGTCTATTGTCAGGTAATCAAGCCCGACACTCCTCAGGAAACCGAGGCGTTCTCCGATTTCTTTCAAGACCCTCCTGGCAATTACCTCTTTCTTGGGGTCTAATTTCAGGTCTTCAAAGAAAATGTACGCCTTATCAACGGAAAGGGCCGTGACCTCGTGGATCGCCTTCCCTCCTACCCTGACCGCTAAGCTGACCCCCTTCAACCTCGCGCCTTCGCACAGGGGGCAGGGTCTGATACTCATATAGTTTTCAATCTCGTACCGCACCTGATAAGAATCTGTTTCGTGATAACGCCTTTCCAAATTAGGGATAACCCCTTCAAAAGGACGCTTGAAAGAGTATCTCCTGTCACCCTTCTCATAATAGAACTTGACCTCATCCTCGTCTGACCCGTGGAGAAAAGCGTGGCGGATTTCCTCCGGGAGATCCTTGAAGGGTGTATAAATATCGATTCCGTAATGACGGCACACAGAGTCCAGCATCTGTTGAAAATAGACGGAATGCCGATTTGTCCATGGTGCGATGGCGCCTTCACGCAAGGAGAGATCCGGGTCCGGAACAATAAGGTCAGGGTCAAAATACCGCTTTGTGCCCAAGCCACTACACTCCTCGCAAGCACCCTGGGGATTATTGAAGGAGAACATCTGGGGGGTCAGCTCGGGAATGCTGAGACCGCATTTGGGACAGGCCGCCTTCTGGTTAAAAAAGAGATCGCGGGAATCGATAACCTCAACAACGGCCTTGCCGTCAGAAAGGGAGAGGGTCAGTTCCATGGAATCGGTCAGACGTCGCAGGATATCCCCCTTTATGATCAGACGGTCTACCACCACGCTGATCTCATGCTTTTTATTCTTCTCAAGGACAATATCTTCGTCTAAGAGCCTGACCTCTCCATCTATCTTCACACGGGTAAACCCGTCCTTGCGGAGACCCTGGAGAAGCTTGAGATGCTCCCCTTTTCGTCCCTCAAACAAAGGGGCCAGGATCTGAATTTTGGTCCCCTGTTCGATCCTCATGACCTGATCCACAATATCCTGGGTGGTCTGAGAACTGATCTCTAAGCCGCACTCAGGGCAGTATGGCTGTCCTACCCTTGCAAAAAGGACCCGCAGGTAATCATATATCTCCGTGGCCGTTCCCACGGTGGAGCGGGGGTTCCGGCTGGAAGTCCGCTGTTCGATAGCAATGGCAGGAGACAAACCTTCTATTGAATCCACATCCGGCTTGTCCATCTGTTCCAGGAACTGGCGGGCATATGCGGAAAGCGACTCCACATACCTCCGCTGGCCCTCGGCATAGATGGTGTCAAAGGCAAGGGAAGACTTGCCCGAACCGGACACCCCGGTAATAACAACAAACCGGTTTCTCGGGATATCCAGAGAGATCCCCTTAAGGTTATGCTGCCTGGCGCCTCTTATTTTTATGTAGTCGGTCATGGAGTATTGGTTATTCGTTATTGGTTATTAGTTATTAGTCGAGTTTGGAGTTCCGAATTGCGAGTTCCGAGTTACGGGTTTCGGGTTGAAAGTCCGAAGTCCAAGATCCAACATCAATCAACAATCAACAATCATAAATCGCAGGCCCTGTTTTTCACCATCATGGCGGCCATCCCAATTGCTGCCTTGAGGCTCGATGGATCAGCCTGCCCGGTACCGGCAATATCATAGGCCGTACCGTGGTCCACCGAGGTCCTGATGATCGGAAGCCCCAAGGTGACATTCACTGCATCGGAAAAATGCAGGAGCTTCAGGGGGATGAGACCCTGATCGTGGTACATGGCAACGACCGCGTCATATCGTCCTGAGACCGCCTTATGGAACAAGGTATCAGCAGGGAATGGGCCCTCAACACCAAACCCCTCTTTTCTGGCTATCTGTATTGCGGGACCTATGATGTCCCTCTCTTCTGATCCAAACAGCCCCCCCTCGCCGGCATGTGGATTAAGAGCTGCCACTGCTAATCGAGGGGCTTTTAATCCAAAATCTTTCATCAGGGCCCTGGCGGTTATTATTAGCGTCTTATGAACTATCTCCGTGCTCAAAAAACGGGTCACATCCTTGAGCGCACAATGGACGGTTACCAGCGCCACACGCAGCCTCTCCCCGGCCAACATCATTACAAAATCAGGCGTGCCGGTAAGATGGGAGATCAGTTGCGTATGTCCGTCAAACGGATGTCCGGCTTGGTGCATCAGCGCCTTACTGATCGGGCAGGTGACCATGGCGTCAATCTCCCTCTGCATGGTCATTTCCACGGCCCTGACAATATACGCCACCATCGCCCTCCCGCCCTCCAGGGCCGGCCTGCCAGGCCGGACATTACCGGCCTGTAACTCAGACGCGGCCATCAGATCGATCGCGCCGGGTATCCCTTTGGCTTGGGCCGGAGTCAAGATCGCGTTCAGGGACAACTTCTGTTTCTGGGCGATCCTGGAGGAAAGATTCGAAATCGTGGACGAGAGGACCCCAGGGTCTCCCAGGACTACGGGACGGCAGTGCCGATAAACCGCGCTGTCCGTCAGGGCCATGGCAATGATCTCCGGCCCGATCCCTGCAGGATCGCCCATGGTAATCCCTATGAGTGGTAGATTATTCAAAATATCTGATCCGGGTTATTTGCTCATAGGTTCGAGGTTCTTATTTGCAGAGAATCGGCTCATTTCCTTCCACTCCCATGCAAAAAAGAGCCCGGCGTCAGGTCCATAGGCCGGGCTCTAAGGAAACCTACATATTGGCCTTCACTGAACTACATCCCAAGTTCTTCGGGGGAAATCTCTTTTAATATGGAAACCTCGTGGCTTTCCACGACCCCAGCCCACTGCTCCATCATCTGCAGCATTTCCGGATCCGAATACATCTTGTCCATGAGGGTCTCCATGGAGGCAAGGCTGTCCCAGTCGGTCACAAAATTCAAGGTCTGAACAGCATCACCACCGCTGATGTAACCATATATCCTGAATGCGGGGAACCCCTGCTTCTCTGCCACTTCCTTAAACGTTTTCATCAACTGGCCCGCTTCTTTCCACTTGCCAGGGGCAAACTTTACCTTTTCAACGACTTTTGCTTTCATGGGATCCTCCTTTACCTTATAAAATTGTCAAGCCATTAAGGCACTCCCTCAGACCCCGTGGCGGCCCGGATACCGCGAGGTCACTTCCATTTCTGTTTCTACGAGACCGTTGGGGAGTGCCCGATTCCCTCAAGATCAAACCGCGTGTCCGGCTTTCAGAGGAAATAGCCACAGCTATTAATGAAAAATTAGCAGGTTTATGATGTCACCTCAAGTGAAAAAACATCACGCGTCCTGGAATTTTTCCATGCCCAATATCTCACCTATGACCTTTTTGATCCGGTCAAAATGCGTCCCTTTCCAGTAGATCCTGTCACAGCCGTTACAATATGAATATTCGTTGCAAAACGCCCTGGTCTTTGGCGGGATCCTGTCAAAAACGCTCTCCTTTGAGACCCTGACGAGGGAGTTATTGCATTGGAGGCACCTGGAAAAAGGCGTAATTACCTCTCTTAATGAAAGAAAATCGATGATCCCCTTTATCTGTTCGACTGTTGTACCGGGTCGTATGAACATCCCGTGGGTAACGTCCCTGAATTTGAGCAGATTTCTGCTCTTGGTCAAGATTGTTCTCTTCTCTCTTTTGGATATCCGGATGATGTCGCGAGGTGAAAGTGAAGGATCGTAATACACATCAAGTCCCAGGACCCGCATATATCTGACGATGTCCCTGATATTGATATCTGCAATGAACCTGGTTTCTCTGAGCGGGATCTCTCTCAAATGTGTGACATCCCTGATATCAAGGGATTCAAAAACCGGGTATACGCTGATCCTGTCTCCATCCTGCAGGACATATCCGAAATCCACGGATTCTCCGTTCACTAAAATAAGGTCAACCTCTGTATGAGGCACACCTAAGGCTTCTATCCTATCTTTTACCGATTCCCTTCCCTTGAATTCCGCTTCAAAATCCCGTTTGCGGCGCTCTGGCGGCACAAAGTCATTCAGTTCTTCATAAAACCGGAATATAGCGGTTGGCATACTCTATTTTGTACCCCTTCACAGGTTCAATGGTTCAGCGGTTCAAAGGTATCCCGACGTCAAACCCGCTCTATAACCCCTATCCAGTATCCAGCATCCAGTGTTGAAGGCTCAAGGCGTGAGGCACAAGGCGCAAGAAACTGAACCAGTATCCAGTATCCAGAGCATCCAGCATCCAGTATCCAGTATCCAGTATCCAGTATCCAGTATCCAGTGTTGAAGGCTCAAGGCGTGAGGCACAAGGCGCAAGAAACTGAACCAGTATCCAGCATCCAGCTCCCCGGGACACCGCAGGACGACTGGCGTTAACGCAGAATTATCTCCCATCTAACAAAGGATTTCAATCGGTTTCGATGAAACTGACCCGGGGCAAGGTCTGGCAAGAGGTGCAACCCAAACCGTGTGAACTCTCAATGGAACCGGTAGATCCTTATTTCCTTGACCGAATAAAGGGTTTTCTATATCATTTTCCACGCCTTATCCAAACGGGCACCCCTTCGTAACCCTAATTTTAGGCATGATCCTTATAGAGACGCAGGTTTCCCGATTAGACGGAAGTCCCCTCCATGAGACGATATGTTCTGATACTGATCCTGATCGCCATCGCGTTTCTTACAACAGCGGCCTATCATCTATCGAATCCCGAATGGATCATGTTCCGGAAAGGAGAAGAGTATTTCTCCAAAAAGGAGTACTCCGCTGCTGCAGGATACTATGCTCGTCTACTGAAAGAAGGGTTTGCAACAGAGACACTCCTGAATCATTTAGGCGCGTCTTATGCCGCCACCGGTGAATTTGAAAAAGCAACGAGGATCTTCGAGAATCTCATTAAATATAGTTCAAACAAAGCCGCGGCCACAAGAGAACTTGCCAATATTTATGTAATGCTTGGCCGTTTTGAAGAGGCGATTCACCTCTATCAGACGTTTCTACAAGATCAACCCAACAACATTTCAACCCGTATCCTTTTGGCAAGGGCATTAAGCTGGTCTGGCCGTTTAGAAGAGGCCATTGTCGAATACAGAAAAGCTTTAGGGGAGGAAAAATGAAACATTTTAGCGCCAAACGGCTTCTGTCCGCAGGTATCCTATTTGGCCTTTTTTTCTTCTTTGGCATATCTCCTGCCCTCTCAGAGGAAAAGGCCAAGAAGTTTTTTATCCCGCCGTCGCTCCAGAAAGGATCGCCGCTAAAACAGAAGTTGATAAAGCCGCCGTCCATTAAGTACGGAGAAGAGATACCGGATTGGGTCGCTCGTCTGGAACTCGCAAGGGT